>Ga0315282_10004540_pt1 | contig 24148 bp, 24 predicted proteins | sample YL17G07_20_MG_FD_203693 | JGI IMG/M metagenome (GOLD analysis project Ga0315282, IMG submission 203693) | Sediment microbial communities from Yellowstone Lake, YNP, Wyoming, USA - YL17G07_20 | ecosystem: Environmental > Aquatic > Freshwater > Lake > Sediment | place: USA: Wyoming | collected... | reverse complement strand
CCATTCCAGCTATCCACGAAACATTGCTGTTTTCAATTACAGCATTCTGCGTTCCATTCATGAATATTCCAGCATAATTCGAATCAGTCATATTGTATATGCTGACTCCATCAATTGTGATGTCATAGCATCCAGGTCTTACTTCAATCCCATGGAAGGCGCTGGAAATGTTTGCCAAAGTGAAATTCCTCAAGGTGATGTTATTTACGCCAGGCCCGACAATGATTGTTGAGTTTATTCCAACTCCATTTTCAATCACAGTGTTATTTCCTGTGACATACATGGTCGTGTTTTCAAGATAGAAATCAAAGTATGCGTTATTTCCCAAATTCACTTTTGAATTCAATATTGTGAGGTTTGTCGCTCTTCCATTTGAAAGATTCAGGGCATAGTCAAAATTATCAAGAACCAAGTTTTCAATAATAGTTCCTGTAAAATTCGAAGTGTCTATCCCAATTCCTGTTCCATTTCCAGTTATAGTTTTTCCGTTAAAGTTTAAGGTGATATTATCTGCTGCAATTGTGAAGCCTGTTCCGCTGCTGCAGTTTATATCATTAGTAAAATTATAATTTGAATTCAATGTTCCACATGCTAAACTTTTTGTGAAATACCTAGGCAATGTGGAATTCATATTCCCCGCAGTATCATTGCATGAAAACACTACGTTATGGCTTCCAGAAGCTAAAGATTTGGTATAGTTAAAATAAGTATTATTGAATCTCGTCATGCTGACGTTCGCAGCCCCATCCAAGCTGAATCCGCACCAGCTTCCATTTTCATCTAATGAAACATTGAAATCAATCATGTTTGTGTTGTAGTTTTGATTCAATGGAGAAATTATATTTATTTGAGGAGGTGTTGTATCGGCTGCGCAATATCCGATTCCAGTTAATTCTTTTTGATAGCTTGTATTAATCTCATTCGCAGTAAGTGATCTGTTATATACTATAAATTCGTCAAGTGTTCCTGGAAAAGACTGTAACCCACTATTTCCACCATTATAAGACCCTATTGCAAGCCCCCTGCCAGCATGATTAGTCGAAGTATTTAACAAAGACCTATCAATTGTGCTGATTAAACTGCCATCTTTATAAGAGCGAAGATTGATTCCATCAAAAGTTATGGCGATATGGTGCCAATCTGTGTCAGTTAAATTGATTCCGGTATTGACATTGTAGCCAGCGCCATGAAGCCAAATAGCTGATGAACCCAGGCCTCCAAAAAGTCCAAAACTTTGATATTGAATTCCGTCAAAACCATAAAAGAAAAGAAATTTGTCAACTGAAAAATTGCCGGCTGCAGCCCTTTTGACCCAAAACATGAAAGTTCTTGGACTATTGCCAGACGGATATACATTATTTGTGATCGTAACAGTATTATTATTCACACCATCAAAAGTCAATGCGCCATTAACTTTTCCAGATGAATTCCAAGCGCCACTGGAAGTAATATTATTTTTGTAAAAAGTCCCATTATATCCCCCTATAGAATCAGCAGCTGTTGTTCCAGAAGTTTCATCAAAATTCCAATATGAAATTGCTGAAAAACATTGTTGGCATCCTGTCCAATTACCTGCATAGCATGTCTGTGCTCCGCCAGAGCAGATTCTTGACACTCCATCAACAAATCCATTGCAATCATTATCAAGATTATCACATGTTATTTCAACAGGTTCATATTTTCCAGTATAGTTATATTCTGCAACACCACATCCGGGCCATGCCTCATTGGTGCATGTTTCATTGCTTCCAGCGCAAACTCCATGTGTGTTTGCGCATGGTCTTGTGTTTCCATTCGTGCATACACCTGCGCAATATTTGTTTCCAGCCAATTCTCCTTGATAGCTTGTGTTGATTTCATCAGCGCTCAGCGATCTGTTTAAAATCGCAAATTCGTCAAGTGTTCCATTAAAAGACGTGCCTCCTGCATTCCCATTATTATAAGCTCCTATTGCAAACGGCCTGCCAGTACTAGCAGCAGTCGTATTTGTATTCAATGAATGCTTATCCAGTTTACTGATTAAAACACCGTCTTCATAAGAGCTAAGATTAGTTCCATCAAAAGTTACGGCGATATGATGCCAATTTGTGTCATTCAAGTTCATTCCAGTGTCATTATTATAGCCGGCGCCATGGAACCAAACATCTGTTGAACCTGAATTCCCAAAAAGTCCAAAACTTTGATTTTGGAGTCCATCATAACCATAAAAAAATAACATTGGAGAAGATGCTGGAAAATTGCCAGATTGAGCTCTCTTAACCCAAAACATAATTGTTCTTGGATTGTTGTGGGATGGGAATACATTATTTGTTATTGTAACAACATCATTAACGCCATCAAAAGTCAATGAGCCATTGACTTTTCCAGATGAATTCCAGATAGGGCCATTGTAAAGGGTCCCACTATATCCGCCTACAGAATCCGCAGCGGTTGTTCCAGAAGTTTCATCAAAATTCCAATATGAAATCATGCCTGCAGGGCAGCCAGAAGCATTATCTTGAATAGAAAATGTGGGCAATTCCGCTATCGGCATTGAAGCAGGTGCTTCTTCAACATCAACAGTCTGTGATTCAGAAAATATTACATTATTATTGTAAGATAACTCAATGCTTAATGTCTGTGCGCCAGAATTTTCAGCAATCAGATTAAGCTTTGAAAGATCCACGGAAATTGTCTTTTCAGCCCCGAGGAAATCTTTTCCAAATCCAAGATTTTCCTCAAAATAATTTGTTGTGATAGTTGTCTTACCATTTTCTTTTGTAAGATAAATGGAATCATCGCTCAGCTGCTTGTCTCCAACTTTGACAGAGCCTGGAACCAAGTCCGCAATACCGTCGTAAACAAATTCCTTACCATAAGAAACAGATTCGTCTATTCCATTTTGCTGCCCATCTTCCAATATCCCTAAAACTTCAGGCTGGATTTTGAAATAGACTTCAGGATAAACTGTTTGCTTTCCAATGAATCCATATCCAAGCCCTGAGCCTGAAATTCCAGAAGATTCTTTGTAAAAATCCCCAGTTTGTTCTTGTAGGTTAATTGCACTTAATTGAACAAAATCATGGAGCGTGATGCTTTGAACTTTATTGTCAAAAGAAATCTTAATCGATGAGTCGGAAGGAAGAAATTCTCCCTCTTTAATTGAAATGCCATAAGATCCGCTCAAAGTTTCGCCCTGAGCGACAGTGGTTTTATCAAGAGAGATTACATGTCCTGTAATAATTGTCTCATTATAAATCAAAAAGAGCAGAGCAAGCGAGGCCAGCAAAGAAAAAAATATCAAAAAATATTTATTGAAATTAGGGGGTTCTGATTTTCCGATGTATCGGGTTTTTATGGCACCATTCTCTCTATAAGTGACATAGTGATACGGGCCAAATCTCTTGTTACCTCTTTTAATGTACTTCTCGTGCATATTAACCTGCTTTTTAGCTCGTTGAGTCAGTCCCTTTCGATAACCTTACATGACTCCCCTTTTACAAAGCTGTTTTTATCAGGAAATTTAGCTTTAAATATCTTATTCTTTTTTGAGGTTTCAGTTGGCTTATAGCAAACCATGAATCTGGATAAAATTAAAAATTGTCTCAAAAATTTGTAAAAATAATAAAAGAATTTGGCAAATTGTCTTACATTTCTTTTAAGATAAGAAATATTATCTTACATTCCTCCTCCCGCTTGCCGAGAGGTTATCTCACTTCTTGCCAATAAGGTTTTTTATGGCTTTTTCAGTTATCTTACGCATTTGTTCTACAGAAAGATTGGTTGTATCTATTACAATGTCATAATTTCCGATTGTATAGGGATTAAGATTATAATATTTTTTATATCTTTTTTTGTCGCTTTCAATCCTCTCTTTAAGTTTTTTCAGTGCATCACCCGGATTTTTATATGATTCTTCCTCTCTTTTTGAAAGAAGAATCCTTCTTGCCCCTTCTTTCAAATCAACAATAAAATAAATTTTAATTGAATCAGGAATGAAATGCCATGAAAGTCTGCCGTCAATTATGAAATTATCCCTCTCTCTGCCGAGTTTTATCTGGAATTCATCCACTTCTTTGTCTGTCCATGCCTCTTTTTCCCCAACTTTGTTAAGCTGAGCGATTGTAAGGCCTTTTTTCAAAGCCATTTCTCTTCTTATTCCTCCAGCGGAATAATGCTTCAAATGGAATTTTCTGGCAAGATAGTCTGCAACAGTGCTTTTTCCAGATCCGGGCATGCCATTTATTGTTATTATCATTTTTTTAATTTCAGCATTTCTTGCTTTATTTTCTTGAATATTTTGTCAGGCAGTGGCTTTGAATCGATAATCCTTACTTCCTTAAATCGTCTCATGGCAAGGAATTTTTTTCTTAATTGTTTAAGGGTTTTTTCCTTTTCAAATATGGCTTTTTTCTTGAATCTTCTTTCATTCTGAAGGATGCTTCTGTCAATCCTTTTCATAGCATCTTTTTCATTCAAATCGCAAATGAATGTTATATCTGGCTTTAAGAAATTTTTAGCATAATCCCCCCATTTGGATTTTGGAAGCTGATAGGCAAATGTCGAGTAATAATATCGGTCATTTACTACAAAGACGCCTTTTTTCAAGGCAGGGATTATCTCATTTTTTAAATGCGCTTTTCTATCTTCTGTATACAGCCTTAGAAGCTCAGAACTGCTTGGCTTATTATCGCTTCTTATGAGTCTTTCAATATATCTCCCTATCTTAGTATTCCTTGTAGGCTCATGAGTTGATAGAACTTTGAATCCCTTTTTCTTCAGCCAGTCAGAAAGCATGTCTACCTGGGTTGTCTTACCTGTGCCATCTATTCCGTCAAAAACGATAAAAACTCCCCTTTTCATGGAACAATCTGACTGAAATTCTATTTAAATCTTGCTCAAAAAATCTTTAAACTAGCTACTCTTTTTCTTATTATGAACGTCAAAGAATTTTTGGAAAAGGCACTGGTTATCAAAGCGAAAAACAAGGACGATTTAAGGAAACAAGTCTCTAGGAATTACGGCAAATTCATTCTGGCAGTCCAAGGCTCAAATGATGACGTGAACAGGGCGGCTGTTGAAGATGCCAGAATAGATATTCTTCTGAATCCGGAGATTGAAAGAACCAGGGATTTTTCTGACTGGAGAAATTCAGGCTTGAATAATGTCCTTTGCAATTTGGCTTCAAAAAATGATATTCCAATAGGCATTGACCTATCAACTTTGCCAAAAGAAAAGTTTGCTTTGGCAGAAAGGCTGGGAAGAATAATGCAGAACATAAGATTATGCAGAAAATTCAAGACAAAAATGCTTATTTTCTCCCAAGAGAATGAATTCAACGGTTTTGACCTTCAAAGCATCGCTTTTACTCTTGGAATGTCAACACAGCAGGCAAAAGAAAGCTTGATTTTTGATAAAAAAGCCAGTATAAAGTGAACGTATTTTTGAGCAAGGATTTCATACATCAGTTGAACTCAACTTTCTAAACTAAAACTGACTTTTTATCTATAAAACACAATAGAAGCATAGCCTACAGCATTTCTATAATCGCTTGCAACATCCCCTGAAGTGTAATAATCAATCAGTTTGACTTTCGATTTCTGCAGTTTTGCAAATTCAACCGCGATTGTTATTGCAAATCTTCCGCAAATAGTTGTTTTTTCAGAGTAATCCAAAAACTCTTTCCCATGCAGTTTTTCAATAAAAGAGATGGCTTTTTTGTCCAAGTCATATAATTTCTTCTTTATCTCTTCATTTGTCCCTGAAAAGGGTATAAAGTTATATCCTTTGCCATAATGTGTGAAATCGCTTGATGCAATCACACAGATTTTTCTTTTTAATTTCCTCGCAGTCTTTTCTATCGCTTCTGCGATCTTTTTGCATCCTTCATAATTCAAACTTCCCACAAGGACAGGAACAATTTTTATTTTCTTGAATAAAAACTGCAGAAAAGGCAGCTGAACTTCAATGCAATGCTCATATTTATGGGCATTTTCATCCTTTTTGATCAAATCGGAATTCTTCATCAGTTCTTTTCCAAATTCATTGTCATTTTCAGCGATTCCAAGGGAAGTTTCAAAATTTTCAAATGAGATCGCATTTTCAAGGCCAGAATGATTCGGGCCGATTATCACAAAAGTATCAATTTTTTGATCTCTTATTAAATTATAAGCAGAAGCTGCGGCTTTTCCGCTGTAAACATAGCCAGCATGCGGTACAACCATACCAGTCATATCTGCTTCAAAATCAGATTTTTTTGGCTGGCTGAGCAATTCTTTCAGATTCTCTTTTAATCTGCTTGCATCGGCGTCATAAAATTGGCCTGCAACAGCTGCCTTTCTCATTAAAAATTTAAGCAGATAATATTTAAATATATGATTCTTTTTTTTAATAGAAGTTAATAAAAGAGGCAGAAAAAATGAAGATTAAATCAATCATGAGACCTGCAAGAACTATCTCTCCTGAAGCAAATATAAAAGATGCCGCAATTATCATGAATAAATACCGGATAGGCTCGCTGATAGTTACAGATGGAAAAAAATGCAAGGGGAATGAATCAAGAATTGTAGGAATAATAACTGAAAGGGATATTTTAGAAAAAGTCACTGTGACAAACAAGATCCCGAGCAAAGTTCTTGTTGAAGATATAATGACTAAAAAATTAGTCACAATAGGACCAGATGCTTTGATTGATGACGCCGTTTATCTTCTTATCAAGCATAAAATCAAGAAACTGCCCGTAATCAAAGAAGGGGAGCTTTTGGGAATCATCACTTCTACAGATATGGTAAACAACAGCGATGAAATAGGGCAGTTCTATTTATTTGACTGAGATGACGAAGTTTTTAACAGCAATATCTTCCAGGAATTTCTTGTCAAATTTCAGGGCTTTTTTCCAGCTGATTTCAGAAGCTTTCTTTACAGCATAAATCCTTTTTCCCCGAATTTTCACATGTTTCCATCTTTTTTTGAAATTTTTGACATGCTCTTCCATCTCCAGGAAAGGGCCAGGCATCAGGACATCTTTTTTTCCAAGCAAAAAGTAAAAATTTGCCCTGTTATCTTTGAATTTTATCTTTGACTCAACAGAATAACCCTCTTTTTCAAGATTCAAGGAGATTATCTTGTAAAATTTCAGCAGTTTTGCTCCGGCAATGTCCTCTTTTTTCTTTTTGCTCTCAGCTTTTATTATCAACAATTCTTTTCCTGACTTTTTCGCCTTCTTTTTGATCTCATCCTCAAAATCATCCGTGCTTTCTGTCTCAAAAAACTGCAATGATGGCCTTGCGAGAAATTTTTTACCTGATTCTTTGAATAAAAGTAATTTTTCTTCGGACAATGCGGCTGAAACATTCCTGTTTTTTTGGACAGGGTCAACTATTATCAATGGAGAAATAAGTTTTGACTCATTCAATTCATTCATGACTTCATTTGTTTTATAATATTTTTCAGGATCAATGATTACTTTTTTATCAACAGGCCATTTCATCGATTCTTTCAGCAAATTCAAAAAACCCTTGTAATATGTCACGAGAATTTCAAGGCAATAGCCAGAAAATCCCCTTATATGGCTTTCTGCGCCGTAACAGCCAATTGCATAGCAAAAAGCTTTTGCCAGCCTTATCTCATCAGCCAATTTCAAATCTTTTTTTAGTTTATTCTGGATATAATCAACATGCAATGGAGAAACATCTGTGACATTCTCCGCCTTTTCAACACCGACTTTCCTGACATCTGCAATAGGAACAATCTCTGCGAATATATTCTGGCCGATTTTCAGCTTGAAATAATCCCGCGAGCCATGAAGCGTTTCAATCTTTCCAAGTTTAAGGCTTTTCAATGATTTTTCAAGAAAATCAGAGGATTTTTTATTTGGAGATTTGAAAAATCTGACAAATAAATCAACATCATATCTTTCTTTTTTAATCACAGTGTTCTTGGCAAAGCTCCCGCCAAGGATAATAGTAGCTTTTCCATGGAGTTTCTTGCCAAGTTTTTCCCGGATTTCATGTATTTTTGCCTTTATGATAGAAGACTCTTTCTCAGAAGGTTTTATTTTTTCAATCTCTTCATTTAAAATCACCTGAATTTTATTGTTTGGCATTTTTAGACCACTAATCTATGAATATAGACTTCAATCAAAATGACTTTAAAATTCTTCTCCTTGCCAGATATTGCAGGCTTATTATTGTAGGCTGAAAAGCAAACCTATAAAAAAGTTGAATTATTATATTTTATATGGCTAAAAGACAAAGAGTCATCAAAACAAAAAAGAGAGAGATTGAGCTTGAACGAGAGCTTGGCCCTTTTGGAGATTTCTTGATTGAATTTGTTGAAATAGTCAGCGCGATTCTGATTGGAAGCTATGTCATCTCATTGGGAGATAACGCTGTCAAAACTATCCTTTTAATCATTGGACTTGTTTTGCTTGTTATTGCGCTAGTTTTCAGATTGTTCAAGAAAAAACGAAAGAACTAAATTTTTAGTTTTATAAAAATGTTTTATGATTGATTTTCTAGAAAATTAAATATCTAATATGTCTGCAGCTTCAAGAGGTTCTGCTTCGGCAGCCAATTCTGCTGCTTTCTCTTTTTCCTCTTCTTTTTCATCTTTTTCTTCAGCTTCTAATTTTTCAGCTGGCTTTTCCCCTTCTTCCTCAATAATATCAAGCTCTTCTTTTTCCTCTTCAACTTCTTCTTCTCTTGATGGAAGAGGCCTTTTAACAGTGATTGGAAGAACATTGGAACTGAATTCCATTTCAGCTATCTTTAAAGGATCATAATTCATCTCTTCAAGCTTTTCCTTTGGAATATCCATAAGCAAAGGCGCATTCATTGCGATTTGCAATGCTCTTGCTCCTAGAATTCTTGCAATTTCATATTTGGTAAATTTTTCCATGTGGTATAGGGTAATTATAATCCGTATTGAATTATTTGCTTGTTGGGTTCAAGCTAGTTGGACTATTTATTCAATTTTTCAGCTTTTTTTAATTTTTCCTCAAAGACTTCCTGAAGCTTTTTGCTGATCTTTGGGACATTGTCCAAAATAGTATTTATTTCTTCCACTGTAAAAGGAACTTTTCCGCCTTTTTGCATTGCATTGATAAAATGATCCTTCTTTTTCTGCGAAATAGCTATGCTCAGTCTTGCCTCGCTGGCATCCTCTTCTTCTGTGGTTGGATCAATCAAAATCTGATTGCCCAATTTATGGAATGTAGTTGTCAGAGGCATTGTCTCATTCAATGGGAGATTTTTATCTGTGAATTCTCCGAAAAGGATTCTTGTAGAACCATCTTTGCCTTTTTCTGTTTTTGGAAGAACTGCCGTTCTTAAAGCTGCAACTGCAGCCATTGCTCCGGCATCAATCAAATTTCCGCCGTCATTGATTGGATAAATGTCCAGATAAATTGTCCAGACTTCTTTTTTTGGTTCAATGCACATTTTTCTAAGATCAATAAATTCAGATTCTCTGATTCCTCTGTCAATTATTCTTGATAATTCAATTGACTCTTCGCTTGGTGGACCAGGCTCATATTTGCTTGAGCTTAATGGTAATAATTCAGCTGTTACAGTTAATACTCCAGAATCTGGGCTGTCTGTGTAAGGAATTCCCAATCCCAGCTTTACTCCAGCTACAACTTCAGTCTTGCCTATTCTGACTCTTGCAGAGCCTTCTGATTTGTTTGAGATGTTTGTTTCAATTTGAATGTCTCTTAAATCAAATAATCCTCTATTGTCAAATCTCTTTCCTTCTTTCAGATATTCTATTATCCTTCTTTGAGTATTTTCAGTAACGCCCATTCGCATGTTCATTTTTTCTTCCCCTCATCTTTAATAGCTGCTGCTTTTAATGCTTCTTTTTGAATTTCATAGATTTTCTTGCAGGCTTTTCTTCCGGCTTCAACTACTTCTTTCAATTCTTCTGGCTTTATTCTTCCATCTAATTGGAATAAAGACATTTGGTCTGATCTTGAAAGGAATGCCATTGGAATATCAGATACATCTTTTTCCCCATCTTCTTCGTAATCTTCCTCTTCTTTTGAGATGTCAACGCAGACTGCCTTTCCGACAAATCCTGTTGATACTGCCGAGACCATGTCAGTCATAGGTATTCCAGCATGAGCCAATGCCATGGCAGCCGCATTTATTCCAGCACATCTTGTTGATGCATCAGCTTGTATAATGCTGATAAAAACATCAGTTACAGTGTTTGGAAATTGAGATAATTGAACTACAGGCTCCAATGATTTTGTTGTTACCATTGAGATTTCCTTGCTTCTTCTGCTTGGCCCTGGTTTTTTTCTTTCAGTGACTGAAAAGCTCAACATGTCATAATTGCATCTTAAAATTCCCTTTTGTGGATTTTGAAGGAATACTGGATGCAATGGTCTTGGTCCGTAAACCGCGACAATTGCTTTAGTGTCTCCGAATGAAAAGTAAGCTGATCCGTCAGCATTTGGAATGACTCCAACTTTTGCCTCTATTGGCCTCATTTCGTCAAATTTTCTTCCGTCAAATCTTTTTGTGTATGTCATTTTATTTTGATTCTTTTTTCTCCTTTGTTTTTTGCGCATTTTCTAAAAATTCTTGAACATGTTCAGTAAGTCCGACTGAAACAGATTTTTCAGTGATCATCTGGATTGTTTCTTTTGCAAGCAATTCATTCTTTAAATCTTGCCCTTGTATCCAAATCATCCCGTTCTGTCCAACTACTATATCACATTTAGTATAATCTTTTATCATGCTCACCATAGATCCTTTTCTCCCTATGATTCTTGGAACTTTGTTTGAATTTACAAGCATGGTGATTCCATCACTTAATTTGGATAAGCCTCTGTCCCTCATTGTCAGATCAACGCCTTTTGCTTTTACTGATATGACTTTTGCAACTATTAGATTATCAAAATTGTAAATTGCTGAAAGATCCTCTTTTTTGCTTACAAATCCCTGACATTCTGAAAGTGGAAGGAATGCCGGATAAGAGCAGTTAATGTCTATAAGCCAGCCGTTGAATGTTATGTCTGTGATTTTTCCTATTACAATATTGCCTCTTCTTGGCAGATAAACTCCGGATAATGGGATGACCTTTGCGATTCTTCCTGAAATGTCTTCAAGCCCAAATCTCAATGAGATTATGTCTTTGCCGTCTCTTTTCGCGTTTTCTCCTGGCAAAAAGTTGATTCCTGTAGCGATAACCTCTCCTGGAACAACGACTCTTCTTTCTTTTTTCTCTTCAAATTCCTCATCGCTTTGAAGCATTTGAGTATCTTTGTTCATGTCATCCTGTCTCATTTCTTGTTTCATTTCCTGTTCCTCTTCAAATTCTTCCTTGCTTGGAGCATGACCATTTTCCTCGTCTCTGTTTCTTTCTCGCGCCATCATTTTATTGCAACTCCTTTGTGAATGCTGATCCATGAGTTAATGAATTTAACTTGTCAAAAAAAGTCATCATTGAGCCCGCAGGCATTTCTAATGTGCATTGCAATGAGCCGTCGCCAAGCCATTCTTCTTTTAGCATGAAGTCTTTGACAATTCCGTAAGCCTGGCCTGTGAATTGCGCAGGAACTTTAATCATGAATTTTTTCTTTTCTATCTTGATTGGCATTAATTTCTGTATTAATTTCATCGCATCCAGAGCTTGCTCTTCTGCCGGCTTGTTTTCATCTATCTTCATTCCGACTTCTTCCAAAGCAGCCTCTAATCTTGCAGCAGTGTGTGGAGCTCCTGTTCTAGGATCCAAACAATTCTGTGCAAGCCATGTTATGACCTGCTTTCTCTTCTCATCTCTTGCCTTTGCCTTGAATTCAGTAGGCAGCTGCAATTCTCCTTTGGTTATGATTATTTCAGCTATTTTTAACATGTCTATTGTGCTAAATGCATCATTCATATCAGATTCAGAAGCATGAATTCCCTTTTTCAAATCCTTGAAGATTTTAGGGGTCAAGACGATATTCTCGATGCTGCCCTGACCTGTCTTTTTGAAAGCTATGGCCTTGTCCAAATCTACCAATATCTCAAAATTTTCATTGTTTTTTTTGATCTTAGCCGTTACATTCTTAATTTCTTGTTTCATGTAATGTATAGAATTAAGCTATTACTATAATAATAATAGTATCTCGCCAATTCTTTCCTGTTATAAATATGGTATTTTTTAGCCTTAAAAAGTTAACGGTTTTGAGAAATCCTACTTCAAATACTTCTTCAAATCTTCGCCTAAGAAACGGGTAAAGGTTTTTTCCTTGGTTTTTATGTAAACTGCCTCAAATCTTGCGACATCAAAATTCTTAGCCAGAATTCTTCTGAATATGCTCAATGCAAGCCTTATGCATTGCTCTGAATTAAGGTTTTCCTTGTATTCTTTTCTAAGCATGTCTTTGATCTTCTCGTCATTCTCACCTATTGCAGTTGCCGTATATCCAAAATAATTTCCAGTAACATCTGTAACGAAAAGATTCTTTTTCTCATTAACATCAATTCCTGCGATCATCATTGCAACTCCGAATGGCCTTGCGCCGCCGTATTGAGTATAGCTTTGCTTGATATTGGCAATGTCTCTTACAATTGATTCAACATCTATTGGCCCGTCATACATGACGTGATGCTGCTGCGCCAAAAGCTGCGCTTTTTCAATAAGAATTCTCGCATCGCTTAATATTCCTGCGGCTGTTCCCGCGATATGAGAGTCAACTTCATAGATTTTTGCTGAAGATTCGATAAGCATAAGGCTGTCTTTGATTCTTTTATCAACGACAATAACAATACCATCAGAAGCGACCAGACCCATTGAACTGCTTCCAAGTCTCACTGTTTTTTCAGCGTATTCAACCTGGAGCAAATGTCCGTCAGGAGAAAAGATAGCACTAGTTCTATCATAACCCATTATTTGATGTTGCATAGGCATTTCCATTTTGTTTTTTTAAAGAAACTTTTTTCCCTCTTACAACTATGAATAAGCGTTTTGTTTTTTAAACCTTTCTAAATCTGTAAGATTTCGAAGGACCTGAAAATTTTATTTCCTTGACCTTTCTCTATTTTCCCTTTGCCTTCTTCAAAGTTCCAGTGACTTTCAGAACTGGAATTTTTGATAGCAAAAGGGCGGTTTTGGCTATGTGGACAAAATCTCTTTCAATACTGATTGCGATTTTATCATCTAACTTGATGAGTTTAGGAGAAGCTTTCGCATAATTAATGATGCCAAGGTAATCCATTAAGGCATTTTTGATTTTCACATCTTCGATTTTCTTAACGATGATATAATGCCGTTTTTCCCTTAGTGTTGAAGGTAATTTCATTTTCATTGGACAATATTAGTTATTTTTGCAAGGCATGCATGATTCTCGCATTTGCAGGATCCTTGGCCACAGTCCATTGTATTCGCCTGGCATTCTTCTGTGCACATTATTCCGCTGCAGTTTGGAGCCTTGTCTTTTGCAACACAAGCAGATGCATGGCAGCATGTTGCAGCAATACAATCTGTGTCAACATTGCATTCTTTGACATTATAGCCCGCTCTTTGAATGAAAATAACTGACGCGACAATGACTATTGCCAAAATTGCTATAAACACCCCTATTTTCATATTTTTGAAAAGCGATAAAGATTAAAAAAGGTTTACATTCTCAGAGTGTTCAGAACAAAATTATTATCAACGTGTTCAAATTGTCATTCTCATCGTCATATATGCTAAACTATATAAATCAAATTTATATTTATAGAATATAAAATGACAATAAAAATCCATACAGTAGGAGGATATAGCGAAGTTGGAAGAAATATGACTTGTCTTGAAATAGACAATGATGCCTTTATATTTGACTGCGGATTATTTTTGCCTCCAATCGTAGAGCTTGAAGACAGCCAGAAGAAATCTTATGATGAAAAATCCATGCGTACTATAGACGCTATTCCAGATGACTTAATGCTTGATAAATTGGGATTGAGAAATAAAGTCCGCGCGATTCTCTTAAGCCATGCGCATCTTGACCATTTGGGAGCGATTCCTTATCTAGGGCACAGATATAATGCTGAAATCGCAGGAACGCCATATACAATCGAAGTTTTGAAGGCTATCCTCAAAGATTCTAATGTAAAATTAAAGAATGTACTGAGAACAGTGACTCCGAATTCTTCTTTCACAATAAAATATCCTATTGAATTCATCAATGTGACACATTCAACTCTACAAGCTGCGCTGATCGCAATCCATACTCCAAAGGGTGTGATTTTATATGGAAATGATTTCAAATTTGACAATTCTCCTATCTTGGGTAAAAAACCAAATTATGAACGCTTGAAAGAGCTTGAAAAGGAAGGGGTTTTGGCCCTGATTGTAGATGCTCTTTACTCTGGAGATGAAAGAAAAACTCCCAGTGAAAAAATAGCCAGAGATCTTTTAGAAGATGTTTTAATGACAACGAGCAATGAAAATTCAGGAATCATAATAACCACTTTCTCATCGCATATTGCAAGACTGAAGAGCATTGTTGACTTTGCAAAGCAATTGAACAGAAAAATTCTTTTCATCGGAAGAAGCTTGTACAAATACGTCGCAGCTGCTGACAGAGTCAAGCTGGTTCCTTTCATGAAAGACATCGAAATGATGACCTACACAAATCAGGTAAAAAGGAAATTAAAGCAAATCTCAAGGGAAAGAAACAAATGGATCATTGTATGCACAGGGCATCAGGGAGAGCCAGGAAGCATTTTAGACAGGATGGTCAGAGATGTTTTTCCATTCAGCTTCCAGCCAAATGACCATGTGATATTCTCAAGCAAAGTAATTCCCAATCCAATAAATGTCGCAAACAGGAATCAGCTGGAAAAGAAATTGAAGGAAAAAGGAGTTAGAATTTTCACAGAAGTCCACGTATCAGGGCATTGCGCCAGAGAAGATCTGAGAGATCTGATAACTATGATAAAACCACAGCATATCATTCCCGCCCATGGAGATATTGCGAAATTAACCCCCCTTGCTGAATTAGCGACAGAAATGGGCTATAAATTGGGCAAGAATGTCCATTTGATGCAAAACGGACAGACTTTGAAGCTTAACTGAAAATGAAAAATTTTGGAATAATAAAAGAGGCTGCAGTTAAATTCTGGAAGAATCCAATATTAGCTCTGCCAGCAGCGCTTCAGCTTATATCAATGTACATTATTTTTGTACTGTTTCTTTCTGTTTCAATAGCCATATCTGGAATTTCAATAGCAGATTTGTCTAATCCAGACACCCTTATCCAGAATCTTACACCCTATATTATAACCGCTTTGCCATGGATTTTAGCTGTCGGGGCTGTTCTTAGCATTGCTTTAATGACCATATTCGCTCTTTTTGATGCGATCTTGATTTCAATGTTAAATTCAAAAAACAAAATAAAATTTAATTTGGATGGTAAAAAATTCTTCTCAAGAATCTTCTGGTTCGGCATTATATGCGGAATTATTCTCCTGATTGGAATTCTGATTTTGTTAGGGCTGGCTTTATTGGCTGCGCAAATTTCTGCCTGGCTTCTTATAATTCCAGCATTGTGTTCGATTGGATTTTTGCTTATGCTCCCGCTATTATCCTTGTCCCCCTATTATGTCGTTATCGGCAACTTAAAAATTAAAGACGCGATAAATAAAAGCATAAATGTTGCATGGAGAAATTATTTCAGGCTTCTCGGACTAATCTTGCTTGTTGCTTTAATTTCAATAGCTGCTTCATTAATATTCGGGCTGATTCCGGTTGTTGGGGAATTATTAATAACCATTTTAATTGCAACTTATTCAAGAATCTGCATGTTCATGTTCGCATCAGACAAGAAATAAAATGGTCAGGGAAGATATTCTTGGAGGATTGAAAAATGCCCTTGAAAGGGGCGATTCCTTGGAAAAAGCAAAAGGCTCATTTATCTCGGCAGGTTATCCAAAAAACGAAGTTGAAGAGGCTGCTGCAAGCCTGGAAAAAGTCCAGATAAAAAAGAAAGAAATTCCAACCCTGTTCACGGCAAATTTAGAGCCTGCAGCCCCATCTACAATGGCAGATAATCTCGGCCCTACATCCGAAAAAAAAGTGATATCTCCAGGATCAAGAATAATAAAACCTCTGCCGCAGATAAAGGTAAAAAGAAAAGTCCATTATTGGATGATTCCGCTGATAATTGCCATATCTGTCGCAATTGCTTATTTAGTTTATAGTCTTCTTCTAGCGCAATAAATCTTATAAATTTGCTTTTGTCCTCTTAAACAGCTAAGGCAATAAAAAGAGAAATTTTAAAATGAAATTCGCACATCTTGCTGATTGTCATCTTGGAAGCTGGAAAGATCCGAAGATGCATGAACTTAATCTGAAAGCTTTTGAAAAATCCATAGAAATCTGCATAAAAAGCAAGGTTGATTTTGTGCTTATTGCAGGCGATTTGTTTGATGCTGCCCTTCCTCCGATAGATATCTTAAAATCAGCAGCTTCAAAACTGAGAGAATTGAAAGAGGCGAGAATTCCATGCTTTGTAGTAGCTGGAAGCCATGACTATTCTGTTTCTGGAAAAACTTTCTTGGATGTCTTGGAAAAAGCTGGCTTATGCGAGAATGTCGACAAGACATGGGAAGAGGAAATGATTTTGACAGAATCTGGAAATTTTGTGATTGCCGGAATTTCCGGCAAAAAAGCAGAGCTGGAAAAAGAATTGATAAAAAAAATAAAGATTCCACCAATGAACAAAGACAAATTCAAGATTCTTGCCCTTCACACAACACTTGAAGAGAATAAAACTAGCGAATTCATGCGAGGAATCAAATCTGAAGATCTGCCGAAAGGATTTGATTATTACGCTCTCGGCCATATTCACAAGCCTTTCAAAAAAGAGGGAAAAGAAATGATTGTTTATCCGGGCCCATTATTCCCAAATAATTTTTCAGAGCTCGAGGAACTTGGCAACGGCGGATTTTTCATTGTCAATGTTGAAGGAAAAGACAATAAAATCTCTCTTGAGAGGGAAGATATCAAACTGAAAGAAATTCGACTGATGGAATTTTCAGCTGAAGGAAAAACCCCCTTCATTCTTACTTCTGAAATAATAGGCAAGATAAAAAAAGAAGATATTAGTGAAAAAATATTCATGCTCAAAATTGAAGGAACATTAAGCTCGGGAAAGACAAGCGAGATTGATTTTAATTCTATCAAAGATGCTGCAAAAGATGCTTTTGTCTTTCTGAAAAATACATCACAGCTTGAAAGCCCTGGAATAAAAATCAATGCCGAAATAAAATCTGAGAATATTGACGAGATTGAAGTCGAGGCATTCAAAAATATCAAGGAAGATTTCAAAAGTTTAGTACTTCCTTTGTTCAAAGCTCTTGACATTGAAAAAATTGAAGGAGAGAGTTCGCTGACATTTGAAAAAAGATTCTTTGAGAATATAAAAAAGGTGATTGAAATATGAAAATTACAATTTGCGGAAGCATGACATTTTCAAAAAAGATGATAGATATAGAACAAGAATTGTTAAATTTAAAGCACACAGTCATGATTCCTAAATTTACTAGGGAGTATTCAAAGTTGGAAACAACGGATATGATGCATGCAGAATCTGCGAAAAATAAAATTGAACATGATTTAATAAGGGATTATTTTAAAGAAATAAAAAATTCAGACGCTATACTTGTAGTTAATGAAGATAGAAACGGCATAAAAAATTATATTGGGGGAAATAGTTTAATTGAAATAGCGTTTGCACACATATTAGGAAAGAAAATATTTTTGCTTAATGCTATTCCTAAAATAAGCTATTCAGATGAGATAATGGCAATGAAACCTACGATATTAAATGGAGATCTAGACAAAATAAAATGATTTTGAAAAAAATCTCACTGCAGAACATAAGAAGCTACAAGAATGAAGAGATAGAATTTCCATTAGGGAGCATTCTGTTGGCTGGAGACATCGGATCTGGAAAATCTTCTATACTTCTGGCTGTGGAGTTTGCATTGTTCGGGCTGCAACGAGGTAAAAGCGGGGACAGTCTGCTGAGAAACGGGGAAAAAGAGGGAAAAGTCAAATTGAATTTTGATCTTGATGGAAAAGAAGTCATTATAGAAAGAACATTGAAAAAAAGCAAGGATTCTGTCCAACAGGAAAATTGCTCTATTGAAATTAATAAAGAAAAAAAACAGCTTTCAACAAATGAGCTAAAAAGCCTTGTGCTGAATCTGTTCAATTATCCTGCTGAATTGTTCAGCAAAAATCCGGCCCTTTACCGCTATACGGTCTATACTCCGCAAGAAGAGATGAAATCTATTCTGCAGGAAGACGCTGAATTGAGAATGGACACATTGAGAAGAGTCTTCAATATTGACAAATATAAGAGAATAATTGAGAATTCTGAAAAACTTATGTCTAAACTAAGAGAAGAAATAAAAATCAAGCAGGCAGTAGTTTCAGACATTGAAAGCAAAAAAAATGAAATTTTGATGAGAAAAGATGAAGTTGTCAAAATAAAAAGAGAAATCGCGACTTTCTCAATGAAACTGGAAGAGCTTAAAAAAATTATTGCTGAAAGAAAAAACAAGCTGAATGAATTTGAGGAGAAAATAAAGGAATTGAACAGATTGAAGGCAGAATTAGCCTCGACAAAAGCTGAATTGTTCAGCAAAAAAGAAAGGCTTTTAGAAAATAAGGAGAATGTTCTGCAATTAAAAAATCAGATTTCTTCTCTCGAAGAAGAATTAAAAGGAAAATCCGCAGGAGATGCGGAAAAAATATCAAAAGACTTGAAAAGCAAAGAAAAAGATCTTGAGGAAAAAGAAAACGAGTTGCTGAAGACAAACAGGATTATCACAACTTTTGAAGTTAACAAAGAAAGAGCCAGCAAGATTGCAAATGACATAATTAAATTGCAGAATTGTCCGACATGCAGGCAGGATGTTTCTGAAACACACAAAACACATATCAAGGAAAAGAATGATTCTGAAGTTCAAGAGATTGAAAAGAATCTCTCTATTGAAATAAAGAAAAAAGAAGATGCAAACAAAGGGATTGCACAAATCAAGGATGAAATCAGAATTCTCAGGGTAAAAGACAGGGAGTTTTCCACCATAAAAATAAAATTTTCAAATTTAGACGAGAAGAAAAAACAGATTGCAAAGAATGAAGAGACCTCGCAAGTTTTAGAAAAAAGCCTTTCTCTGCTTGAAAAGAAAAAAGATGAAATTGAAGGAGAAGTCAAGGAATTCCTTAATGTTGAGAGAAGCCATGAGATAGCTAAAAAGATGCTTGACGAGGTTAGAGAAGACGAAAAGATAATGGAAATATCCAAGGCAAGATTTGAAAGGCAATTAGAGGATATTCAGGCAGCGCTTGTAATTTTTGAAAGAGAGATTGAAGAGAAAGAAAAGTCGAGGGAAAAAATGATGAAGCTGGCAAAACTTCGAGCATGGATTGAAGAAGAATTCATCCCAAGCGTGATTAACATAGAAAAAAATGTGATGGCGAAGCTGCATTATGACTTTTCAAATCTGTTTGGAAAATGGTTCTCAATGCTCGCAAATGATCTGAATGCCAGATTAAATGAGGAATTTTCACCGATAATTGAGCAGCAAGGCTATGAAATAGACTATTCTTTCCTTTCTGGAGGGGAAAGAACAGCTGCTGCGTTAGCATACAGACTTGCATTGAATCAAGTAATCAACAGCATAATGTCTGAGATAAAAACAAAGGATATTCTGATCCTTGATGAGCCGACTGACGGATTCAGCTCAGAGCAGCTGGACAAAATGCGGGATGTTCTGCATGAATTAAATGTTAAACAATTAATTCTTGTAAGCCATGAGCAAAAAATAGAGTCTTTCGTCGACAATATAATAAGAATTTCAAAAGAAGAAGGATTTACGCAGATTAAATAATAATTATTTGTCTCTTAAACTGACATAAACATCATTATTCTTATTGTACTGCATGACATTGAATTCTTTTTTCAGATCTTCTATTGAAGATTCTAAAGAATCTTCATGTGTCTGAAGGATATTAAGAAATTTTTCCAAGCCTTGTCTGCTTGAAAAATAAGCTGCCTTCATGTAATATTGTGTTTGATTTTCCATTTTAGTATAAATTCAAGCCTAGCTGCTCCCCTCTTTGAGGCAGATTGTCAATGAAATCTTTGCAGTTCTCTTTTGTCTTTTTAAGTTTTGGATTCCAGCCAGTGCATTGAAGCAAAACTTCAAGGGCATCTCGTCTCACCCATTTAGGAACTTCCTCCAGATGGTATAAGGAATTAAATTTGATTTCAAAAGGCTGGGCTTTCTCATATGGGACATTTTTATGATCCTTACACCACGCAAATTGCGTCGAAGCGGACATTCCTATAATTCCGTAAACTGAATAATCTTCTTTCTGAATATTTGCATAAGAACGCGCGATTGTCAAATATTCCGCATTTGCTTCACATTCAGAATTTTGACATTTGACTGCAGGAATAAAATTATTCAATTTTTTTACAATCTGATCAATCCTTTCCCTTTTGTCTTTTGAGAATTTTTTATCATACCATTCCTGAGTTTTAAGCCAGTCAAATAGCATGTAATCTGTCAAAGCAACCTGTTCAAAGCTCTGCCCTGCATGAGCTCCTGACTCAAAAACATAAATTTGGTTTTGTAATTTCATTTTGCTCTTTTTATGAATTTATTTTTCTAAAAATGATTCTTGTATGCATTTATACAATTTGGCTGCTTGTGATTTTTTTTCAAGGCTATTCTCATTATAGACTTTTGAATATTTGTTAAGTTTATTGTCCACTCTTTCCATTACCATTAATCCTATTGCTCCTTCTTTTTCAGTAAATTTGCTGTATAATCCATTCGGCTTATTTCCTTTTGCTGATGGAATCTGGATATAGCTTTTTACTTCAATGACATGGCCTTCTTTTTCGAAAGCAATACCTTTTCTATCATTCAAATTCAATTTTATGATCTTGTCTATAGCCATATAATAGACCAGCCTTAAAGGTATTTAAATCTTTCGATATGTTATTACTTTAAAGTGACAATTAAAAAACGATTTAATGTTCGGAAAATCTGTTTTTTATGCTCGGAAAATCGGCGAAAGATTTATAAACCGTTTTCCACATCAAAAAATGTTAAAATGTCATTTAATGAGTGCCTTAACTACGCTAGGGTATGATGTAGCAAGAGGCAGCATTATTGATAGATCACCCTAAACAATTCTATTATAATTTCGTGTGCTTTTAGCAAAGTTAATTTTGCGCGGCGAGTTTATTTCGCAAAATTGACACTAGATTAATTCTAGTTTATCCTGCTAGAGGCTGCTGCTATTAGGATTCCACTTAGACATGCAAGTCGTCCCCGCAAGGAGAGGCGAACTGCTCAGTAACACGTAGCTAATCTGCCCTACGATCAAGGATAACCTCGGGAAACTGAAGATAAGACTTGATATACGAAGGAGGCTGGAATGCACTTTCGTTGAAACGCAAGGTCGTAGGATGAGGCTGCGGCTGATTAGGTAGTTGTTGAGGTAATGGCTCAACAAGCCGATGATCGGTAAGGGCTCTTAACGGAGAGGCCCTGAGAAGGACTCTGAGACACTAGTCCTAGCTCTATGGAGTGCAGCAGTTAGGAAAATTTTCCAATGTTCGAAAGAATGAGAAAGGAATCCTGAGTGCTTTTCTTTTTAGAAAAGCTTTTCTTTACTATAAAAAGGTAGAGGAATAAGGACTGGGCAAGACTGGTGCCAGCCGCCGCGGTAATCCCAGCAGTCCGAGTAGCAGCCACACTTATTAGGTCTAAAACATTCGTAGCTTGTTTGGCAAGTCTTTTGTGAAATGTTACAGCTTAACTGTAACGCGTGCAAGAGATACTACTAAGCTAGAGACTGGAAGACGTAAGGAGTACAATTGAGGTAGCGGTAAAATGTTTTAATCTCAATTGGACTAACAACGGCGAAGGCACCTTACGAGGACAGTTCTGACAGTGAGGAATGAAGGCCAGGGGCGCAAATTGGATTAGATACCCAAGTAGTCCTGGCAGTAAACACTGCGTACTAAACATTGTGCACTCTTAGAGAGTGTGCAGTGCTGTAGGGAAGCCGAAGAGTACGCTACCTGGGAAGTATAGTCGCAAGACCGAAACTTAAAGGAATTGGCGGGGGGATGCTACCAGGAGTGACGCGTGCGGTTCAATTAGATACTACACCGTGAACCTCACCAGGAGCGACAGCAGGATGAAGGTCAGTCTGAAGGGCTTACCTAACACGCTGAGAGGAGGTGCATGGCCGTCGTCAGCTTGTGTCGTAAGATGCCCTGTTAAATCAGGTAACAAGCGAGACCTGCGTGTGCAATTGCTCTCTGAAAAAGAAGCACAATGCACAGACTGCTCCCGTAAGGGAGAGGAAGGTGCAGTCAACGATAGGTGAGTACGCCCCGAATCCCCTGGGCTACACGCGCGCGGCAATGCTACGTACAATGAGATGCAACTCCGAAAGGAGAAGCTAATCCCCTAAAACGTAGCTTAGTTCAGATTGAAGTTTGCAACCTAGCTTCATGACGCTGGAATTCCTAGTAATCGGGTATTATCAGTGCCCGGTGAATGAGTCAACGTTCCTTGCACACACCGCCCATCAAGCCATCCGAGTTATGTTCAGATGAAGTTCTTTTGAAAAGAATCTAAATATAACAAGGAAGGCTAAGTTGTCACAAGGTATCTGTAGGGGAACCTGCGGATGGATCACCTCCTAAATTTTTTTTAATCAAAAAAAATAAATTTAGAAAAGTCAAATAATAAGAATATTAGAATCAATTTATCAATAAATACCACTGGGCCTGTAGTTCAGTTGGTAGAATGCTTCCCTTGCACGGAAGAGGTCTCGGGTTCGAATCCCGACGGGTCCACTCAGAATATTTTTTGAGTACATCATATCCGCTCATTAAATGACTTTTTTTCATTTAACTGGAAATGTGAAAACATTTTCAATCATAGTCAAAATTACAAAAATTTTGAAACCGGAAAATTCGAAAGAATTTTTTGGACCATGGAAACATTGTTTCCACGGCATACATAATCAAATGCAGTGCCCGATGAAAATCGGGGACGAAGGAAGATCAGCGCAAGCTGAGATGAAGCAGCATAGTAAGTGAATTGTTTTTGCTAATTAGCAATAGTTAGTAAAGCAATTCAACTAGGCAGAAGGAAACTAGTTTAACTGGAATGATGGAATATTTTTATTCCAAATATTAAATAAACTGCTAGACGGATAGCTTGGTTTGAGTAGCGATGAAGGACGTGGCAAGCTGCGATAAGTCCAAGGTAGGTGCATGCAACCTTTGATCTTGGAATCTCCGAATCTGTAACAGTTCCGCAAGGAAATTTTTTGAGAAAGCGCACGCGGGGAATTGAAACATCTTAGTACCCGCAGGAAAAGAAAACATAAAGTGATATGCTGATTAGCAGCGAGCGAAAAGCATGTAAGGCAAACCGAATCTGCTTTTGAAAAAAAGTAGAGATGTGGTGTTAGGGTATTTCTAAACAAGCAAAGTCGAATTTTTCTGGAAAGAAAAGCCATAGAGAGTGAAAGCCTCGTAGATGATGTTTGCATGAAAATTCCTAACAAAGAGTAGTGTGCTCTGGATTGAGCGCACGAATACGGCTGAATAAACAGCCAACCTTAAATATAACTCAAGTCCGATAGCGTAATAGTACCGTGAGGGAAAGCTGAAAAGTATCTCTAGCGAGAGGTTAAAAGATCTTGAAATCTGGCAGTGATAGTTAGTTGCGGCCCTTCGGGGTTGCAACGCACGTTTTGAAAAACGGGCCATGGAGTTAACTTAAGTGGCGAGATTAACACAAGAAGTCGAAGCGAAAGCGAACACCATAAATTGGTGGAGTATGAAAATGCTTTTAGTCACTTATTTTAGACCCGAAGCTGAGTGATCTAGCCCTGAACAAGATGAAGTTCTCCTAACGGAGAATGGAGGTCTGAACAAGTTCTGTGAACATGCGTTTTGATGATTTGGGGTTAGGAGTGAAAAGCCAATCGAACTCAGCGATGGCTGGTTCCTGTCGAAATATACCTTAGTATAGTCTTGTTCGTTCTGCTTACGGGGTAAAGTCACGGATTTGGTACGCAGGTTCTTTTGAATACGGTACTTTTTCCAACTCAGAACCTGTAAGCACTAAGAACAGGA
>Ga0315282_10004539_pt1 | contig 24150 bp, 19 predicted proteins | sample YL17G07_20_MG_FD_203693 | JGI IMG/M metagenome (GOLD analysis project Ga0315282, IMG submission 203693) | Sediment microbial communities from Yellowstone Lake, YNP, Wyoming, USA - YL17G07_20 | ecosystem: Environmental > Aquatic > Freshwater > Lake > Sediment | place: USA: Wyoming | collected... | reverse complement strand
GAGTACCATTTAAGGCATTATCCTTAGCCTGCTCAATTAACCTGTCAATACTCTCTCGGTCAAAACCGGTAGTATATGCAAAACCCATCCTATTTTTAGAAAAGATTCTTAAGCCAATTCCAGAACCATACGGAGTATTGAAATTTTCCAGTTTCTGCTCGGACACATCGAAATCGATTGCCCGAAATGTCTTTACATAAACTTCGGCTTCTTCTCCCTTTGAATGGCAAACTCGCTCGATTATCTCCTCGCCTATTTTTGAATAGTCCACATTGAACACCTTTTATTTAAAGATTGAGAGATTATTTCCCTGCAAATCCAGCATAGAGGAAAATGATCGAAATGATTAAAAGGACCACGCCTATCTTCTTGCGCTGGGTTACCAATAATTGATCGTTAAAAAGATACTTTCGGCCCCAGGCGTTAAACCTTATTATAGTTGTTGGCCGGTAAAAGTAACCCAAACTGATGATGAGAAAGAAAAGGCCTACTAGGACTTCTAAAAGTCTCAAACTAACCCTCCTTATGTGAATCAGCCTGTGCTCTCCGATAAATCGGAGCGTTCGCTTCGCTAATCGGGCAACCGTAAAGGTCACCCCTACGCAACTAACTGCATTCCCCTCCTAATATGCAGAAAATAGTTTGTGAAGAACGCTTGGAATTTCAGCCAAAAAACGAGGACGACTTCTTCTCTTCCAAGCAAAAATTTGTTCGACTCCCCGATTTATCAGGGAGGAGTTTATTTTTGCGCCCAGCAGAGTCTGAAGTTTTTTGGCGTCAAGGAATCCCGCAGTGATGAACAAACTATTTTCTAAGCACTGTCATCCCTTCCACAAAGGTTCCTTATTTATGTTAACTTTAACTAAAGTTACCATAAAACCAATGCTTTGTCAACGAAAAACAGGCATTGATGGAGAAAATTTTGAGCTCTCAATTTCCGATGAGTTTTTTCTTTTGGAGCAACCTGTGGTACCTGATAGCAAAGCGGTGAGCTTCGTCTCTTATACGCTGTATCAGGTGTAGAGCGGGTGAGCTAGAGGGGAGACGAATCGGACGGGAACGTTGAGGCAGAAAAATCAACTCCTCTCCCTTTGCAAGTCCGACTACTGGAATACTTTCCAAGCCCAGTTCCTTAAGAACTCCTTTGGCGCCGTTCACTTGCCCTCTCCCCCCATCAACCAGAATCAAATCTGGTAACAATCTTCTTTCCCTTATCAACCTCGTATATCTTCGGCGAATTACCTCTTTCATCATGCCCACGTCATCAATTCCTGAAACCATTTTTATCTTAAATTTTCTATAGGATTTATTTTCAGGTTTCCCAAGAAAAAAGACGACCATAGATCCCACAGCCGAGTCTCCATAAATATCTGAAATATCGAAAGCTTCTATTCTTTCTGGAATGCTCTCTAACTCTATTTCTTTCTGAAGCTCTATCAAAACTTCCCCCATTCCGGCAGCTTTTAATTTCTGCTTCTCCACTTCTCGCAAATTCACTCTTTCCGAAATGCTCTGTATCGCCCTAATCTGGTCTCTCAAGATTTTTGCCTTCTCAAAGTCGAGTCGCCTGGATGCCCTTTCCATCTCTTCTTTCAGCTTTTTCAAAAGACTCTCTCCCTTCCCCGAAAGAAACAGCACAACTCTTTCCACAATTTTCCTGTAATCTTCCCTGCTTACCCGCTCCACGCAGGGTGCCAGGCACTGTCCCAGATGAAAATCTAAGCAACTACTGGGGTTACCTTCCTTTCGTCGGGCCAGAAAGAAGCTTTTACTACATTTAACCAGAGGGAATATCCTTTGGATTGTCTTAAGCGTCCTCTTGAGGGAAGAGACATCCGGATAGGGACCGAAATACTTTACCCCTATCATTCTATGTTTCACCTTCTCCCTTTTTGAGATCCGCACCATCACCAATCTAGGAAATTCCTCGTCAATGCTCAACTTAAGATGGGGATAGGTTTTGTCATCCCTCAACGCTATATTATATTTAGGATGGAAATATTTTATTAACTCGTTCTCTAATATCAGGGCTTCTTTTTCGTTTCGTGTTACAATGTATTCGAGGTCCCGCACGTTCGAAACCAGAGCAATAGTTCTCGGAGAATAACTACCTGGCGATTGAAAATATGAAGGGGCTCTTTTTCTGATCGATTTTGCTTTGCCCACATAAATAACTCCGCCGGTAATGTCCTTCATCATATATATGCCTGGCGCATCGGGTAGAGAAGCGAGTTTTTCCTCAAACTTCATCTGTCGATTCCTTTCGCGTGATTATCTTCCACACATATTTAATCTCTTCACACCGCAAAAGATGCGTCACCAAAATGTAGATAGTTACACAAATCAGGATAGTACCCGCCACCTGTATCAGCTTGTTAATCTGCCCCAGTAATCGAGAGAAATATATGCAGGCTATTGCCATAGCTGAAGAGGCAAGTAGAATCTTGGCAAGCGATAGCAGTACTCTCTTCCCTCCCAACCTTCCAATCCTCTTTCTCAAATAGAATAGAAGCATTAACAAATTCATAAACGAAGCAATGGCAGTGGCCAAAGCAAGTCCACCCACATCCAGAATGCGCATTAAGATCAGATTCAGAACTATGTTTGCCACCATAGCAATGGAAGCTATTCTAACCGGGGTCCTGGTGTCCTGCATGGAATAGAATGCGGATGCTACCACTTTTACTCCCGCATAGGCCACTATTCCCGTTGAATAGAATAGGAGTGCCCAGCTTGTAGCCTGAGTAGCTTGAGATGTAAATCTTCCCCTTTCGAAGAGAAGAGAGATTATGGGCTTCCCTAAAATAATGAGTCCCAGTGAAGCGGGAACAATAGTAAACAGTATCATTCTAAGTGCTAAAGATAGAGTATCCTTTAATTCTTGCATGTTAGTGGCTGCCACTGACTTGGACATCATTGGCAAGGCAACAGTTGCTATCGCTGTTCCAAATAGAGCCAGAGGAAGTTGCATTATGCGATTTGCATAATATAGAGCAGTAACACTCCCTTCTCTGAGGATTGAAGCGCATATTGTGTCCACAAAAATGTTCACCTGAGTTACAGATAGCCCCAGAGCCGCTGGGAGCATCAAAAGTCCTATCCTCTTCACCCCAGGATGATTTAAGGTGGAAGTCCATCTCTTCCAGAGGACATCCCAATTCTTCAGGAGATTTTTGGCATAGCTAATCGGTTTTAGATACAGATTACTGTAACTCCTCCCGGCTGGTATAACAAAACCCTCTTTTACTATTGAGGGTAGCTGAAAGAAGAACTGGGCAAACCCACCAGCTGCAACGCCAAGAGCAAGTCCGATTATTGGCCGTTCCATTAATGGACATATGAACAAAATAAAGAAAATTTCAGAAATACTGAGGAGACAGGGAGCCAGGGCGGGAATAATAAATCTATGGAGAGAATTCAATATTCCCAAAGATAAAGCCGCCAGACCAATTGCGATCATGAAAGGAAAAAGGATACGCGTGAGAGTAATGGTTAAGGAAAGCTTTTCAGGATTCCTAATGAAACCCGGAGCAATTAAACGGACAATTATGGGAGAAAAGATGATTCCCAAAATTGTCAAAATAGATAGGAGAATCAAGAGTAGCAAGCCCGAAATTCTTGCCAGTCTCTGTGCTTCTTCCTTAGGTTTGGTGGTTAAATATTCAGTAAAAACAGGGATAAAGGATGCGGAGAGTGCGCCTTCTCCAAGAAGTTGGCGGAGAAGGTTGGGAATGCGATAAGCAACGAAAAAGGCATCGGCTACGAAACCGGCGCCAAAAAAGTTAGCAATAAGCATATCTCTTAAATAGCCGAGAATCCGAGATGCCAGAGTAGAAGCACTAACTCCAGCAACTGACCTGGTGATCTTTCCTTCCCTCTTCAATATCCTTCTCCGAAATAAAGAGAGCTCGCTGAAAAATTACCCAGAAACCTCGACAGCGACTTTTTCAGAGCTGTCAAAGATTGTTCTTGACTTTCGCTTCCCAATATGGTAATTTACGCTCAAAGATATCTTTAATCTCAGGGAGCTTTCGTTAATGGTTAAACTGAAATTTGGACGACACACTCAGGCACTTAAATCCGAAAGGCAGGATAAGAAACGGCATCTAAGGAATGTCGCCGTCAAGACAAAAATCAGAACAATAGCCAAAAAAGTAGAGCTGGCAGTCGCTCAGGGTAGACCCGAGGAAGCAAAATCAATCTTTTTACGAGCCATGAAAGAACTGGATAAAGCTGCCAGCAAAAAAATCATACCTAAAAGAAGAGCATCGAGAAAAAAGTCAAGATTGGCAAAAAAAATCAATACCTTAAAAGCAAAAGAGTAAATTAACTCGGATAAGTTGATGCTCTTTTCTCACCGCATAAATTCAAAATTAGGAGTTCCAGCACAAGCTGAGCTGGTTTCTTACCCACCTTAATTTCCCAGTCTGCCCGAAGCACGTTGCCCAAATTATTCAAAAGCTCATCACGATTGAAATCTTGAATCCGATACGTAAAATCCTTATCGAAAAAAGGATGCAAGCCGACCTCCTCAATTATTCTGAATGGTTCCATTTTCTGCTCTTGAAGTTCTTTGGCGCGAATTATCTGTCGAATCCTCTTTGCTATTCTTACCAAAATCCCTACGGGCTTTTCTCCAGTCTCTATCAACTTTGATAGGATTTCCAGAGAATGTTTTAAGTTCTTCTGAGTAATCGCCCTCAGAAGGTCAAAAATAGAGTCGGCCCTAGAACGACCTATCAACCGCTCAACGTCATCCAGCGTAACTTCCTTTCTATCTCTGGTATATATTAACAGTTTTTCAATCTCTCCAGATAAGTCTAATAAATTATTTCCAACTTCTACAAAGAGATAATGTGCGGCTTCTCGGGACATAATTTTTCCCTCTCTGGATATCTTATCTTCAATCCAGCCCGGAATCTCTGAATCGAAAAGCCTCCAGAAAATCACTGTCTCACAAAGAGAAGAAATGGTTTTATATACTGCTCTACCTAAATCCTCCCTATTAACCTTTTCACTCACCAAAACAAGGCACGTAAAGGAAGCTGGTTTCTTCAAGTATTCAATAATTTCTCTCAACTCACCCTCTACAAATCTATCTATATCCTTAACTACAACTAGTCTCTTTTTTGACATAAAAGGATACGTCTCGGCAAGGGAAATAACCTCTATGGCAGAAGTATCTTCAGCGTAGAGAAGCCAAAAGTCAAAATCCTTTGCCCCGGGCTCTATTAGAATTTCCTTCAACAAAAGGATTCCTTCCTGTTTTAGATACTCCTCTTCCCCACAGAAAAAGTAGCAATTGGCAATTTTTCCCCTCTTCAATTTTGCAATTAATTCTTCATACTTCATCATCTTTCTCATATTGAAAAAATAGAAAATAGGGACAGCAACCATTTTTCATAAAACCTTGCAATTTGAAAAATAGTTTGCGAACAGCTTTTGGAATTTCAGCCAAAAAACGAGGACGGCTCCTCCTTCAATGCAAGGGAATTTGGTAAAGCGAGCATTAGAATTTTTAGCCAAAAATCGAAGACTGTAGGGGCGACATTTATGGCGCCCGATAAAGCGGGTTCGATGAATCGAACCCCTACGTTAATTGTAGGGGCTCAATTTATTGAGCCCGTTCCTTCAATTCCGCCAGGTTTCGCCCCAGCGCTGGCGGAATTAGAGCGAGGTTCTAACCGAGCGACTCCGAAAACTATCCCCACCTTCTAACACCTGAGGATGAAGGGATAGTTACAGGAGCTTCAATTCCGCCAGGTTTCGCCCCAGCGCTGGCGGAATTAGAGCGAGGTTCTAACCGAGCGACTCCGAAAACTATCCCCACCTTCTAACACCTGAGGATGAAGGGATAGTTACAGGAGCTTCAATTCCGCCAGGTTTCGCCCCAGCGCTGGCGGAATTAGAGCGAGGTTCTAACCGAGCGACTCCGAAAACTATCCCTTCATCCTACCTCCCACTCTGAATCTCAATCCGGCTTCCCCATCCATAGACTGTACGTCGCACAATGCGATCGGCGAGCTCAATAACCAGGCGCTCCTGTGCCTCCTCTTCTGTCTCCACAGTTCTACCTGCTCTGGGAGTCACATAGTATCTTACATCTCCTTCAATTCCCCCAATAAGGTTCCCATCTATGCTCTCTCTCTTCTCTTCCCAGAGAACCTGGTCTGTAGTTAAATCTCGAAAGGAGAGATTAACCACTACCCAGAGCTTATACTGTTCAACCACCTCGGTGGCATCGTAAGAGAGGGGTTCTAAAACGTAAGTAACAATCTCCCCTGTTAAGAGAGCATCGGCCTCCTTTTTCTTGGCAATGGATAGATGGCCATCTCTAATAAATTCTTCTATTACAGCATCGGTCAGCTTAGACTCAACGCCATAGTGGGCTGTTCTGTTGATAAATGTTGGCACAGTTATTGTCTTGATATGCTTGGGCAGAATTTCTACAGGCGCGTAAGCACAACCAAAAAACAGGAACACTCCCAGTCCAATAGTAATGAAAATAGACTTTCTCATAAACTCCTCCTCTCTTTTTCTTTATTCTCCTACTACAATATTTATCAGTCGCTTCGGTACATAAATTATCTGTTTGATTCTTTTATCTTGGATATGCTTTCTAACTCTCTCATCTAATTGGGCTCTCCTCTTTATTTCTTCTTCTCCTAAATTGACAGGAACTTCTACTTTACTTCTCACCTTGCCATTCACTTCAATAACAATAAGCATCTCTTCCTGTTTGATTGCTTCCGGGTCATATTTTGGCCAGGATTCTTTAATAACGCTTCGCCGATGCCCCAGCACTTCCCATAACTCTTCACAGATATGGGGTGCAAAAGGAGACAGCAAAAGTATTAATTTTTCTACGCTTTCCTGTAGTTTAGAGTTGTTATTTCCCCTCCTTAAGTAATTATATATTCCATTTAAGAGTTCCATAATGGTCGCAATAGCAGTATTAAAGTGAAAGTTTTCTATATCTTCAGTAACTTTTTTAATAGTTGAGTGGGTAGTTCTGTTCAGCTCTTTCTCTTCTTGGTTGGAAGTTTCAAGAAGAGTTTCGCTATGTTTACTTTCTATTTCTCTTACCAGATTCCAAACTCTGTTCAGGAACCTATAGCAGCCTTGGACTCCCTCATCGCTCCATTCTAAATCTTTCTCGGGAGGTGAGGCAAAGAGAATAAATAACCTCGCTGTATCGGCGCCATATTTGTGTGTTATCTTATCCACACTAACTATATTACCTTTCGACTTTGACATCTTCGCCCCATCCTTAACTACCATTCCCTGACATAAGAGCTTCTCAAAAGGCTCGTCGATCTCGTACAAGCCTATATCCCTCAAGGCCTTGGTAAAAAACCTGGCATATAGAAGATGAAGAATCGCATGTTCAATCCCTCCTATATATTGATCAACCGGCATCCAATACTTAACTTTTCTCTTATCAAAAGGTAACTTTTTAAAATGAGGGCTACAATAACGGGCAAAATACCAGGAGGAATCAACAAATGTATCCATAGTATCGGTCTCTCTTCTTGCCGGACCGCCACATTCTGGACATTTACAGTTTACGAATTCACTACAGTTAGCCAGAGGATTCCCCCTTCCTGTAAACTCAACCCTGACAGGCAACTCCACGGGCAAATCTTCTTCTGGCACGGGCACAATCTTGCACTTATCACAGTAAATTATGGGGATAGGTGTGCCCCAATACCTCTGTCTGGAAATCAACCAATCGCGCAATTTGTACTGAACCGTCTTTCTTCCCCATCCTTTCTGGACCAAATATCCCGTAATCTTTTCCCTTGCCTCTTGGGAAGAGAGCCCGTCAAACTGGGCTGAATTGACCATAATTCCTTCGCCTTCGTAAGCCTCCCCCAGATCTTTCCCTCTACAAGATTCCTCCTGAGATGGGATGATTACCTGCTTTACGGGAATACGATATTTTTTGGCAAACTCAAAATCTCTCTGGTCATGAGCTGGCACCGCCATTATTGCTCCTGTTCCGTACTCCATCAACACGAAATTAGCTACATAGATTGGAATTTCATCTCCATTCAAAGGATTTATCGCATACCTGCCAATAAACACCCCCTCTTTCTCTCTATCCTCTCCTGTGCGAGTGAACCTATCTTCAATTACTACCTTATTGATAAATTCTCTTACTCTCTTCTCATATTCTGTCTCAGCAATTAATTCTAAGACTATCGGATGTTCTGGAGCAAAAGTCATAAAAGTGGCACCATATAGAGTATCCGGTCGCGTGGTAAACACTGGAATCAGACTATCGGAATCTTTCAATCTGAAATTGACCAGTGTTCCATAACTTCGGCCAATCCAGTTCTCCTGCATAAGTTTAACCCTCTCTGGCCAGTCTGTTAGCTTTTTCAAATCTACCAGAAGTTCATCGGCATACTCCGTGATCTTAAAGAACCACTGCTCCAGACTTCTAATCTCTACAGAAGTCTCACACCTCCAGCATTTTCCATTTACAACCTGTTCATTGGCCAGTACTGTCTCGCACCGGGGACACCAGTTGATGGGTGCCTTCTTTTTGTAGGCGAAACCCTTCTTGTAAAACTTAAGGAAAATCCACTGGTTCCAGCGATAATATTCTGGTTCAGCAGTAATTACCATCCTTTCCCAATCGTAACTCAATCCCATTTTCTTCTGCTGTTCTTTCATTTTCTCAATACATCTATTCGTCCAAGAAGAAGGGTGAATCTTTTTCTCTATTGCTGCGTTCTCTGCTGGTAATCCCAGTGCATCATAACCCATAGGGTAAAGGACGTTGAAGCCCCTCATCCTCAGGAAGCGAGCTACAGTATCACCAATTGTATAATTACGCATGTGTCCCATGTGGAGCTCTCCAGAAGGATAAGGGAACATCTCAAGAAGATAGAATTTTTTCTTTCCAGATTCTTCTGAGATTTTGAAAGTTCCTTCCTCTTCCCACTTCCTCTGCCACTTCTTTTCAATCTTCTTGAAATCGTAAATTCTTTCCATATTTAACTTGACCCTCAATAAATCTATTTTCGCCTCTGTCTCGTCTAACCCATTTTCTTCAAATAGATAAAATACTCAATATTTCCAGCAGGGCCTTTAATCGGCGAACTAATCAATCCTTTTACTTCAAGTCCCAAATCTTTAGCTAAAAGCTTTATCTTATCGATAACTTCCTGATGAACTTTCCTGTCTTTAACCACACCCCCTGTTCGTACTTTTTCTCTCCCGGCCTCAAACTGGGGCTTAATCAGGGAAACCATCTCGCCGCCTTCTCCAATTAACTCCCTAACTTTCGGTAAAACTTTATCTAGCGAGATAAAAGAGACATCGATAGTGGCTAAATCAATGGGGCTTTTAATCTCTTCTCCCTTAAAGTATCTTATGTTCGTTCTTTCAATGTTGACCACTCTCGGATCGTTCCGTAATTTCCAATCAAGCTGGCCATAACCCACATCCAGGGCATAGACTTTCTCCGCTCCATTCTTGAGAAGGCAATCCGTAAACCCTCCCTTTGATGCGCCAACATCAAGACAGACCTTCCCTTGAATACTAAGCCCGAACTCCTTTATCGCTGCTTCCAGCTTCAGTCCTCCCCGAGAAACATATCTTCGCAAAGGAGATTCTTTTACTTCTACTTCAACATCAATAGGGAACTCTGCACCCGCCTTGGTAACTTTCCGACCGCCCACCCATACAGATCCAGCCATTATCAATCCCTTTGCCTTCTGGCAGCTCGACGCCAATCCCCTTTCCATAAGAAGTTTATCTAATCCTTCTTTTCTCTTTTTTATTTCCACAAGTCTACTTCATTACAAGAAATTGAAGTCGAAAAATAGTTTGCCAACAGCTTCAGGAATTTTAGCCAAAAAACGAGGACCAATCAGTTCATAGTTCGTAGTTCATAGTCTATGAACGATGAACTAAAGCGAACGAAGTGAGCGTGACTACGAACTCTTCTGGTCGGTCGCCCTTCAGGGTGACAAATTGGCACTCTAAAGAGTGCCCGACCAGAAAATTGAGGAGTTTTGATTTGCGCCCTGCAGAGTCTGAAGTTTTTTGGCGTCAAAAAATTCCTTCGCGATGAACAAACTATTTTTCAAGTCCCTGACCGAGCGACTCCGAAAACTATCCCCACCTCTATTTCCCCAAGGATGAAGGGATAGTTGCAGGAGCTTCAAATCCGTCAGGTTTCACTTGAGCGCTGGCGGATTTAGAGCGAGGTTCTAACCGAGCGACTCCGAAAACTATCCCTTCATCCTTCCCTCACCTGCCTTTTACGAACTCGCCGACCGTGTGGGCTATTCTCTCAGCGGTCAGCCCGTATTTCTCTCTCAACTCCTCGCTACTACCATGTTCGATAAATTGGTCAGGGAGTCCAATGCTTAAAATACGCACATTATTAGACGCTACTAATTCCTTGATGGCGGAGCCGAAGCCTCCCGAAAGAGTATTCTCCTCCACAGTAACAATTTTATTAACTTTCTTGATGATTTTCTTTATTAAGCCTTCATCCAAAGGTTTAATGAATCTCATATTAACCAGATTTGCCTTTATTCCTTCTGCTTCCAATCTCTGCTGCGCCAGGAAAGAAGGGTGGACAGTATTCCCTATCGCCAGTATGGCTACATCATCGCCTTCTGCAAGCACCTCTCCCTTTCCCAGGGGAAGGACTTTATATTGCCTGTCCAATTTGACTCCAATTCCCTGGCCTCGAGGATAGCGAATGGCACAGGGAAAATTCCAGGATAGGGCAGTATTTAGCATGTGGACCAGTTCATTCTCATCTTTGGGAGCCATTACCACCATGTTGGGAATTAATCTAAGATACGAAAGGTCGAACGTTCCCTGATGCGTTGCTCCATCTTCACCCACTATACCAGCTCTATCTATGGCAAAGACCACCGGAAGGTTCTGAATACAGACATCTTCGATTATCTGGTCAAATGCCCTCTGAAGAAATGTGGAATAGATAGCACAAACGGGCCTGTAGCCGGCTCTGGCCAGCCCCGCCGCAAAGGTAACCGCGTGTTGCTCGGCAATTCCCACATCGAAGTATCTCTTGGGAAACTCCTTCTGAAATACATCCAGGCCCGTCCCTTGAGGCATTGCAGCAGTAATGGCAATAATCCTTTCATTCGATTTAGCCAAATCCACAAGAGTCTGGCTAAACACTTCCGTGTAGGAAGGAATCTTGCTTTTCTCTGCCTCTCCTGTCAAAATATTAAAGGGCGCTGTTCCGTGAAACTTTATAGGTTCTCGCTCCGCCGGCTGATATCCTTTACCCTTTTTGGTAATTACATGAATCAGAACCGGGCCTTTCATATCTTTAACTTTCTCAAAGATTTCAATTAGATAGTGAACATTATGTCCATTAATAGGTCCGAGGTAAGAGAACCCCATTTCTTCAAAAAGCATCCCTGGAAAGAGAAGAACTTTAAATCTACGGGCTACTCTGAGAACCGCAACGCCCCAGAAGGAGACTCTGGTCAAAAACTTTTTTACTTTCCTTTCCAATTCCTTAACCAGCCCTAAAGTCATCAACTTTGTCAGATATCCTGCTATAGCCCCCACTCTGTAGGAAATAAACATCTCATTATCATTAAGAACTACCAGAAGGTCTTTACCAAGGTGTCCGGCGTTGTTGAGACCTTCGAAAGCCATTCCTCCGGTCATTGAGCCGTCACCTATAACTGCTACCACCTTATAGTTATTCCCAGATAGGTCCCGGGCGCAAGCCATTCCCAGAGCAGCTGAGATGGCAGTGGAACTGTGTCCCACGCCAAAGGCGTCATATTCACTCTCTATGGGATTGGGAAAGCCACTTATTCCTCCGTGCTGGCGGAGAGTAGAAAAATTGTCTCTCCTGCCTGTTAAAATTTTATGAGCATAGGCCTGATGGCCAACATCCCAGATAATCTTATCTTGAGGCGAGTCAAAAACATAGTGCAAGGCTATGGTTAATTCCACCGTCCCCAGACTGCTGGCAAGATGGCCTCCCCTCCGGGATGTCACAGTAATTATTCTTTCTCTAATTTCCTGTGCAAGTTGCGGAAGTAACTCTTTCCGGATCAACCTCAGCTCGCTTGGTCGGTCAATTAATTCCAGGACTACCATATCTTACATCTCCTCCCAGATTCTAACAGGTCCCGCTACGATAAGGAACGGTCATGGGCCCCTCTGGAAGAACCGCCATCCTAAAGCCGGTCCCAGATTCTTTCTTTATTCTTGCCACTGTGCTTTCTATGTCCTTAATGGGCTCAAGATGGCAAGCTACCACTTCTATTTCCGGAAGCTCTGAATAAAGATAGACTCTTACTTTAGTTTGAATCTTAGCTTGTATCTGGGCTTCCCACTGGTCAAACATTGAAAACCCCGGGGACTCGATTATCTTAAGAATTTCCTCTGGATTTTTGCCCATCTGGAGAATCCGGCGGTAATTGCCATGTTCAGGAATGCCATCTGAACACTCAGATACGCAGATAATGGCTCCGCCCTGCTTAACAACTTGGCTTGCCGCCGACATTCCCTTTACTGTCTGGTACAGATTTAAGTCTGAAGGATAACCGCTATTGGTGGTAACAACTAAATCGAATAGATGGGGAACAGGACGCATGGCACTCCTGCGGGCGAATTCGGCACCCTTTCGGTGTGCCCAATCCATCTCTCCCGAGAAGACACCAGTGATCTTTTTCTCCTTATTTAACGTAACGTTTATGATGAAAGTAGGCCTGGTCATCTGAGCTACCTCACGAATCTCCTCCCAGACAGGATTTCCGTCAGTAATGCCCCAAGTTGCCTTTGGGTTGTTCAACATATTGGCACTGTGGTTATGCATTACCGTCTCATCACCAGAGATACCGGGAAGTATTGATTTCGGACCTCCCGAAAATCCAGCAAAGAAGTGGGGTTCAATAAATCCAGTCAGTATCTTAACCTCGGCTCTAATATAATCGCGATTTATCCATGTCTCTCCACCAGCCCTGGTCTTTCCCAGATAGACCATTTCTTCCCTCTTCTGGGCATCGTGGTTAATGATTCTATAATTTCTAACAACTTCCTCGCCAAGCATCTCGGTAAGTTCTTCAATCGTATTGGCTCGATGCATTCCGGTAGCATTAATCAAAACCACTCTATCTTTGCTGACGCCACCCAGCTCCTCCAAAAGCCAGGGAATAATCTTTCTATTGGGCATAGGCCTAGTTATATCGGAGAAGACAATAGCTATAGAATCCCTGGATTTAATCAAATCTTTAAGTGGCGGGCTCCCAATGGGGCATTTCAGGGAATCGATGAAAGCTTTCCTCTCATCGGGAAGTCCTGCCATGAATTCTGGTTCAATAATCGTAAGGCCTTCTTCAGGTAGACTAATATCTAAATCTTTTTTTCCATACGCCAACTTTATATCCACTTTTTTCACCTAAACAGGGCGACCACAAGGGTCGCCCCTACGCTAAACCACATAGCTTCCCAAGAAAAGTTGGCTTGCGAGGAGCACTCAATTTCTTGCGTTACTAAATCTTTGCGAGCGAAACGGTAAAATTTCAATTGTCCGAGCCCCGATTTATCGGGGTGAGTTTTTGAAATTTAGTGAAGCGAGCAAATAGATTTTGTTAGCAAGAAATTCTAGCGACGAGCAAACTAACTTTTCTTCGCTTCCACGCGCTCCGATGAATCGGAGCGACTACCAAATTAGAATTCTACATTATATTCTGGATTGGACAAAATACTCTATTAATTTTTCGAGGAGCTCTCCTCTTTTTTTAAATATTTCCAGTGGAACCTTAGCACTTTTAACCAGTCTTTTCACCTTCTCTCTGGAGGCTTTTAAGCCATAAATCCCAGGATAAGTTAGCTTCCCCTTCTCTTTCTTATCTAATATATCATCAGTGATTTGAAAGGCCAATCCGAAACTTCTGCCATATTTGTCGAGTGCTTTCAACTCTCCATTAGAGGCACCCGCCAGCATCGCTCCCACCCTTAATGCCACAGTAATTAGCGCACCAGTCTTGTGCAAATGTATGTAAGCTAATTTCTTCTCCCTTTCCGCTTGTGTTCCCGAACTTAAAGATTGAATATCCTCCACCTGTCCTCCCAGCATCCCCTCAGTTCCTATAGCTCGAGCAATCTCGGCAATTATTTTTGCTTGAAGAGCTTCATCTTTAGGGAACTCCGCTCTGGACAAAACTTCAACGGCTCTGGTCAACAACGCATCACCAGCCAAAATAGCCATAGCTTCTCCGAACTTCTTGTGGCAAGATAATCTACCTCGACGGTAGTCATCGTCATCTATTGCCGGCAGATCGTCATGAATAAGAGAGTAGGTGTGAATCATTTCTAAAGCGCAGGCAGCAGGCAGGACATCAGAAGCTTTCCCTCCACATGCTTCTGCTGCGGCAATAACGAGAATGGGTCTCAGGCGCTTTCCCTTTCCAAAAACAGCATAACGCATAGCCTGATGAATTATCGACGGATACTTCTGGGGAGAATGGAGGAGCCTATTTAAAGTAGACTCAATAGCAACTCTTTTCTCTTTTAAGTATTTTTCAATTGAGCAGTTCATCGGATCGATTCTATTTTGTAGAATTCAAATTCTCAGAATTATTATTCTTCTCTTCGATCTCTTCCTCCAAATTGAAAGGTTTTGCTACCAGCTCTCCCTTCTCGGATTTCGTCAAAATCTCAATTTTCTTTTTCGCTTCTTCCAGTTTCCCTGAACAGAATTTTGATAATCTTATCCCTTCCTCGAATAATTTCAAAGAATCCTCAAGAGACTTCTCTCCTTCTTCCAACTCTTGAACTATCTTTTCTAATCTACTTATAGCTTCCTCGAACTTCATCTCTTCCATTTTCCTCTCCTTTTAATTGTCTCTTCTCGTATCTCTATCACTCTGGCACCTCAGTTTCTTCTACTATACAAATTATTTCACCTTGGTGTAGTTTAACCTTTACTCTATCCTTCATCTTAACTTGAGATGTGCTCCTTAAAATTTCATTCTCCGGCAATTTATAGGTGATGCTGTACCCCCTGGCTAAAATATTGACCGGAGACAAAACAGCCAACTTCCCAGCAATTGAGTTCAACTTCTCCTTCTGAAAATCCAAAAAATGGGAAAATCGGGAAACTATTTTCTCTAGATAGTAATCTATCTCCTGTTGAAATTGGAAGTATAATTCTTCAGGATGGAGAAAGATTCTATTCTCCACGAGGCGTCTGTATTCGCTGGTGCATCCATCCAGTTCGTACTCCATGGACGATTTAATCTTAGAAGTCAAAAGTAATATTTTCTTTTCCAACTCAATCTTATTAGTAACCACTAATTCGGCAGCGGCTGAAGGTGTGGGTGCGCGAAGGTCGGCAACGAAATCAGCAATGGTATAATCAACTTCGTGACCAACAGCCGAGATTACAGGAATTTTGGAGTTATAGATAGCCCGTGCAACAATTTCCCCATTAAAAGGCCAAAGGTCTTCCAGCGACCCACCACCCCTTCCCACGATTAAGACGTCCAGATAGGGAAAATATTCGTTAAGATAGGTTATTGCTTCCGCAATCTCGCCGGCCGCAAGGTCACCCTGGACCCTTACTGGATAGATTAAAATGTATACGTTGGCAAATCTGCGCTCAATTATATTCAAGATGTCACGGATTGCTGCTCCTGTAGGTGATGTAACTATGCCAATCTTCTGAGGTAACATGGGTATCGGTCTCTTGCGCGCTTTATCGAATAGACCTTCCCTCTCCAGTTTTCGCTTCAATTGTTCGAATGCTTGCTGCAATGCCCCTATCCCTACAGGTTGGAGACCGTAGACAATGATCTGGTATCTGCCGCCTTTGACGAAGAGACTTATCTTCCCTCTGACAATTACCTTCATTCCATTTTCTGGTGCAAACCCGAGTTCTCCAACCTGCCACTTATACATGATCGCACTTATCTGGGCTTCTTCGTCCTTTAAACTAAAATAGAGGTGCCCTGAGGAGTGCATGGTAAGATTGGATATCTCTCCTTCAAGCCAAATCTCAGGAAATTCGCTTTCCAGGAGATTCTTTGCTATTATATTTATTTCTGAAACCTTATAAATTTTTCTATGCTCTTTCACCTTTCATTCCCCACTCTTTTCTACTTTCCCTTCAAATGGTTTAGCAATTCTCCTTATGCTTCTCGCTTTTCCTGTCTTCTCGTCGACTTCCAACACAGCTCCTGCAAAAACTAAATCGTCTGTTGCCACTTCAAATCTGATCGGCATCTGGGTCAAATACTTCTTCAGGATAATCTCTTTTTTCATTCCGATGATTGAATCGAGAGGGCCGGTCATTCCTATATCAGTAATATAAGCTGTGCCCTGAGGGAGAATTCGTTCATCAGCAGTAGGAACGTGAGTATGAGTGCCTACCACCGCGCTCACTTTACCATCTAAGTACCAACCCATAGCAACTTTTTCTGAGGTGATTTCCGCATGCATATCCACGATGATTATCTTTGTCTCTTTACTGATTTCTTCTATAATCCTGTCAGCCGTACGAAAGGGACATTCTAAAGTGGACATATAGACTCTACCCATAATATTTATGATCCCAACTTTTATTCCATTACTCGCTTGAATAATCACCCACCCCTTTCCAGGGACTTCGGCCGGAAAATTTGCTGGCCTCAAGATATTCTCTTCCTCGATTATTTCTAAAATCTCCTTCCTTGCCCACACGTGATTGCCCATAGTAATTACATCGACTCCCAATGAAAACATCTCTCGAGAAATGTTAGGAGTGAGACCGAAACCCCCTGCTGCATTTTCGCAATTAGCAATCACAAATTGAATATTTTCCTCTTCTATTATTCTGGGAAGAAGGTTTTTCACTACCTCCCTACCCGGTTTACCGATTACATCAGCAATAAGGAGTATTTTCACATTACCCCCTTCGTACTTTTATATCTATTTAATTGTAGGCACAAATTCAATTTGTGCATAACCCGTGTTTGCACGGTTAAAACCGTGCCTACAAATGGTGCTTCTTATTTTGCGGTCTCAATGGCTCTCGTCTCTCTGATAACCGTAACTTTTATCTGGCCAGGATACTCTATTTCCTTTTCGATTTTCTTGGCTATTTCCCTGGCAAGATCTTGTACCATACTATCCTCCACCTCTTCTGGTTCCACAATAATCCTTATCTCCCGTCCTGCCTGAATGGCATATGCCTTCTCCACCCCTCGAAAGGAATTGGCTACCTTTTCCAACTTCTCCAGCCTCTTTAAATAATATTCAAGCGATTCTCTCCTAGCACCTGGACGGGAAGCAGAAATTGCATCAGCGGCCTGCAGCAGAACGGCTTCTATGCTCTGAGCCGGGCAGTCTTCGTGATGAGCAGCAATGGCATTAACCATTTTCGGGGATTCATTATGTTTTCTTGCCAAATCTGCACCAATCTGGGCATGCGTTCCCTCCACGTCGCGATCGATAGATTTACCTATATCATGTATCAACCCGGCCCGTCTGGCGAATTTGCTATCTACCCCTAATTCATTAGCTAACACGGAGGCTATGTAACCTACCTCTAAAGAATGCTGGAGAACATTCTGGCCATAACTGGTTCGGTATTTAAGCCTACCTATTAACCTGATTATTTCCGGATGGAGACCTTGAACGCCGACATCAAATGCTGCTTGTTCTCCCGCTGACTTCAGATGCATTTCCATCTCTTTCTTTACTTTTTCTACGACTTCTTCAATTCTTGCCGGGTGAATCCTGCCATCGACAACTAGCCTTTCCAGAGCAACCCGCGCAATTTCCCTTCTCACCCCATCAAAAGCAGAAAGTGTAATAGCCTCGGGGGTGTCATCAATTATTAAATCAACTCCGGTGGCGTTCTCAAAAGCTCGAATATTCCTACCCTCACGGCCTATCACACGGCCTTTCATCTCATCATCTGGCAGGGAAACTGTGGAGACCGTGATATCCGCAGTATGCTCCACAGCACAACGCTGGATTGCTTGACTTAGAATCTCCTTAGATCTTCTCATTCCAGTCTCAACAGCCTCTTGCTCGATCCGTCTAACAATTGTCACCATTTCTCTCTTAGCCTCTTCCTCCATACTGGCCAAGAGAACCTTCTTTGCTTCTTCCGGGGTCATTCGGGCCAACCTTTCCAATACCCTCTTTTGTTCTTCCTTTACTTGAGTTAACCTATTTGCCTCCTCCTCCAAATGTTTCTCTTTTCCCAAAATATATTTCTCTTTCTTGTCAATCTCTCTTTCTTTCCTCTCAAGGATATCAACTTTGCGCTCTAAATTTTCATCCCTCTGTGCTAACCGCTTTTCCAAATTTTCTAACTCTTGTCGTCGACTTCGCGTTTCCTCTTCGAATTTAATCCTTGTTCTATGCATCTCATCTCTTACCTCAAGGAGGCCTTCTTTCTTTTTCGCTTCAGCCTCTCGCTCGGCCGAATCGATTATCCTTTTCGCTTGCGCTTCAACTGATGAGGCCTGAAATTTTGCATAGATAAATCTTAATATGTATCCTACTAATATTCCTAAAAGAAGGCAGCCCAGGATAATTAAGCCAATTTTATCCATTTCTTCCTCCTTAACTCATCCTTCCGCTAAAGCGGAAGTTTAGGCTAATCGGGCGACCACAAGGGTCGCCCCTACGCGACTATGTGCTAAAGCACATAGCTTCCTAACTGACACGGAGTGACATAGCGACGAACAAACTAACTTTTCTTCGCTTCCAAACGCTCCGATGAATCGGAGCGACTACCTCGACCTCCCTTTCGGGAGGACTCCAGAACCGCGTATTTACAGGGTGACCACCCCGAGAGACATCGGGGTAAACTCCGTGTCGCCACTACGCGATCATTCTCGAGCTACTTTCTTACAATCTATTATTCCGCTTTCAGTAACTATTTTATCAACCCTCACATCTTTTTCTACCAGAGGAATTTTCCTGGCAATTTGCAAATCGAAAGCCAGCCCAATCAGTGCACATTGAGGGGAGCGACCCATCCTCAATTTTATCGATTTACTTTTTAAAAATCGGTCGTAGTATCCTCTCCCATACCCAAGGCGACCTCCCGTCTTATCAAAGACTACTCCAGGAACGACTACGAGGTCGATCTCTTTTTGATGCACTCTCCTTCTGAACTCTTTTTTTGGTTCCTTTATTCCGAAACTTCCTTTGGTGAGTTCTTTTTCAAAATTTTTAATCTCGGCTACCTCTATTTTTTCTCCATCCACAACAGGTACAACTACCCTTTTCCTCAAGTTCAGCGCATTTCTTATCATTTTCTCTGTTTCCACTTCACTACGAAAAGATACATAAAACACAACTGTCTTTGCTCGTTGGAACTCAGGCAATGCAAAGAGTTCATTTTCAATCTTCTCGCTTTTAGAGTCTATTTCATCCCTGGAAAGGCTGTTTCTCCTGTTCAGGAATTCTTGTCTGAGTTCTCTTTTTTTCTCCTCCATTTTTTTAAAAAGTTCTACCTTTATCCTCCTTCCCTTGCTGAGAGGCTTTTTCTCGAGGAGAGTGGCGCCTCTGCCTATGGGAGGGCTTGGAATCCTTAGCAATCCGAGACTCCAGCTCTTCCATCCTCTTCTTAATCTTTGCCTCATAGCCTTCTTCTGTGGGAAAATAGTACTTACGTTTCTCTGGTAAATAGTTCTGCTGAACCCATCCCTTTGAATAATTGTGGGGATACTTATAATCTTTCTGCCCAATCTTAGTTAAATATTTTGGAGGCTCTAGAATCCTCTTCTCTTCTATATCGGCCAAAGCCTTATCTATTCCTTTATAGGCCGCATTAGACTTGGGGGCACAAGCAACATATATTGCGGCCTGGGCAAGGGGTATTTTAGCTTCGGGCATTCCTAAAAATTCACAGGCCTCCAGAGCCGCATTGGCTACTACAAGAGCTTGGGGGTCTGCATTGCCCACATCCTCACTGGCACAGATCACAATCCTTCTGGCAATAAATCGTGGGTCTTCGCCAGCATATATCATCTTTGCCAACCAGTATAAAGTTGCATCTGGATCAGAGCCTCTCATGCTCTTAATAAAAGCAGATATCGTGTTATAATGTTCATTCCCTTTTTTATCATAGACCACAGCCTTTTTCTGGATCGATTCTTCAGCGACTGATAAGGTAATGTTAATTTCTCCGTTTGGGCTTGGCTTTGTGGTCATCACTGCCACCTCCAGAGCATTCAATGCTCTTCTGGCATCACCGTTGGCAGTTTTTATCAGATGCTTCAGTGCCTCAGGAGCAATTTTTATTCTCTTTTTACCCAGGCCATTCTCCCTATCTTCAATCGCCCTTTTCAAAATAACCTTTAGGTCTTCATCACTCAAAGGTCTAAATTCGAAAATCTGGGAGCGTGAAAGTAGCCTGGAATTAACATAAAAATAGGGATTCTCAGTAGTAATACCAATTAGGGTAACTATCCCCTTCTCTACATCCGGCAGTAGGGCATCTTGCTGGCTCCTGTTAAAATGGTGAAGCTCGTCGATCAGTAGAATTGTCTTCTGACCAGAAAGCTTTCTCCTTTGCCAAGCTCTTTCAACTATCCTTCTCAAATCGGCAACCCCCGAAGTCACTGCATTTAGCTCTTCAAAGTATGCTTTCGTCCCTTCAGCGATTATTCTGGCCAGCGCCGATTTGCCACAGCCTGGTGGACCATAGAAAATGAGCGACACAATTCTATCGGCCTCAATAGCTCGCCGGAGCAGTTTACCCTTACCCAAAATGTGCTCTTGTCCTACGAAGTCGGAAAGTCTCTTTGGGCAAATCCTCAAAGCTAAAGGCATATCTTTAGTGGCTTCTAATTCCTCTTTAACAAAAAGTTCCATCCTCTACCCCATAGTTCCTAACCAGGCATTAAAAAAAAGTCCCCGCTCTGCCGTGTGTAAGACTGTTTTAAAGCACCATCTCAAAGTGGGTATCCTGCTCCAATAATCACGATTATCAGAGGCTCCGGATTCCCTGATTAATGCTTGTCGGCTTAAAATAGTCAACACATCACGAACATCGCAGGGACAGTAAAAACCTTCTGTTTTTGGACAATATGGAAACTATTATTTTAATGCTTGATCGAGCAGCTTGATTAGTTCTTCAGATTTTTTTGATACTTCCTGGCCACTGTTATCTTTACTCTCTCTCAACCTAAACAGTTCATCAGCAATATTTAGAGCAGCCAAAACTGCTACCCGGCTTGTATCTACAATGTGTGATGTGTTAGCTATTTTGTTCATTTGTTCATCAACATATTTTGCTAAAGCCGAAACGTATAAGGGGTCCCAATCGCCCCCCTCAATTACGAATTCTCGGTTATATATCCTCACTAGAATCTTATCGCTGCCTTTCTCGAGCATAGAGCCCTCTTAGCTATGCCAGGATCATACTTTTGTTTTCTCTAACCGATCAAGCAGAATCTGGAGCCTCTCCCTAACTTCTTTTCTCTCCTTTTCCAAGCGCTCGGTTTGAGCGATTATCTTATTTGCTACTTTATTCTCTTCCTCCATAAATTTAATGTGCTCTTTTTGCTTCTCAATATTCTCCAGGAACTTTGCCCTTTCCTGTTTTAGCGAGGTGACTAACGCAACAACCTCTTCTGTCTTTTTCTTGAGAACATTGAATTCTTTCATCTTGCCTTATTTCACAAATAAGTCTTATTTTCTCACTTTCAATCTTAAATCTCTTTCCAGCGCCTCCACTATTTTCATATGTAAACTATTTACCTCTTCATCCGTCAAAGTCTTTCCCATAGATTGATAAATAACCTTACAGGCTAAGCCCCTATTCCCGGGCTCGATCTGTTCACCAAAATAGACGTCGAAAAGTTTTACATCTTGAACAAGTTCGCCTCCGACTTCTTTAATTTTAACACAAATTTCTCTAAATGTCAAGCCTTCCGGAGCTACCAAAGCAATATCCCTGGAAACCCAGGGAAACCTCGACATTCTCTTATACTTCTTCTTAACCTCGATAAGTTTACACAACCTGTCAAAATCTAACTCAAAGGTATATACTTTATTTCTAAATTCCATTTTCCGGGAGACCCTGTTAGCTAATTCGCCAAAATCTCCCAGATGTTCATTGCCTACCATTATCTTATTTGAAATTCTATCTTCCAAAAGAAAATGGCCACTTCTCTCTATCTTAGATTCTCCACGACTTTCACGAGAAATGCCCAATTCTCCTAATAGGGAATCCACAATCCCTTTGACATAATAAAAATCGATAGCTTTTGAAGAGTCTTCCCAGTACCCCTCCTCCTGAGTACCAACCAGGGCACCTGCCAAAATCTTTTTCTCTTCTGGCATGCCCTTTCCAGAAAAAAAGACCCGACCTATTTCAAATATCTTTACATCAGTCACCCCGTGGTTTAGATTCCACTTCAGAATCGATATGAGACCCGGTAGGAGAGAAGTGCGTAAGATACTCTGTTCCCGAGATAAAGGATTGGTAATCCCAACAGTTCCCTCAAGTCCTGTGGGAATAGTAATATCCAGTTCATTATAATATTCTGGACTAACCAGAGAATGGCTCACAACTTCGCATAATCCTAACCTTGTCAAAACATCTCTTACAAGGTCCTCCAGGGTCAAAACTTTATCATCAACTGAATCACTAATCTCTATTTTTGGCATCCCTGATGGAATCTTATCATATCCGTATAGTCGGGCAATCTCTTCTACCAAGTCGATAGGCCGGGAGATATCATTTCGATAGGAAGGCACTCTGACCTGTAGGCGCCTCTCTTCCTCTTTCTCAGAAACCTTAAATCCCAGACGGGTCAAAATTTCGCCCATTTCTTTTGGAGAAATATTAGAGCCCAAGATATGATTGGTCTCTTCCGCTGAAAACTCTATCTCTATTGGAGAGAAAGGCCGAGGGTAGACATCGATTACTCCAGAGGTAATTTTGCCTCCGGAGAGTTCCTGGATTAACTGGCAAGCTCGCTTGGATGCGATAAGGACATTTTCCACATCAACGCCACGCTCAAAACGATAGGACGATTCTGTATCAATTCCAAACTGCTGGGCTGTCCTTCTTACTACCTGAGGAGTGAAATAAGCACTTTCCAAAAGCACATTTCTGGTAGATTGGTCAACGCTGGTTTCTGTCCCTCCCATTATTCCCGCTAAAGCAACCGGCCGCTCGGCATCGGCAATAACTAAATTCCTTTCTGTCAATTTTCTCTCTTCATTATCCAAAGTTAATATCTTCTCACCAGGGGTAGCAAAACGCACAAGAATTTTATGCTCACGCAATTTATCATAATCGAAGGCGTGAAGGGGATGGCCAAGTTCAATTAGGACGTAATTAGTAACATCAACTACATTGTTAATTGGCCTAATCCCCACTGTCTCCAATTTCTTGACTAACCAAGAGGGGGAGGAACCCACTTTCAGGTCTTGAATAACTCTGGCGGCATAGCGCTTGCATGCCTCGGGGTTCAGAATCTCGACTCTCGCCAAATCGAATACAGAAATTCCATTTTCTTTCAATTCAATCTTGGGCGGTTTTAAATTCCCCCCTACAATAGCTGAAACCTCACGGGCTATCCCAAATATGCTGGCACAATCGGAACGATTGGCAGTCAGTTCGACTTCCAGCACTACTTCTTCCAACGCTAAAGCCTTTTTAATATCCTCACCCAATTTAGAGCCGGCCGGAAGAATATGAATGCCACTGGCATCTTCTCCAATCCCTAATTCCTTCTCGGAACAGAGCATTCCGTAAGAAGTCTGCCCTTTTATTTTCTCCTTACCTATTCTTCTGCCACCAGGAAGTTTAGCTTTCACCCTGGCAAGAGGAACCAAATCCTTAACCTTTATGTTCCTTGCTCCACAAACTACAGAAAAGATCTGCTTCCCATCGGAAACTTGACATAGGCTTAACCTATCTGCCTGAAGAAGAGGCTTGATGGAAAGGATTTCACCAACCACCACGTTCTCCACCTCTGCCCCCAAATAGAGAACATCGGTCACTTCCAAACCTGCCATCGTGAGACATCTAGCCAGTTCTGGAGGAGATAAAGAAAAATCTACATACCCCTTTAACCAATTATATGAGACTCTCATTTTTCCACATTCCCTAAAATTTGAAAGATAGTTTGAGAAGAGCATTTGGAATTTTAGCCAAAAAACGAGGAC
>Ga0315282_10004538_pt1 | contig 24153 bp, 19 predicted proteins | sample YL17G07_20_MG_FD_203693 | JGI IMG/M metagenome (GOLD analysis project Ga0315282, IMG submission 203693) | Sediment microbial communities from Yellowstone Lake, YNP, Wyoming, USA - YL17G07_20 | ecosystem: Environmental > Aquatic > Freshwater > Lake > Sediment | place: USA: Wyoming | collected... | reverse complement strand
CCCCCAAACGCGACGAATCGCGTTTGGGGCCCCCTGAATTGCCTTCGGGGCCCCCTGAATTGCCTATGCGTACCCCACTGCCTCCCTCGGAAAAGCCGCTGACGATCAGGAAGAAGAAGGCTCGTCCGGCGGCGAAGATCCTCTATCGTCCCGGGGACGAGGGGGGACCGCCGGTCAGACACGCACAGAAGAAACGTCCCACGCCGACTCCTCTGGCCCGCATCCGACTCGAGCCGGATGAGGACATCCGTGGGATCAAGTTCCGCGGCAAGGGACTGGGACGTGAGCGTGAAGAGCGTCGATGGACCGGTGTGGACGACGTCGGGGCCGAGGCCCCTCCGCGGCCGCGCCTCCCGTTCCGCCGTCCACGACAACGCGTGATCGCTCCCCCCAAGATCAGGACCGTGAAGGTTCTTCCCAAGCCCACACAGGCGGAGCTGGTCAGTCCCGTCAGCATCAAGGATTTCTCCTCCGCCCTCGGCATCAAGGCGAGCGTCATCATCACGAAGCTCATGCAGATGGGCGTCATGGCCAACATCAACCAGGCGCTCGCCGACGACGTGGTGGGACTCCTGGCGGACGAACTCTCGGTCAAGGTATCGCTCAAGAAGCCCAAGGACTTCGCGGACGACCTGCTCCAGGAACGAAAGGTCGAAGACAAGCCGGAGGATCTCCAGCCCCGGGCCCCCGTCGTCACCTTCCTGGGACACGTGGACCATGGAAAGACCTCGCTCCTCGACGCCATCCGCAAGGCCAACGTGGTGTCGACGGAATCCGGAGGCATCACACAGCATATCGGGGCCTACAAGGTGGTGACCCCGCAGGGAAAGGGCGTGGTCTTCCTCGACACCCCGGGACACGAGGCATTCACCGAGATGCGTGCCCGCGGCGCGAACGTCACCGACGTGGCCGTGCTTGTCGTGGCGGCCGACGACGGTGTCATGCCGCAGACCGAGGAAGCCATCAACCACGCCACGGAGGCGAAGGTCCCCATCGTCGTGGCCGTCAACAAGATGGACCTTCCCCAGGCCAACGCCGACCGTGTCCGACAACAGCTCGGCTCGCTGGGTCTTGTCTGGGACGGGTGGGGCGGCAACACGGTGATGGTGGAGTGCTCGGCACTCACCAAGAAAGGTCTCGACGAGCTGGTGGAGATGCTGAGTCTCGAAGCGGAGCTGTTGGAACTCAAGGCGAATCCGCGGCGTCTGGCGCAGGGGACGGTGATCGAGGCCCGGAGTTCGGAAGGACGGGGCGTCACCGCGACCCTCCTGGTGCGGAACGGCACCCTCCACGTGGGAGACGTGATCCTGTGCGGGAGGGCGTACGGACATGTCCGGGCGATGTACGACGACAAGGGGACGGAGCTTCGCGAGGCCGGACCTTCCACGCCGGTGAGCGTCACGGGACTTTCGGTGGTCCCGGAGGCCGGTGACCGGATGTACGTCATGGAGACCCTCGCCCGGGCGAAGGAGGTCGCGGAAGAGCGGGCCCGGAAGATGCGTCAGGAATCCCTCGGCCCACGCCGCGGCGTCAAGCTCGAGGAATTCTTCGACTACATGAAACAGACCAAGGTCAAAGAACTGAGGGTCATCATCAAGGCGGACGTCAAGGGATCGCTGGAGGTGCTCCGCAAGACCGTTCCGGACGTGGCGACGAGTGAGGTGCGGGTCCGGGTGATCCATGCCGCCGTGGGCGGCGTCAACGAAAGCGACGTGCTCCTTGCCGCCGCCAGCGACGCCATCATCATCGGCTTCCACGTCGCCCCGGAAGAGAAGGCCCGTCTCCTGGCCGAAGAGAAGGACGTGGACATCCGACTCTACCAGGTCATCTACCAGGTGACCGACGAGGTGAAGAAAGCGGTGGAAGGACTGCTGGCCCCTGAGAAGAGGGAGGTCGTGGACGGGCACATCGAAGTGCGCGAGATTTTCAAGGTCTCCCGGCTGGGGACTGTCGCCGGGTGCTACGTCACGGACGGCGCCGTGACTCGCCAGAATCGCTTCCGCGTGGTCCGGGACGGTGCGGTCATCTATGACGGACGCGTCGAGACGCTCAAGCGGTTCAAGGACGACGTGCGGGAGGTGAGGGCCGGGTTCGAGTGCGGAATCAAGGTGGCCGGCTACGACGACGTCAAGGTGGGCGACCAGTTCGAGGTCTACCACGTCGAGGAGATCGCACGCAAACTCGAGTAGAGGGCTGTCGTCGCGACCTGCGGACGTGAGGGGTTTCCGCGGAACGTCCTCCGACGCGGACAAAGACAGGCTCCGGCGGGTCACGTTCGATGATCATCGGGACGCTGAACATCAGACTGGCACTGCGGGCGGCTCATTCGCTCAAGGACAAGCGTCACGTCATCAAGGGTCTGGCGGCCCGGCTGAGGAACAAGTTCAACGTTTCCGTGGCCGAGGTGGACCATCAGGACGAGTGGCAGCGGGCGGTGCTCGGCATCGCGATGGTCGGAACGGATACGCGATACGTGAATTCGGTGCTCTCAACACTCATCAATCACCTCCGGTTCGTCCCGGGAGCCGAGCTGGTGGACTACGAGCTGGAGATGTTCTGATGAAGTCAAGACGGGTGGAACGGGTCTCCCAGTTGCTCAAGCAGGCCATCAGCGAGATCATCACGCAGGAGTTGAGTGATCCGCGGATGGGTTTCGTGACCGTCACGAGGGTGAAGCCCAGTGCCGACCTCAAGTCCGCCAGGGTCTATGTTTCCGTGCTGGGCGAAGAGGCCGTCTCGCGACGGACGATGCAGGGACTCACGCACGCCGCGGGGTTCATCCGGCGGACCGTGAGCAGGCTCGTCACGCTGAGGAGTGTTCCGGTGCTCCACTTCGTCACGGACGACTCGGTCAAACGGTCGATCCGCATCAGCCGGATCATCGCGGACGCCGTGTCGCCAAGTCCCAAGTCCCAAGTCGACAAGTCCCAGGTCAAGGGCCACAACGACCCGCCCATCGAGGGAATGCCAGTTGGTGGTGACTTGTGACTTGCGGACTTGAGACTTGCTTTTCGCGACTTGTGACTTGCGACTTTGGAGTTGTGGGTGATGAAGACGAGTGAACGAAAGGCACGTTCGCGCCTTTTGAGACAGGTTCTAAGGGTCCTGGAAAAACAACTGGGTCGTCGTCGTCGTCGGCGACGGCCGGATGCCCTTGAAACGCTGCTGCATTCGGTGCTGGCCGGTAGCGGCTCCGACCTCCTGGCGGGGAGAATCCTCGAGAAGCTGCACGTGGAACTGGTGGACTGGAACGAGCTTCGCGTGACCACTCCCAGGGAGATCGAGGAGCTCATCAGTCCGCTGGGCGATGCTGCGGAAAAGGCCCTGATCCTCCGTCGCATCCTCCACAAGCTCTTCCGGGAGCGTCACAGCCTGTCCCTCGGTCATTTCAAACGCTTCGGACAGGAGCGGCTTTCGCAGGATCTCGATGAACTCGGAGGACTGACCGAGCCGATGAAGGCGCGCATCCTCCTCAAGGCGTTCGACGTGAACGTCCTGCCGCTGACGGAGGACATCGAGCGCGTGACAAAGCGTCTCGGGCTCATCGAGAGCTATCTGACCGCGGGCAAGGTGAAAGAGGCGATCGAGGAGATTCTTCCGCCGAAGCGCGTCTATTCCTTCTACCATCTGATGAGCGAGCACGCGGAGACGACGTGCGTCGCCCGGAGTTACGTGTGCACGACGTGCGTCCTCGCGGACATGTGTGCCCGAGGCAAGCTCGTGCTTCGCGGCGAAGGGGCTTCGCCGCTTCGCAGAGCAGCAGGGGCCCCCAAACCCGGTGGAGCGGGTCTGGGGACCCCCGTGACGGACAAGCAGGGCGAGCAGGTGAGCAATTGAGCAGGGGAATTTCTTGGTTCTCACCTGCTCTTCTGTTCACCTGTTCTGATTCAAGGGAGACCGACCGTGAAGCCTTTCGATAAACTCAAGGTCCCGAGCAAGGTCGAGGGAGTGCTGAAGCTCGGACTCCCGAAGGGGAGTCTCCAGGAATCCACGTTTGACCTGTTCAACCGGGCCGGGTTCGACATCCAGGTCGGCCCCCGTTCGTATTTTCCGACGACCTCGGATGCGGAACTCGATTGTGTCATGTTCCGGGCCCAGGAGATCAGTCGCTATGTGGACCAGGGCGTGCTGGACGCCGGAATCACCGGACAGGACTGGATTGCCGAAAACGGAAGTGACGTCCAGGAGGTGGCGGAACTCGTCTACAGCAAGGCGAGCACGCGTCCCGCACGCTGGGTGCTGGCGGTGTCCGAGGAAAGTCCCGTGCGCTCGGTCAAGGACCTCCAGGGAAAGCTCATCGCGACGGAGCTCGTCGCCTGCACGAAAAAATGGCTGGCCCGGAATGGGATTCAGGCACGGGTGGAGTTCTCATGGGGCGCAACCGAGGTGAAGGCCCGGCTCGTCGATGCCATTGTCGAGGTGACCGAGACGGGCCGGAGTCTTCAGGCGGCCAACCTGCGAATCCTCGACGAGGTGATGACCAGCACCCCCAAGTTCATCGCCAACAAGGAGGCCTGGAAGGACGAGTGGAAGCGGCAGAAAATCGAGAACCTGGTGCTGCTCCTGGAAGGGGCCATCCGGGCCCATGAGAAGGTCGGCATCAAGCTCAACGTCCCGAAGGAACGGCTGGAGGCCGTGCTCGAGAAGCTCCCGGCCCTCAAGCAGCCCACGGTCAGTCCGCTCTGGGGCGAAGGGTGGTACGCGGTCGAGGTGGTTGTAGATGAAGAGTACGTCCGGCAGATCATCCCGGAGCTGAAGCGTGCCGGGGCCCAGGGGATCATCGAGTATCCCCTCAATAAGGTCATTCCCTGAGGGGAAAAGGCTTGAGGTATGAGACTTGAGACTTGGACTTCCAACTTGCAACTTTCAACTTGTCCCGACCTGTCGGGACCAGTTGTAAGTTGCGAGTCAGTCGCACTTCCTCAAACCTGCTTTCCGGGGGTGATAACGTGAGGACGAAGTTGACGGTGGTTTCACTCTTGGCGGCGGTGGTCGTGGCCGTGGGGTGTCAGACGCCTCCGAGTGGGGTCGCCTCGCGTAACGGCGGCATCGCCGGTCCGGCGGCCGAAGGCGTGCAGAAGCTCGCCGACGTCGGTTCGGGGGCGTACGCAAGCTTTGCGACGGCCGTGATGCTCCAGTCCATGAGTGACCGTCTGCTTGCAGAGGCACGTGGATCGGCGCTTTCGGAGCCCCCTCTTTCGGCACAGGAGGTCCAGGCTCGTCACAAGCAGGCGAGCGAACTCTGGGAGCAGGCCGTCGGCGACTATCAGAAGACCCTGGCTCTGGATTCCAAGTCCGTCGCCGCCTGTGAGAGACTTGCGACGGGTTATTTCGACCGGGGAGACAGTGAACTCGCCGTCCACTGGCTCAAACAGGCGATCAAGATCGACGGCGGCGACTTCATGCTGCTGTACCGGCTGGGCATGGCCCTGGAGCGGGCCGGAAACACGCGGGAAGCCGTCAAGGCGTATACCCAGGCGGAGAACGCCCGGCTGGACGGCGACAAGCGCAGGCTCCTGCCGCTCGTCATCCTCAAGCTCGGCACTCTCTACGAGGCCCGAAGCCGTTTCCCGGACGCCGCCGCCGCGTTCACCCGGTTCCTCGACCTCAAGAAGGAAGCCGACGACGTCTACGAAGGAAACAGTGCTCTCATCGGCCTGTTGAATAACCGTGCCCCCGTGTACCGCAGGCTCGGCGAGGTCTACATCCGGGCGCACAAGTACAACGAGGCTGCCGCCGCGTTCCGGGAAGCCCTCAAACTCGAACCCACGGAGACACGCTCCCTGCTGAAACTCGCCGAGGCCTACCAGGACGCCGGTGATTTCAAACAGGCCGTGGACACCTGCAAGAGTTACATCGAAAAGGAACCCAACCGTCTCGACGGAATGACGCTCCTCGTCGACATCTACAAGAAGATGGGTCAGCTCGACAAGGCCGTCGCCGCCGCACAGGAATTCCTCAAGGAAAAGCCCCTCCTCTATCAGCTCCATTATCTCCTCGGGAGTCTCGAGGAGGAGAAGGGCAACGTGGAGGGCGCCGTCGCGGAATACGAGCTCATCGTGCGCGACCGCAAGCCGTTTATGCCGGCGTACCGGCGGCTGGTGGAGATTGAGGCGAAAGCCGGCCGGTATGACAGGGTTCTCGCGGTGCTGGCGACGGGGCTCTCGGCCGGGATCGAGGACGAGTCGCTCTACGCCGAGTTGGACCGGCGCGTCGGCGAAGCCGCCAAGCTCCCGGACGTCCCGAACCGCTTCCGTCTCGCCGTGGAGCAGAAGGACCAGGACTTCGCGTTCTACTACGTTCTGGGACGTCTCTGGCAGGAGATGAAGAAGAGCGCCGAGGCCGTCAAGGCCTACGAGGAAGTCATCAAACTCAACCCGGACTTCATCCACTGCTACATTCGACTGGCGACGGTGTACATCTTCGAGGACAAGCCGAAGGAGGCGGCGAAGGTGCTGAAACAGGCGGGCGACAAGGACCCGCAGAACATGCTCGTGTGGCGGTTCCTGGCGGAGGCCCAGGTGGCCGGGGGAGACCTCGGCGGCGCCGTGGATTCCATGAAACGCGTGGTCTACCTCGACCCGTCGAACACGGGGAACACGCTTTTCCTTGTGGGACTGATGAACCGGGCCGGTCAGGGCGGGGAAGCGGAGCAATACCTGGAGCGGGGACTGGAGAAACACCCCGAGGACGCCGAACGGTGGACCTTTGTTCTCGCGACGTTCTACATCGATCACAACTTGAAGCTGGACCGCGCGGTCGAGCTCCTGAAGAACGCTCTGACGGAATATCCGGAAAGTCACATGCTGACGGCGACTCTCGGACTCGCCTATTTCAAGAAGCACAGCTACGGTGAGGCCGCCACGGCCTTGCGCCGGGCCGTCGAGCTCGATTCCGAGGACATGGGAACGCGGACGTACCTGTCTCTGTCCCTGGAGCGCGACGGGAAGCTCGACGAAGCCGAGAAGGAACTCCGTGACATGCTCAAGGACAAGCCCGACGACGAGGGGGCTCTGGTGGAGCTGGGACGGTTCCTGGTCCGCACCAAGCGGCACGCGGACGAAGGCATCACGCTCATCAAGCAGGCCGTCGCGGCCCATCCCGATGACGCCGGCGACAAGCTGGCTCTCGCCAGCGCCTATATGTCTCTCAAGCGCTACGACGAGGCCATCAAGATCCTCACGGAGATGCTGAAAGACAATCCGGGCTACACCCTCGCACGATACGAGCTCGCCATGGTCTACGACGAAATGAAGAACTTCGAGAAAGCGGAGAGTGAGCTGCGGGGGATTCTCCAGGGCGATTCGAACGACGCACAGGCCGCCAACGCCCTCGGCTACATGTACGCCGAGCGGTCGATCAAGCTGGACGAGGCCGAGAAGCTCATCGGAATCTCCCTCAAGCAGGAGCCGGAAAACGGGGCCTACCTGGACAGCATGGGCTGGGTCTACTACAAGAAAGGGGATCTCCAGCGTGCCCTCGAATACCTGAAAAAGGCCATTGAGCGTGAAGGCGATGCCGTCATCGCCGAACACCTGGGAGACGTCTACGTCAAGCTCGGTCAGAAAGACCTCGCCCTCGAGCGTTACGAAGAGGCGGTCAGGATCGACCGTGAGAACGAGTCGGCGCCGAAGAAGATCGGACTCCTCAAGGCCGGAAAGGACCCGCTCGTTGTCGACAAATAGGTCCACCAAGCACACCGTCTCATCCGACCACCCTCCTCCGGCAGCGTAAGCGAGGCCTGAGGAAGTGAGGCGTGAGGTACGCAAAGCCTCAAGCCTCGACTCTCAAGCCTGCTTTCCGCGCCCTCGCACTCCGCACAGCCTATCCGCGACGTATCTGAAGGAGGAGACAGATGTCCGGTCACAGCAAGTGGGCGACCATCAAGCACAAGAAGGGGGCGATCGACGCCAAGCGGGGGAAGCTGTTCAGCAAGCTCGCGCGTCTGATCATCACCGCCGCCCGCAAAAGCGGCGGCGACCCCGATTCCAACCTCCACCTCCGCTACGCCATCGACAAGGCCAAAGCCGCCAACATGACCAAGGACACCATCGAGCGGGCCATCAAGAAAGGCACCGGGGAACTCGGGGGCGCCAACTATGAGACGGTCATCTACGAAGGCTACGCTCCGGGCGGCGTCGCACTGATGATCGAGATCCTCACCGACAACCGCAACCGCACGGCCTCCGAAATCCGGAAGGTCATTGAGAACCGCGGCGGCTCGCTCGGCTCCGCCAACTGTGTCGCCTGGATGTTCCAGACCAAGGGCGTCTTCATGGTGGACAGCTCGAAGATCGGCGAAGACAAGCTGATGGAGATCGTGCTGGAGGCCGGCGCCGAGGATCTCACGGCCGAGACCGGGGCCTTCCACGTGACCTGTGAGCCCGCCAACTTCGAAAGCGTGAAACACGCGCTCGAGAAGGCCGGGATTACCCCTGACCTGGCCGAGATTCAACGCGTGCCCAGTCAGACCGTCAAGCTGGACCGTGCCAGGGCCAGGCAGGTGCTGAGCCTGATCAGCGAGCTCGAAGACCATGACGACGTGCAGAACGTCTACGGCAACTTCGACATCGACGACGAGGTGATGCAGGAGATCGCAGCGTCCTCGTGAGAAAAGGGGACAGGAACCTTTTGCCTGTAGGCCCGGAAGGGTGCTGCGCACAAAAGGCTCCTGTCCCCTTTTCTTTCCTGGAGGTGTCGTGGTCCGAATCGACGACTCGGGATCGGCCGTCAAGTGGGAGCGTCTCGCCTCGCGCACCGAAGAGGACGTCTGCCGCTCTTCGGGCGCCGCGTGGGACGAAAGCCGCCGGGTGTACGTCGTCGGCTATCTGACCGATACGCTCGAACTCGACGTCGTGGGCCGCACCGTGGGCTGGTCCGCCGAGAGTGCCCGGCGTCGCGCCAAGGACCCCAAGCGCGACCTCGCCCTCCTCGTGCTCGACTATCTCGCTAGCGTGCGCGACGTCAAGCCGTCCGGCCGTTGGGTCTCCGGCAAGGAACTTCCGAGCGGAGCCTTCTTTTTCCGCGGACCCCACGAGGTCCCCAATGAACTGATCGCCGCCCGCTTCGGAAATTCCCCTCAGGAATTCGTGGAGAAGGCGACACTCCTGGGAGGTGTGGCGGTCCCGACGAGTCGGGAGGTGCCGGGAGACGCCGCAGTCCGCTTCCGGGTGCTTCCACGCATCGACGTCCTCATCGTCCTCTGGGCGGTCGACGACGAGTTCCCCGCCCGTGCCACCATCCTCTTCGATTCCACCATCGCCGAACACCTGGCTCTCGACGCCGTGTTCCTCGTCGCCATGACGCTCGTGCTGGAGCTCATCCGCCGATAGTTGCCGATACTCCCTGTTACCTCACTCGGTGGGATCCCGATGCATCGGGACCTGTCACCATTCTTCTGCAGTGCGCCTCCCTTGTGGGGCGCATCGTAAGGGGCTTTTGTTGACTCTTCTTCCCTCTCCTCCTTCAGGGGGAGAGGGTCAGGGTGAGGGGGGACAAGAAGGAAGGAAAGCAATTCCTGAACATGGCGGCCCTCGGCGTAGGCGGATGAATTATGCTGGACAGGCATACGCGACGCGTATTATGGTGTCGATATCGCCGCCGGTCTTTTCGACGAGGAACGCCGGGTGTGCTGAACCGGCTAGGCGCCCGCGGAATCCTGCGGGGAGAGAGCGTCTGGCATGGCTAATGAAAGAGGGAGACTGCCAACAATGATCTGCGCATCACGAACCCGACGTCTGTTACTCGTTATCATGCTGCTCTTGATCGGCAGTATTGGGAGCTCACTGCGAGCAACCGAACTGGTTCAGGTGGAGCTCCGAATCGTAGAAATCAAGGGGCATACCGAAGAAGCGTGTAAAACCTTTGTTCAGACGTGCCAGGCAAACAAGAAGGACGGCATGGACGACCTCTTACGCATCGCGTCCACGACACGGGGGCTGACCGAAGCCCGGACTGTGTTCGGGGTACTTTTGACAACCGCGCCCGACACGTTTGCAACGATTACCGCCCTTGAGAAGGACGTGACACGCGTGTTTCATCTCAAACCCGGACTAAGGCCACTGAAGGAACGAAAGCAGGAATCCGATGCCGAACTGCAGCTTGCCTACGAGGAATTCGGCGGAGCCAATGGCGGTCTGAAGGAGATAGTCTCCTACCAGAAGGTTCACACAGGCCCTGTCCCCCGTTGTCTTTTCACTAGCGACCCTCATACAGGAGGGACATCCAATATCCGTCACGAAGGGGATGCGTACTCATTGCAGGTTATTTTCGTGCAGGCGGCAGCCGTTGATGACGGAAGAGTGACTTCACGCCCTCTTCCCGGGGATGGCTTGACTCAGATCGGACTGCGAATGATGGACATGGAAGGCGAAAACCTCCAGGCCTGCGAGAACTTCTACCGCAAGTGCGAAAAGCCGGAGCCTGGTAACATCGACGCGGTTGTGCGCCAAGCCTCGCGGGTCGGGGGCGTGAAGACCATACGCGCGTCCTTCAACCTGGATGTTGCGGCCAGACTGTCGACTCCCGTTCGCATCATAACAAGTCGTGGCGACAAGACCGTCGATATAGACATGAGGGTAGATAACCGTGATCCAATTACCTTGGCTCTTGGCATCAGGGAACTGTTTGAAGTCTTTGACGCCAAGATCCCTGTTGAAAATTACCTGCGTACCACACTCGGGTTGGGTGGCGTCCCGAAATTGCTGAGGGGTGGAATATCCAACTTGAAGGAAACTTTGCCCGATGGAACCGTGAGGCCCAAATTCGAAGTAACCGACATTCTCATGATGGACGGCACGGTGTATCCATAAGAGGTCAGATTCCTTATTTCGGAGACGTCATGCTTACCCCCTGACCTCCTCCCACGAAGAAAACCGGCCAACCTCCAACTCAGGGGGTGCCCTTGAGTTTTTCTATCGACTGCTGGATTTCCTTCACCACTTCCGGCGTGAATTTCAATTCCTTTTCCGAGGTCTTTTCCGCCAGGTCGAGTGCCCTTCGGTACTCTGCGATCGCCTGGTCCCGGCGGGAGAGTCTTTCAAGCAGCCGGGCATGCATCAGTCGCAATTGGGGGCGTGCGGGATACCGCTCAATGGCTGGCTCGATTTCGGCCAGCGCGGCCCTTGCCAGCGGCTGGATGAGGTCGGTGCGTCCCTTGTCCTGGGCGGCCGCGATCTGGGAACTGAGCATTTCGGCGAGCATCACCCAGGGTGTCGGGTCGCGCGGCCGGAGACGCTTCGCCTCATCCAGCAGTCGTTCGACTTTGGAACGGTCGCCGACGGGGTCGCCATAGAGAGGGGCGGCTTCCAGTTTCGCCAGTTCCAGATAGGGCTCGGTGTTAAGCGGATAGGACTCCATCGCCTTCCTGAGGCGATCCCGGAGGTCGACCGCCGCGATTCTCTGTGCTTTGCGCATGTGCTCCTGGAAACTCTTGAGGTCGCCGCGTTTCCGAGCCTCCAGGGCCTTCCGGACCATCGTGGCTTGGTTTTCCCGGAGCTCCCGGGCCTCCTGGAGCGCGACGCTCATGTCGATCAAGGGATAGACCAGGTAGATGAGAAGGAGCGCCAGCGGCACCGCGACGAGAGCCGTCAGCACGAGCTGTCCCACGGTGCCGAAGGTGTAGAGTCTTTTCAGGGGGACAAGGGGAGAGGGGCCTCTTGCCTGTCGGCCCGGAAGGGCGCTGCGCACAAAAGGCTCCTGTCCCCTTTTCCCCCTGAGTGCGATCCCGACGGCCAAAAGTCCCGCAAGCGGCACCGTCACGCCGGGCACGTCGAAGTCAAAATCGATCGCCGAGTGGAGCAGGAACGCGCACACCCCCAGCAGGATCGCCCCCCGGAGCAGGGGCTCACCGATCGCGTTTGGGGTCCCCTTCTCGGCGCCGACCGCCTCGTGCGCCTGCACCCCGTACACCGCAAGCCATACGAGCAGCCCGACGAAGGTCATCATGCGTGTCTCGCCGGTCGGAATGAACTGGTTCATGGTGAAGAGCACGCCCGCGACACCCACGACGCCGACGACGAGTGCGAAGACCGTTCGGCTCCGTCGGGTTTCCTCTTCTGCGGGCGGACGTTTCGGGACGCTCCGTCTCATGCTCAGGAACCACGTCGCCCAGACGGCCAGGTAAACCATGAGTCCGGCGAGTCCCTGCTCCGCCGCGATTTCCAGGTAGTCGTTGTGAGCGTAACGGGTCTCGCTGCCGCCAGGGGTGCGGTGTGCGAGGTAGGAGTCGGCGAAGTTGCCGGGCCCGACGCCCAGGAGCGGGTGCTCCTTGAAGATTTCCCAACCGGCTTTCCAATATTCGATGCGCACCTCCGCGGAATCGCCCAGAATAGAAGTCGCTGAGTCGCTAAGTCGCTCAGTCGCTGAGGTACTTGACGGTTTAGCGGTCTGAGACTGCGCGGTGAGAAACACGGCAATCAGAACCAGCGCCGCAACACCCGCCGACCGCTTCCGCCCCACGTGCCTGAACGCCGCGACGACTGCACCCAATGCCAGCGCGGCGATCAGGGCGAGGATACCCCCTTTGGACTGCGTAAGGAAAAGCACTACCAGTCCCGCGGCGGCCGTGAGTCCCACCAGCACGCCCGCCGCAGGCATCGTTGTTTTCCGCTTCCGCCAGTGGACAACCGCAGCGGCAAACGTCACCGGAAGCAGCACGATGAGGTACCCCGCGAAGGAGTTGGCCAGCACGAAGGTCCCGAAGACGTCACCCGTGGTGGCGCGCTTCTCGAAGGTCTTGACGAGCGATGGATGAAGTGTGCCGGACGTGGTCATCTCTTCGATGTGTTGGGGAAGGTTGCGCTGGATCTCAGGCAGCACGGCGAAGTATTGGTAAAGGCCGTTCACCGTCAGCACCGCGAGCGTCGCAAGGAGAGCCGCCAGCAGTATGCGTCCGCGGAAGGGGGTCGAGATCAGCTCGAGAAGCACGATGGTCAACACGCACCACGCGAGGATATCGAGCATCCGCTCGACCGCGGCATATCGGTACTCGGCACGGAAGGCGGTCAGCACGGTGACGGCGATGAACACCAGCAGGACGCCGGTCAGTGCGGGTGAGCGGAGTTCGAGTTGTTTCCGGAGTGCGAGTCGGAGTGTCACCAGGAGTGCCGACATGAAAACGAGCAGGTAGATGAGGATGTTGCGGTGAAGCGGTGCGGCGAGGTCCGAGAACATGGGACGCACCGTGAGTGCGAGCACGGCGAGAAACACCGCGAGGGCGTCGGCGATTCGCGGCCCAGACTGCTCCAGCCGTCGAATGTTCATGTCCGTATCGCCCGCTCCATCACCACCACCAGTGAGAGCAGTGTGAGGGTCTGGATGATCGTCATCACCTCGCCGAAGGTTCCGTGGACGAGGTAGAGGCTCACGGCGGCGAGGGCAATCCCGAGCGTCAGGAGGTGGATGGCCAGGACGGCCAGCCGCTCGGTGAGTCCCAACTCGACGAGACGGTGTGAGAGGTGTCTCTTGTCGCCGATGAGGGGACTGCGCGATTCCCGAAGACGGATGACGGTCACCGAGACGGCGTCGTAGATGGGCACCGCGAAGATGATGAGGGGCAGCACGACCGGCCGGAAGGAGACGGTGGGGCCGCTATAGAACGTGAAGAGCACGCTCAGCACGGCGAGGAAATACCCGATGAAGAGGCTGCCCGCGTCGCCCATGAAGATGCTCGCCGGGGAGCAGTTGAACGGCAGGAAACCCGCTAGTGCGCCGACCAACGGTATCAGTGCCGCGGCGATGAACAACTGTCCGTCCTCGACGGCCACCAGCACAAAGACACAGGCGATGATGAAGGCGACCCCCGCGGAAAGCCCGTCCATGTTGTCCAGGAAGTTGAAGGCGTTGGTGATGACCACGATCCAGACCACGGTGACCACCGCGCCCAGGAGTTCGCTGTGGAGGAAGAGCGTCACCCGGACGCCGACGGCGGCAAGCATTCCTGCGACCAGGAACTCCACGACCAGCTTCGTCACGGGACCGAGACGTCTCCGGTCGTCGATGAGGCCCAAGAGGCAGATGACGAATCCACCCGCGAGCACCGCCGCGAACTGCGGGAGTTTCCGAACCGCCCCCGACAGGTGCACCCGGACGGGTTCGTACATCGCCTCGGGCAGCCACCACGCCCGCCCGTACGCATGCGAGTACAGCACCGCCGCCGCGGCACACGCCAGAGGCACCGTCACCCCAAGAAAGATCGCGATCCCCCCGCCGTAGGGAATCGCCCTTGCGTGCGTCTTTCGCCTTTCGACAGGCCCACGACCCCAGTCGAGGGGCTCATCCGGGCGGTCGAGGAAATCAAGGCGTGGGGCGGCTTTGCGGATGATGAGGGTGAGGGAGGTCGAAAGGACAAATGCCACGGCCAGGAGGATGACGCCTGCTGCCCACATGTCGTCTCCGGAAGAAGTCGCAAAGTCGCTGAGTCCCTAAGTCGCTGAGTCCATAGTTCCCTTGGCGACTTCTGTTCTCAGGGTTTGAAGAAGCCCTGGTCGAAGATGCTGAATTCGTGAGTGTGATAGTCCCCGGCGGCCACCTCGGTTGCCCGCGTCAGGTTGCCGTACGGAGCCCAGTCCACCATGCACACCCACTTGAGCATCGTGCGGCCGGTGACCTTGCTCCGCATGAAGATGCTGACGCTGTTCACATTCTGCTTAATGATCTCGGCTGCCACCAGCTTCTGTGCGAGTCGCAGGATGTTCTCACGCACCAGGGGGGCGTCCACCTCGACCGTCAGCTCCACCCGGACGACGCCTTTCTCGGGAAGAACCTCACGTTCCACGACCCGGAACGGGAAGGAGACGTCCACGTCCTTGACGGGAAGAGATATGGGCTTCTCGGTGGACTTGCGAAGTCTCTGGCTGGGTCCTTTGGGCTTCGCTTCGGCCCTTGCCGCGTGGGACGTATCATCGCCGGCCGGAACGGGAGGCCTGCAGATCTTGCAGGGAATGTACCCCTTGCTCCAGGCGTCGTCCGGAGAGGCGAAGAAAACTTTCTTGTCCTCGGGGATCAGTTGAGCGTACTTGCAGTCGAGACGGTGGTAATACTTGTAGGAAGGGTCGCCGACGTACTGTGGAGCCGGTGCCGGATGCACCGGTTTGATCTCCGGCGTGATGACGGGGGGCGTCACGGCGGGATGCCGAACGTCCTCGCGCGGCGAGGTCCTGGACTCGGTGTTGGGCCTGAGCCCCCGTTCTGTGTAATAGGCTTCACCCCGATTTCTATAGTAATCCTCGGAATAGGACTCGGTCTGGGCCGCGAGGGCGGCCTCCTCCTCGGCAGGAGACGGCTTCGCCTGTCGTGCACTCTTCTCGTACGCGATGACGACGCCCAGGATGAGCACCGATGCTCCGAGGAACATCAAGAGGTTGAGCACCGTGCCGCCGGTGGACCTCTTTGTTCTCGGGGGACGACAGGATGGGCCGCTTGTGTAGCTGCTCACTTCTTATTCGATCCTTCTGCCGGTTGAGAGCTGTTTCCTTCTTTGATCTCCGCGATCTGGACATCCTCCTGGAAAAACACCGCCATCCAGGGTCTTCCGATATACCAGTAGAGGAATGCGTAGCCTGCGACGTTCGCCAGGGCGATGAGCGTGGTAAAAGGCGCGGCCTCCTGTCTCCAGTGGGGGACCGCCGACAGCCACAGTATCCCCCAGCTCGTCCCCACGATGAGCGGGGCCGCAGTCTGGATAAACCGGGGTGTCCGGTGGTCGGCCTGGATCATTCCCACGGCCATGAGCACGCCTGCTGCACACATCGGCAACCAGATGAGCACCCAGATCACCAGTCCCTCGATGAAGACGAAGAAGGTCAGGAAAAACGTCACCAACGCGAGAGCGCCAATGCCCAGGGCGAGTCTCGTGAGCTGAGGTGCACGTTCCTGGCTTTCGGCGAGGTCTATGGACAACCGGTCCACCATCTGGTCGACCTTCGACGTCGTGGGGGCGCCGGCGGGCGGCGGGGGTGGGGGTGTTCCCGGGACGTTGACCACCGTGCCGCAGCTCGGACATTTTGCCCTGCGTCCGGCGGCGTCATCCGGCACGGACAGCTTCTTCCCGCAAGCACATGAAAACTCTATCGCCATTCTTTCCGCTCCCTCTGTCTGACGCACTCCGGTTACTATTCGGTTACTCCGACCTTCTTTGTCCAGCAAAACCGCCGGGAAGCGCCGCCGCTACACCGGTTCCATCCATCCGTGGGTGTCCTTGTCGCGCCCGGTGATGATGCCGTTGAAGACCTCCTGCAGCATCCTCGTGACGGGTCCGGGCTTGCCGTCACCGACGACGATCCGGTCCACGCTCCGAATCGGGGTGATCTCGGCGGCCGTCCCGGAGAAGAACGCCTCATCCGCAATGTAGAGCCCCTCGCGCGGGATCATCTGCCGACTTACCTTGAGCCCTCTTTCCTTGGCCAGGATGATCACCGAGTGTCGGGTGATGCCCGGGAGAATTCCGGCGGCCGACGGAGGCGTGATCAGCCCGCCGTCCTTGACGATGAACACGTTCTCCCCCGAACCCTCGGCGACGAACCCGCTCGTGGTGAGTGCAATCCCTTCGGCATATCCGTTGGTGACGGCCTCCAGCTTGATGAGCTGACTGTTGAGGTAGTGGCCGCCCGCCTTCGAGAGGAGCGGCATCGTGTCGTGCGCCAGTCGCTGCCACGACGAGACACAGGCGTCGATCCCGGTCTTCTGTCCTTCCTCTCCGAGGAGTGCCGGCCATTCGTACGTGGCGATCGCCACGCGGAGCGGACAGGTGATCGGGTTGAGCCCGAGTTCCGCGTAGCCCCGGTAGACCAGATGTCGGATGTAACACTCTTCCAGACCGTTTTCCCGGATGAGCCGGTTCGTTGCTTCGATGATTTCCCGGCGTGAATAGGGGATGTCCATCCGGTAGATCTTCGCGGAGAAGAAGAGACGCTTCACGTGCTCGCTGAGCCGGAAACAGAACGACCCCTTCGGCGTCCTATAGCACCGCGTCCCCTCGAACACGCTCGAGCCGTAATGCACCACGTGCGACATCACGTGAATCGTCGCATCCTGCCAGGGAACGAGCTGACCGTCCATCCAGATGAATCGGGCTTCCTTCATGGCGGATCTCCGAATGGCGGCCGGCTGGACGCCCTTCGACCGGCGAAAGCCCGCGTCGAGGGGCGGTCCGACCCTACTTCTGATTGGGTATCGGACACCCGGTATTATAACAACAAACCCGGAGGATTCAACCCCAAGATTGCTTTGGAGTTCGGGCAATGACGTTGGGGGAGGGGGGAGCTTTATCCAGAAGACCCTAATTGGTCACCAAGAGAGATCGAAGGCTGCCGGGGCTGTTCTCACGCGGTTGTCACTCTGAATCAACAACCCTGGGCGAGTAATCAGTAACGCGCGGGTCGCCCAGCACCGGGGAAGAGGCATGCCACTCAAGCCTCCGCGTGGCCGATTCCAAAGCCGGTGCGGCGTAGACGAAGCGCTGATCGTACTGTTGATAGACTTTTTCGAAGAAGTCTCCGAGCCGCAAAGGGCTGTCGTCGGGTGGGAACGCGGCTACAAGTTTGCCAACGGACGGCGGGTTCGGGTCTACAAGGGCCAACGCGACAGCTTCGTATTTCGTAGCGTCAGCCCGTACATCAGCACGACCGGCCAGACGCGCAATCACGTCGTGGTACCGGCGAATGGACATTTCGACCTGTCCGTCCCGGCGGATGGCTACGTCGTTCGCCGAAACGCCGGGCTTTTCTTTGTTGGCGCGCATTACATGGAGGAAGCCATAGACGAGTGCCGGATAAGCGATATGCAGGTTCGTACAGTCGCCGACCGCCTCCTCCATGCGGTTGGTCAGGTTTCGGAAGGCATTGAGCGTGCCCTTCAATGAGATCGCAATGACGGGTCCGAGACCGTCCTTGGAAACAACTACGTCAACCGTCTTCGTCTTGAGGCCGCCAAGAAGAGTCCGTTCCCCAGCGCCGCCGAGGGCGGGATCATGTTCCAGTGTTCGCCGCCCTGCCTGCAACCGAACGCGGAATGGCGGACGAGGCGTGATTTCCTCGGGGCTGAACCCACCTTCGATCACCAAGCGACAGGCAACGTACCAGTGAAGTGGCTTGATATGCCCGGCTCCCTGATAACCGGCTTCGCAGAGTGCGAAGACTCGTAGAGCCTCGCGTAGACTGATCCATTCGCACTTTACGGACTCTTTACCCACAGTGCCTCCATCCCTGCATTGTGGAAATTCCTTCCTGTATCAGGGTTTGGTCAGCCATTGACATTGGCTCCCTTGTCAGGACAACACGACCGGCTTCACGGGGTTCGATCTTGAGCATCCCACCACCAAGCGGATGGCCCTCAATCTCACAACTTAGCTTCGTGAAGGGAGTATCCCAAGCTTTCTGAACTTCGGCGATCTTAACGGCGCCCGTCATTATTACCATGTGTACCGAGTTGGTGCCACTGCAATTCGCATGATTGGTAACCAGCGCCGGACCACCCCCGCTCATATAAGCCAGGAAACCGTCGGGAATCACGATGTCCGGCACCACGTACCACGGCTCCCGATTGCGGCACTTGTACGTCGCACGCGCCTGCCGGCCTCCCGCCGAATCCAGGTAAGAGAGTACCGTTGTTGGAATCTCGGTCCCGGCCCTCAGTCTTAGCAGAAAGTTCGGTTCGTCGCGACGACGCCATGCCTGCACCTTTTCCAGCGTGACGGCACGGCCCGTCAGCATCTTCCCGTTCCGGATTGTGGGCTGAAGCAGTTCCTCCGGAATCCCCCATAATCGCGCCTCCGACGGGCGCAAATGGAAGAACCCGTTGTTGCCGGTCACGTAGCCGATGCCGACTTTGGCAACCTCTCCCAACCGCACCGATTGCCGACTTTCCACAGTCTGTTGATAGAAATCACGCGCATGCGAAGGCAGTAGGAACGGTCGCAAACGACGATTCCATTTCTCCCACTCCGTAATAGTAACCCGGATACCTGAAGTCGGGGGCGTCTCCATGAATCGGAACCGTCTCATTGAGGATAGGAAGATATGGTCCGTCCGTCCGCCGAATCCTTCTGCGTAAAGGAGCCAGCAATCTTCCGACAGGTCCGGAAACATCTTTTCCCGGACGGCAATGACCTGGACCTTCCCGAAATGTTCGGCCAGGTACTCTATGACGGGCCTTGCATAAGGGGCGTGTCCGATCTCCGCCGGCACAACAAACGCCATGCGTCCGCCGGATTTAAGTAAAGCGGCCGTGCTGACAATGAAAGGCGCCCATGAGGATGAGAGCGAAGAGAAACTGGCTCCGTGCTTTTCGCATAAATCAAGAGCCGCCTGACGGACTTCGCCGGCGAATAGTTGGTACCGGATAAACGGTGGGTTCCCGGCGGCACATTCGAATCTTTCCTGTGTCTGGCTCGCCCAAGAGAAGAAATCCCCTTGGTGAATCAGGGACCCGGGAACCCGTGCGTGCACCATCTTTGTGGCAGAGGGGTCTTGTTCGACACCGACACTATTGCGGTGAGCAACCAGAAACCTCCCGTCACCACAGGAGGGATCTAACATCCTGTCACTTTCTCTGCGTACCGCCCAACGAGAGAGGGACGAAACCACCTCGTCCGGCGTGTAGTAAGCGCCGTTCAATTTTCGCGGGTTCTCGCCCATCTTCTTTTCCAATTACTTTTGATTCGCAAGCGTGACAGGGACCTACCCTATAATCCATGCGGGAGGCCGTTATGTCAACAGCATTCTCCTGCCCGCTTTTGTCTCTCAGATGACGCTGCGGATGATCTCGGCGCAATCTTTGGCGGTGACATGGCGCGGGTTGGCCTTGAGCGAGCCCGAGGGAAGAGATTCCTCGACGATGAGCGGGATGATCTCGGGCTTGACCTGGAAACGTGTAAGGTCTCTCGGGATGTCGAGTGCGCCCATCAACCGCTCGACGAACGCGACGGCGTCGCCGTCCATGAGCGCGTCGAGCCGGGCGTACTTGGCGGCACAGCTCTCGCGGTTGAACCGCATCACGGGGGCCAGAAGCACCGCACAGACCAGTCCGTGCGGGATGCCCCACCGCGCGCCCGCCGGGTGTGCCAGCCCGTGAACGAGACCCAGGCGTGCGTTCGAAAGCGCCAGTCCCGCCAGGAGACTCCCGTAGGCCGCGTCGGTCCGCGCCGTCAGGTCCGCCCCCTCACGGTAGGCCCTCGGCACCGCATCCTTCAGCAGCCGCACCGCCTCGAAACTCCACGCGTCCGTCACCGGTGATGCGTGCTTCGACGTGAACGACTCGATCGCCTGCACGAGGGCGTCCATCCCGGTGTAGGCCGTCACCGGCGCCGGCACCGAAAGTGCCAGGTAGGGGTCGACGACGACGAGCTTCGCTAGGAAGGAGTCGTCGCGGATGGACTTCTTCGCGGGGACCTGGGTATTGGTGATGACGCCGTTCGTCGTGGCCTCCGCCCCGGTCCCGCTCGTGGTGGGGACGGCGACGAAGGGCACGCCCGGCTTGGTCGGTTTCCTGTCGTTCCAGAATTCGAGGGTCGAGGGGTCTTCTGCGGCGAGGCCGGCGGCGACCTTGGCGGCGTCCATGGCGCTTCCGCCGCCCGTGCCGACGACGACGTCACAGCGTCCGCTTCGGAGTGTGTCGCGCACGCGGTCACACGTCTCGCAGGAGGGCTCCGGCTCCACTTCCTCGAAGAGGGTCGGCTGGAGTCCGGCGTCGGAAAGAATGGCCAGGATGTGTTCCGTCGCGCCGGATTGACGCAGTCCCTTTCGCCCCGTCACGAGGAGCGGACGCTTGCCAAGGGCCGCGACACCCTTGCCCAGACCGGCGAGACTTCCCGGTCCCACGATGAGTCTCGGCGGAACCAGTATGTTGTAGGGCATCGGCTGGTTCTTCTTGTTCCCGGCGCCTCTCACTCCGAAGGTTTCGGCGGAACCCCCGCCACCACGCAGACCCTGCGTTCCTTTTCCCAGGACTGGAGAAAGGCTTTCCCGGACATGGTCAGGGTTCCCTGGGACGGGTCATAGAGGATGATTTCGTCTCTGGGGGTCATGCCGATAACCACCACCCAGTGGGCGCCCCCAAGGGCGGAGTGTCCCGTCTCGGCCGCCCAGCCGGCGGAGGGGAAACTCCCGGTTCGGGGACGCTGCGAGAGGAGTGTGATCACCGGTCGTCCCTTGGACAGGTTCTCTTTCAACTCGTCGGTGGTTCCCGGAATGGCGAAAGCCGCTAGTCCCAGCTCCCTGCCCATCTTGACGAGGTGCAGTGAATTCAGGGGCTTCTTGGTGTAATTGCGGGTAATGTTGTCGGCGGCCAGCCTCTCCTGGGGAACCCCGAGATAGAGGGCGACCGTGGTCATGCACGCGTACCCGCAGCCCAGACGATCGGGTTGCGAGATCGGCTTCAGTGCGACGAAATGCGACTGGGCCTCTTCCTTCAGGTCCATTCCGCGGAAAGGAGCGGCGTTCGCACAGCCAAGCAGACTGAACGCCACGATACACCCCGCAAGCGAACCCAGGACCCGCGAAGTCCCCGGTTCTTCTCTTCCCTGGCGTTGTGGATGAACCCTCGGAGACATGCTTTCACCGTGTACCGTGTAGATGTACCGCAGGCGCCAAGGTGAGGTGGGGAAAATCGACGCCTGATGACAATATGGGGAGGCCGGGTGATACCGGACCTCCCCACTTGTTTGTGACATCAAACTCCGGGTCAGCAGTGTACGTCGATGCGGGAAGAACGCGTTAGCCTCCCGCAACGGCGGCTGCCTTTCCTAGAACGCCCAAATCGCCACCGCGACCAGGACTATAACGACAACGGCCACAATGAGGATCGTTGTGGTGTCCACATCCTGTCCGCCGCTCCTGTCGAGGGCGTGACTCTGCAGTGCGGCAGCCTGCAGTTGGGCGTAGCGGTCCATCTCCGCCTTGGTCAGGGGGGCAGCCCCGGCGGCTACGGCTGGCTGAGGCATAGCCGCAATGAGCACCGCAGCGATCAACACCATGCACACAGAAGACCTAAACATTTTCTCCTCCCCGGGAAGCTTGTTCATGTGACCTGGGCCCAGGTCACATGTGCCTCCCTTCCAAATGACAAGATCCAACCTTCAACCCACGTGTCCACAGGAACAACACCCAGCATTCTATTCCTCCCCTTCTCTCTCCGTCAAGCAAAAAAAAGCAAGAAATTTCACGGGGCGGATTGACGGATTACCTGCTCCCGGCGGCTGAAAGCCGTCTCACCTGCATGACTGCCGCAGTGGGAAATCCCGGCATCGCCGAGCTTTTTTGCGGCTTGGCGGCGCCTTCGCCGGTGATGATAAGTCTTGAGCCGGCTTGAACATACTGTCGTCGGCGTTCCGCTTCGGGCTTGTTCCCGCAGGGGTCGTCGGAGCGGTCAGGCGGCGCTATAAATCAATTCCTCCAGTTCCTGCTGCACCTCGGGCACCACCCTGTCGAAGTGGAAGCCGAGCCAGAGACGGTTATTCTTCTCGTCGGGAGAAGTGCGTACGACGCTTGCACCGTCGATGGCCGCCCACTCCCGGTCGTCGTGCGAGGTGTCGTGCAGGATGAGTTCCGTGCCGGGCCGGATGGCGAAGCTGGAGGCTTCCTGTCGGACGACGCCGTTGAGCCGATGGACCGGGTAGGTGCGATCGGGTCCGCGTTCGAGTCGGAACTCCTCTCCCGGAGCGGTCTCTTCGAAGCGTGCCGGACCCTCGAGCACGGCCAGACATCCGTCCCGACTGATGTCGAACACCCGGAGTCTCACCCCCTTGCCGAATCCCCGTTCTCCCGGCAGTTCCAGTTCGAGTTTGACGGGAGCTCGCTCCATCTGCAGTCGATGTGGACGGTGAATGGTGTCCTCCAGCGCGGTGATGGCCAGTGCCGCGGCGGGGTTTCTATGGTAGATGCGCCGGCGGGCCCCGGCCAGGGTCTCGCTGATCCGGAACAGCGTCTCGCTGGACAGACGGTGACACATCCGTATCCGGCTGAGCTGCGAGGTCACCTGGTCGACGACCGGTTTGAACCAAGGCAACCGGCCGGCGGTCATCAGCCGGTCCAGCGCACAGTGGAATGCACCGTCGAGTCCGCTCGAGACGTTCTCGGCACTGTGGTCGCTCCAGTCCGCCGCCGATAGCGCCGCGAAGATCCCCCGACTGCGGATCTCCAAGTCTTCGACCGCAGTGGAGAGGTGATAGTCGAGCGTCCAGTCGGTGAGTCGTCCGGTCAGACGCCGACGGAGTTCGCCGGCCGCCTCGGGGTCGAGCCGCCCGAGCCGGTCGAGGAAGTCTCCCGCGCGACCTCGTGTTTGCCAGGCCGTCCCCGCCTCCTCCGTCCGACTCTCGAACGCCCCGATGAAGTCCTTCACCACGGGACTCCCGACGCGCAGGTGATCCATCGCCCCGAGAAGCACGACGAGCACGTGATCGATCTCCTCGGAGATGTCCGTCTGGGTGATCTCCCGTGAGAGATGCTCGGCGACGTCCGTTTCGAGGTTGCCCGCGTATTCGTCAAGCAGCACGCCCAGCTTGACGTACTGTTCGACCTCCAGTCTGCTCCAGGACCGCCACCGGGCATACGCCAGGGCCTCGATGTACGGCCGAAGTCCCCGCTTCTCGGGCTCCCCCCGCTGGATGACGCTTTCGATGATCTCGCGCGGCGAAAGACGGCCCGTCCACTCCGCATCGTTTCCGTTTGCGTTTTTCCCGTCCATCGTTCGGCTTCCCCAAGAGATCCGTTTCCTTGTTTCCGTCCGGTGCAAGTATAGCGAGATCGCGGGCTCACGCCAAGTTCTTTCTCCGCTCGACGGATGAATTCCGCGTGCGATGGAATCGGGAGGGAGATTCGCGTCCCGGGAGTCTTCGCAGTGTGACGAGCCGGGCATTGGGTGCAAAAGGAAGCAGCCGCGGGCCGGGTGTGCCAAAGTAGGGTGGCAGGAGTCGGGGGCTGAACCACTCCTGCGTGGCTCTCCTGCTCCAGGCGGAGACCGGGAAACTCGAAACCCGAAGTCCGAAGTCCGATTGAAACCCGAATGCACGGCAAACCCGAACCGACGAGCAGCCATTCGGGATTCTCATCTTCGGACTTCAATCGGATTTCGGGTAAGGCATATCCTATTGACTCCAGTAGCCCCCACATATAGTGTAGGGGGTTATGGAAGACTATCCGCGAAATCAGGCTGAGTTTG
>Ga0315282_10004537_pt1 | contig 24155 bp, 20 predicted proteins | sample YL17G07_20_MG_FD_203693 | JGI IMG/M metagenome (GOLD analysis project Ga0315282, IMG submission 203693) | Sediment microbial communities from Yellowstone Lake, YNP, Wyoming, USA - YL17G07_20 | ecosystem: Environmental > Aquatic > Freshwater > Lake > Sediment | place: USA: Wyoming | collected... | reverse complement strand
GCCATTGGTAGATCCTACTTGATGCCGGTCGACAAGACCGACCGGGTGGGAGGAAGACCCCCGTTCAAACCGTGCGTGCGGATTTCCCGCACACGGCTTACCAGGTGTGCTTCAGGTCGTGGCATGCGCCACCCCCGGATACTGAATCGTGCCGCGCAGGCGAATGAGCCCGAGGGCTTCGAAGAAGGGACGACGCCAGGCCTCCGCCCGACCGGCGGTCAGACGAGACCCTGCGCGCTTGAGGAGCAGTCCGCGGAGTCGCCGTTCGACGTACTGGTCGAGGTCGGTGAAGTGGTTCGCCGCATTCCCCGTGCGAAAGTACTGCCCCCAGCCCCGGAGGACCGGATTCAAGTCCGCAATGACGGTGCGGAGATCCGTGTGACACCGAGCCCGAGGGGTCAGGTCGCGCACGCGGGCGCGCACCCGCGCCATCGCTCGCTGCGACGGCCACCGATGCAGGTAATGGACGCGTTGCCGCGCCCGTTCCCAGATCGGCCCGCTGAGGCGCTTGCGCAGGTGGCAACCGAGAAACTCGAAGCCCTCGCGACCCCGCGAGAGATCGACGGTTCTCGTCCTTGCGGGGTGCCTGCCATCGTGCGCGTCCACTGCCCGTCCTCCATCACACCCGTCGCGAGCCACTGCCGCAGCAGCTTCAGCACCCGCCGGTCCGAGACGCCTCGAGTCACCAGCGTCCGCAACCGCTGTTGGTCGATGTTGCCGAAGTAGTCGCGAATGTCGGCGTCGAGCACGTGGTTGCCGCCACGCGCACCGTGCACGCGCAGCGTCTCCAGTGCCTGCGTCGCGCTCCGCTTCGGCCGAAACCCATACGACGAGGCGCGAAAATCCGCCTCGAAGATGGGCGTCAGCACGAGCGTTGCAGCCATTTGCGCCACTCGGTCTCGGACCGTCGGAATGCCGAGGGGCCGCTGCCGGCCATCGGCCTTCGGGATATATCGCCGCAGGACCGGTGGCGGGCGATACGTGCCTGCGCGCAGCACAGCGCCGAGCTCCGCCAGCATGCGCTCGACGCCGTATTGCTCGATTGCGACCAGTGTCTCTCGATCGACACCGGCCGAGCCGCGCTGCCCCGACCCGGGCTGCGCAGACGGGCCTCTCGTGTTCCGTTCCGCTCCGTGTCCGCGTGCTGCGCCCCGTACCCCGCCGAGACCTCCCGCACATACCTCTCCGGACTGGGGCGCGGGAGACGTGGCCTTCGCCGTGACATGAGCGGCTCGGCTCTCGGGTTGTAACTGTGTCGAGGCTGCAGGCTTCACGTAAGGTTGCGGCCCGCGGACTGGCTCCCTCCGTAAAGGCTTCTGACACCCCGCTTGGGCCACGGCCGTCTCCGGTCGTGCCTGGGGTCTGCTACTCGCCGCTCCGGCGCCTACCGAGCCGGGACTTGCACCCGCTGGAGAGGAACAGCGTGAAGCAGACGGTCTGCGGTCCACTTCGTCACGACGCGACATGCACTCCAGTATACGAGTCCGGCCGCGGGCCGGTTCAGTGGGCGGTCAAAGATCGCCCCGGCTCGGCACCGCCACCAAGCCGAGAATCGGACGCGTTCGTCGGCTGCCGCCCACCCTCGACTATCGACTATCGACTATCGACTATCGACCACCTAGAGCGAGCCCCTCAGCCCCAGCACGTCGGCGATCTCGCGCATCGACGCGATCACGTTCGTGATGTGCTCCTCGAGCGGCAGCTCCAGCTCCTCGGCGCCGCGCTTCAGGTCCTCGCGCTTGACCGCGCGCGCGAACGCCTTGTCCTTCATCCGCTTGACGACCGAGCGGGCCTCGAGGTCGAGGACACTCTTCGACGGCCGCACGAGCGCCGCCGCCGTCACGAAACCCGCCATTTCATCGCACGCGAACAACGTGTGCTCGAGCCGCGACTTGCGCGACACGTTGGTGTGATCGGCGTGCGCCAGTACCGCTCGGATGACGAACTCCGGGTAGCCGCGCTCGCGCAGGATCTCCGCACCGCGGAACGGGTGGTTCTCGAGGTCAGGATACTTCTCATAGTCGAAATCGTGCAGCAGCGCGACGACCGCCCACGTCTCCTCGTCCTCGCCGAAACGGCGGGCGTAGCCGCGCACCGCCGCTTCGACAGCGAGCGCGTGCTTGCGCAGGTTCTCGTTCTGGGTGTGCTCGGTCAGCACCTGCCAGGCCGCTTCTCGCGACAGTGTCATCGTTCGCTACTCCAAGGCACCAGGGGCCAGAGGCCCGAGGCCAGAGGCCAGGACCGCACGAAGGACCAAGGACTGGCTGCCATCTGCCGTCTGCCGTCTGCCTGCTGCCGACGGCAGCCCCTGCATGATATATTCGGGCGCCAGCCGGGGCCAAGCGCGCGCGTCCTGCCGGGCGGCGGCGTGCGGTCGAGGCGCCGCCTTGCCCAGCCCGTGCTGGAGCCCCGCGTCCGAAGGAGCTGCTCAATGGCCGATCCCGTCCGGACCTCGTCTTTGCCCGCCACGGCCACCGCCCTCGACACCGAGTTCAAGCGGGGCCTCGGCCTCTTCGACTCGACGATGGTCGTCGTCGGGTCGATGATCGGTTCGGGCATCTTCATTGTCTCGGCTGACATGGCGCGCCGGGTCGGGAGCCCGGGCTGGCTGCTGGTCGCCTGGGTCATCACGGGGATCCTGACGATTACCGCCGCGCTCTCCTATGGCGAGCTGGCGGCCATGATGCCCCGCGCCGGGGGCCAGTACGTCTACCTGCGCGAGGCCTTCTCCCCGCTGTGGGGATTCCTGTACGGCTGGACCCTGTTCATGGTCATCCAGACCGGCACCGTTGCGGCAGTCGCGGTCGGCTTCGCGAAGTACACGGGCGTGCTCGTGCCGTGGATCTCCGAGAGCAGATACCTGGTGCCGCCGATCCACCTCTCGACCAGCTACGCGGTCTCGCTCTCGACGGCGCAACTGCTGGGTGTCCTGATGATCGCCCTGCTGACCTGGACCAACACGAGGGGCCTGGAGTACGGCAAGATCATCCAGAACATCTTCACGACGGCGAAGACGGGCGCGCTCTTCGCGCTCATCGTCGTGGGCCTGGTGCTCGGCTGGAACGCGAAGGCGATCGCCGCGAACTTCGGCGATTTCTGGTCGCCGCGCGGCTACGTGGACATCGTGCCGGGGCTGACGGCCGCCTCGACCTTCGGCCTGTTCGTGGCGCTGTGCGTCGTCCAGACCGGCTCCCTCTTCTCGTCCGACGCCTGGAACAACATCACGTTTACGGCGGGAGAGGTGAAGGATCCGCGCCGCAACGTGCCGCTGTCGCTGGCGCTCGGCACCTCCATCGTCATCGGCCTCTACCTGCTCGCCAACGTCGCCTATCTCGTGACGTTGCCGCTGGCGCAGATCCAGAACGTGCCGGGCGACCGCGTGGCGACAGCGACGCTCGAGGCGATCTTCCCCGGCCTGGGCGTGGTCCTGATGGCCGCCGGCATCATGGTGTCGACCTTCGGCTGCAACAACGGGTTGATCCTCGCCGGCGCGCGCGCCTACTACGCGATGGCCCGCGACGCGGTCTTCTTCAAGTCGGCGGGGCGGCTGAACAAGGCGAAGGTGCCGGCGTGGGGGCTGGTGCTGCAGGGGATCTGGGCAGCGGCGCTGGTGCTGCCGAGGACCTACAACCCGGAGACCCGCACGTACGGGAATCTCTACAGCGACCTGCTGGACTATGTCATCTCGGCCGCGCTGATCTTCTACATCCTGACGATCGCGGGGATCTTCCGGTTGCGGGTAACCCGCCCCGACGCCGATCGGCCCTACCGGGCGTTCGGCTATCCGATCATCCCGCTGCTTTACATCCTCGGCGCGGGCACGCTGCTGGTAGTGCTCTTCACCTACCGCACGTCGACCACCTGGCCGGGGCTGGTGATCGTCCTCGTCGGCGTGCCGATCTATTTCCTGTGGAGGATCAGGAAGTAGACGCGCGCCCGTTCCTCGTGCTTGGTCCTTGGTTCTTCGTGCGGTTCATAGTTCTTCGTTCCTAGTTGCTGCCAGAGACCAAGAACTCCGGAACCGCACCAAGAACGAAGAACCAAGAACGAAGAACGGCCTGCCTTACTGCCGTGGTGCCCCGAACGGTCCCGGCACCTCGCGATAGCCTGCCGGCGGCGCCAGGAATCGATCGTCCGGGATGTCCTGCTCGGCGATCGAGGTGACCGTGCAGGTCGCGTCGAGGTTCACCATTCCGCCGACCGAGGCCCGGATCTTGAGCGGGAACTTCACGTACTTCGCGATGTCCGTCTTCCCGAGCCCGAGCAGGCGCTGGACCTCGTCGAGCCACGTCCCGTAGTCTTGGCTCGCCCCGAACTCGCCGGTCGACCAGATCTCCTCGGTGGCTGTCAGCTCCTGGGACGTTCCTTCCGGCCGTCCCATGCCGGGCAGGGCCGGCGCGGCGAACCGCATCTCGACCAGCACTTTTTCGGCCCGACGTCCCGCGATCGTCTCGGCCTCCCCGATCGGCTTCGCGCTCATCGAGATCGGCCGCAGCGAGGGCACGGCGGCGAGATCGATGCGGTAATACGTCCTGTTCGCCGGGTTGAGGACGTAGCTCATCGAGTCGCCGGCGCGATGGATCGTCACCGTGCCTTTCGGGATGAGCCCCATGTCCTCCAGCAGCTCGCTTCGAACCGATCCCCCCTGGATCATCCAGAGGATGTCGACGGGCCGCTGCGGCAGGAACTGAAGGAACGCGCCGGAGGCTCCCTCCCCGGCCGATCCGCCCGGCTGTCGGTGGATCTCAAGCCGCGTCGTGACCCTGAGCCCGGCCTCGGCGGGAAGCGCGGCACTCAGCACCGCGGCTGCCATCACAGCTCCTCGCCACATGCTTCCTCCTGCACCATGCGGACAGCCCGTCGGATGACGGCCACCGCTCTTCTTCTCCTCGTCCAGGAGAATCCGGTCGAAGATATCGACCACCGGCCCTACGGAGACCTCGATCCCCGTTTCCTCGAAGACCTCGCGGGCGACCCCGGCCTCCAGCGTCTCGCCCAACTCGAGCGCGCCGCCGGGCAGGCTCCACTCGCGCCATTCCGCGTGGGCCCAGCCGGTTTCGATGATACCCTGGCTGCCGATCCTGATGCTGGCGCCGGCGTCGAGGGCACCCTCGAACTCCCTGAAGAACGTCTCGAGCGCGACGTGGTTGGCGTCGCGGCCGCTGATACGGCGATTCGGTCATCTGGCGATGCAACTGCTCTGTCAACCGTCAACTGTCAACTGTCAACTGCCCATCACCTTGACGATCACGCGCTTGCGGCGCTGGCCGTCGAACTCGGCGTAGAACACCTGCTCCCACGGCCCCAGGTCCAGCTTCCCGTTGGTGATCGGCAGCATGACCTGGTGGCCCATGATCGTGCGCTTCAGGTGAGCGTCGGCATTGTCCTCGCCGGTCTGGTGGTGGCGGTAGTTGCGGCCCGCGGGCGCGAGCTTCTCGAGCCACTCGCCGAAGTCCTCGATCAACCCGCCCTCCCAGTCGTTCACGTAGACGCCGGCCGTGATGTGCATGGCCGACACGAGCGCAACCCCGTCGCTGACACCGCTCGTGCGCACGATCTCGGCGACCTCGTCGGTGATGCGCACCATCTCGCGGCGGAGTCTGGTGTTGAACCAGAGGTAGTCGGTGTGGATCTTCATAGGGCTGTGCCTCCGCGTCTCGGTGGACAGGAACACGTCAGAGCTTGAGCGAGGCGTCCGCATCCAGGTCCCAGCCCGCCGTCACGCCCGCACGGAAGCGACCGAGGCCGGCCGCCGCAATCATCGCCGCGTTGTCGGTCGAGAGCGGAAGGTCGGGCACGAACACCGGCAGTCCGACGGCCCGCCCCCGGGCGGCGGCGTCGCGGCGCAACCGGCTGTTGGCCGAGACGCCACCCGCGATTCCCACGCTTCCCGCCCGGACGCGGTCGGCCGCCTCGAAGGTGCGATCGAGGAGCGCCTCGACGACGGCACGCTGGAAGCTGGCGCAGATGTCGGCGACCTCGGTCGCGTCGAGCGCCGGCCGATCGGTGGTCATCCGCGACCCGCGGACGCCACGCTCGGCGCTCACTCCCCGGACTTCGCGCAGCACGGCCGTCTTCAGGCCGCTGAAGCTGAAGTCCATCCGGCCGCTCGCGCGCGGCGCGGCCCGGTTCGCGTGTGTCATCCGGGCCACCGGGAAGTCGAACGCCCGATCGTTCCCGTCGTTCGCCAGGCGATCGATGATCGGCCCACCCGGGTAACCCAGCCCCAGCAGCTTCGCCACCTTGTCGTAGGCCTCGCCTGCCGCATCGTCCCGCGTGCGGGCCAGCAGGCGATGGACACCCGGTTCCGGCACCTCATACAGGCTCGTATGGCCGCCTGACACGACGAGGACAACCGAGGGGAGCGGCAGGGGGCCATGCTGGAGCGCGAGCGATTCGATATGGCCGGCGAGGTGGTGCACCGCCACCAGCGGAAGCTGCCATGACAGCGCAAGCGATTTTGCGAACGAGACGCCGACCAGCAGCGAGCCGACCAGGCCCGGTCCCTCGGTCACCGCGATCACGCCGAGCTCCGACGGGCCGACCCGTGCCTCCTCCAGCGCACGTTCGACGACGCCGCAGATGTCGCGCACGTGCTGGCGCGACGCGATTTCGGGCACCACGCCGCCCCATTCGCGATGGATATCCACCTGCGACGCGACGACGCTCGATCGGATCGCCCAGGGGCGCGCCGGATCGTTCGTCTCCGCCACGACCGCCGCGGCCGTTTCGTCGCACGAGGTTTCGATGCCCAGGACCAGCATCACGATCTCGGCTGATCTGTTGACTTGGTGCTTCAGTGATTTGGCGATCTGACGGCTGATCTGTCAACCGTCAACTGCCGGCTACTGCCTGCTGCGCTCTGCCAACTGTCAACGGGCGACGGCGTCGCGCGGCTCCGCTGCTGAAACCAGCGACTCGACGTAGGGCGGCCGGAAGACGCCCCGCTCCGTGATGATGGCGGACACGAGGCGGTGCGGGGTGACGTCGAAGGCCGGATTGCGGACCTGGACGCCGTCGGGAACCACCTGCACAGGGCCGACATGTGTCACCTCGCGGGCGTTGCGCTCTTCGATCGGAATGAGGGAGCCTTCTGCCGTCGCGAGATCGAGCGTGGAGCCGGGCGCCGCGACGTAGAACGGCACGTGGTGCTCGCGCGCGAGGACGGCAACGGTGTAGGTCCCGATCTTGTTCGCCACGTCGCCGTTGGCCGCAATCCGGTCGGCACCCACCACGACGAGATCGATCAGCCCCTGCCTCATCAGCGCGCCGGCCATGCTGTCGGTGATCACCGTCGTGTTGATGCCGTCGCGCAGGAGCTCCCAGGCGGTCAGCCGGGCACCCTGGAGGAACGGGCGCGTCTCGTCGGCGTATACGGCGATGTTCTTGCCCTGTTCGGCCGCCGCCCTGACGACGCCAAGCGCGGTCCCGTAGCCCGCGGTCGCCAGCGCGCCCGCGTTGCAGTGGGTTAGGATGCGCGCCCCCTCCGGCACGAGCGCGGCCCCGTGCTTCCCCATCGCGCGGCAACTGGCGACGTCCTCGTCGTGGATGCGCCGCGCCTCGGCCTCGAGGCGCTCCGCGATCTGCCTGACCGACTCGCCAGCCTGGGCCGCGGCGGCGAAGCACTTCTTCATCCGCTCGATCGCCCAGAACAGATTGACAGCGGTCGGGCGCGTGGCCGCCATCAGCTCGCACGCCTTGTGGAACTCGCCCGCGAAGCGCGCCGTCCCATTCGCCTTGCTCTTCCGCATGCCCAGCGCGATGCCCATCGCCGCCGCGACGCCGATCGCTGGCGCTCCCCGGATCACCATGGTCCTGATCGCCCGCGCGACCTCGGCCGCCGTGCGGCACCGGACCCACACCTCGGCCGCCGGCAGCTTCCGCTGGTCGATCATCACGATCGCGTCGTCCTGCCAGTCGATGGTTGGAAGCATAGGGCAATGATAGCAAACAGGGACCGGCAATCAGGGGCCGGGGCCCGAGAAGCAGGAACGGAGGGCTGGTGACTGCGGCCTGGGAGTCCGATGCCAGGCCGAGGGGCCTCGGCGCTCACCGATCCTTGCCGAGCAGCCTGGCGTCGAAGGGCAGCGGCAACAGATCCTTCAGCCAAAAGGTCCCCTGCTCTTCGTGGAGATTGGCGAGGATCACCTCGAGATTGCCGCCGAACTCCCAGAGGATCTGCCGGCACGGACCGCACGGCGACGCGGGCTCCTCGGTGTCGGCCACCACCGCGATCCGCTTGAACTCGCGGTAGCCTTCCGACAGCGCCTTGAACACCGCCACGCGCTCGGCGCAGATCGTCAGACCGTAGGTGGCATTCTCGATGTTGCAGCCGGTGATGATCCGGCCGTCGGCCGTCTCGAGGGCCGCGCCGACCTTGAAGCCCGAAAACGTCGCCCGGGCCTGCTCGCGCGCCTCGCGCGCCCTGGCCACCAAGCGATCGCCTGCTGCTCGTTCGGTCGCACGGCGCGGCCCGACGCGCCGGTCCGTGCCGAGCCGCCGGTCACCTTCGGCGCGGCCCACGTTCCGGACGCGCCGGTCCAGCCCCGTGCGGCGATCGCCGCCCCTGCGCCGCTCGACGATCGGGCCCGCCTCGGTGACCAGCGCGGCCAGGTCGACCAGGTGCGTGAGCCGCAGGTCGATCGCGGGGTCGAGCTTCTGCCAGATGGCACGGACGTCGGGATCGTGGTGACACAGCTCGGCCGCCTGGGCGCTGGCCCAGTGCCGGATGTCGTAGAACCGCGACGGCACCAACTGGTCCTGGATCAGCTCGTGCCAGCCGTATTCCTTGCGCCGCAGCAGCGCGTCGAGCTCCCGGGCGAGCCGGGCGTACTCCGGCTCCCTGCCCGGTGCCACGTCGACGACGATGACCGATACGCGCGAATCAGAGCCTGGCAATGATTCCCTCCAGCAGCGCAATGAACTGGCCGCGGACGCGCCTCGCCGTCTCCATCACCTCGCTGTGGTCGAGCGGCCTCGGCAGGACCCCCGCCGCCATGTTCGTGATACAGGAAATCCCCAGCACCTCGCGCCGCATGTGCCGCGCGGCAATCGCCTCCGGCACGGTGGACATGCCGACCGCGTCGGCCCCAATCGCGCGCAGGTAACGGATCTCTGCCGGCGTTTCGTAGCTGGGCCCGTGCACCGCGACGTAGACGCCATGCTCGATTCGCATGTCCCGCTCCCGGGCCACCTCGTCGGCAATCGAGCGCAGGCGCCCGGAGTACACCTCGCTCATGTCCGGGAAGCGCGGGCCGAGCTCGTCCAGGTTCGGGCCGACGAGCGGGTTGCTGCCGAGCAGGTTGATGTGGTCGTCGATGACCATCAGCGCGCCCTGCGCGAAGCCGGTGTTGATGCCGCCGGCCGCGTTGGTCAGGATCACGATCTTGACGCCGACGAGCCCCATCACCCTCGTCGCGAACACCACGGTCCGCAGGTCGTGGCCCTCGTAGAAGTGCACGCGACCCGACAGCACCGCCACCTGGCGCGCGGCGACCCGTCCTGCCACCAGGCGTCCTTCATGCCCGACGACACGCGAGGCGGGCCAGTGCGGGATCTCGGCGTACGGGACCGAGACCGGATCGCTGACCCCGTTGGCGAAATCACCTAGGCCGGAGCCGAGCACCACGGCCACCTGCGGCGCGACGGGCAGCGTCCGGCGAAGATGTGCGGCCGCTTCTTTGAGCTGTTCGTAGTACTCCACGGCGCCACCTCTCGACGGCACATCAGCGCAGAGCGCGCAGAGCCAGGAAGAGGGTCGGCAGCTCCTCCGTGTCCTGCATTGCCAAACCGCGTGCGCCAGGCTCGAGCGCCCAGCCTACGAGGATATCGGCTCTCGCGGCTCCGGCCTTGTGCCCGTCCCTGCTGGCCCACGCGTCCCGCGCGCGGTTGGTTCATCCAGGGCAGAGTTCCTGGCGCCGACACCAGAACGAAGAAGAACCGGCGGCTCTCCGCGTCCTCGGCGCTGAAGCATCACAGCAGGAACCCGGCAATGGTCGCCGTCATGAAGTTGGCGAGCGTCCCGGCGAACATCGCGCGGAGGCCGAGCCGCGCCAGGTCGTGCCGGCGATTGGGCGCCAGGGCGCCGATGCCGCCAATCTGGATGCCGATCGAGCTGAAGTTCGCGAAGCCGCAGAGCGCGAAGGTCGCGATCGTGAACGAGCGCGGGTCGAGCGTCGCCTTGAGCGGGCCGAGCTGGGAATACGCCACGAGCTCGTTGAGCGCCATGCGCGTGCCCAGCAGGTTCCCGATCGTCGGCGCGTCGTGCCACGTCACGCCCATGCTCCAGGCGACCGGCGCGAACACCCAGCCGAAGATCTGCTGCAGGCTGAGCCCCGGCTGCCCCGGCAGCGGCTGCGGCGACGGGATCAGGCCGAGCAGCGCGTTGACGAGCGCGATCAACGCCAGGAACGAGATCAGCATCGCCCCGACATTGAGCGCCAGGCTCAGCCCTTCACCGGTCCCGCGGCCGGCGGCGTCGATCACGTTCACGTCGGTCGTCTCGATCTCGAGGCGCACGGTCCCCATGGTCTTCGGCTGCTCGGTTTCGGGGACGAGCAGCTTCGCCATCATGATCGTGCCGGGCGCGGTCATGATCACGGCCGTGAGCAGGTGCTTGGCCTCGACGCCGAACGCGATGTAGGCCGCCATGATGCCGCCCGAGATGTGCGCCATCCCCGACGTCATCACCGTCATCAGCTCCGACTGGGTCATCTCCGGCAGGTACGGCCGGATCGTCAGCGGCGCCTCGGTCTGGCCCATGAAGATGCTCGCCGCCACGTTCAGCGACTCGGCGCCGCTCGCCTTCATCACCCGCCGCATCCCCCACGCGAAGCACCGGACGACGAGCTGCATGACGCCGAAGTAGTACAGGATGGCGAACAGCGCCGCGATGAAGATGATCGTCGGCAGCACCTGGAACGCGAAGATGATCGAGTACTGCGCGCCTTCGGGGCCCAGCACCTTCGTCATCACCTGCGGCCAGACGTCCTTGTTGCCGAGCGGCCCGAAGACGAACGACGAGCCGACGCCGGCGAACTGCAGCAGCCGGGTGATCCCGTCGCCGAGGGTCTGGAACGTCACCTGCCCGGCCCGGGTCTTGAGCACGATGAGCGCGAACGCGATCTGCAGGCAGACGCCCCACGCGATCGTCGGCAGGTGGATCGCGCGCCGGTTGACCGAGAGCACGTACGCGATGCCAAGGATGACGATCAGGCCGACGAGCGACTGCAGGCGCGGCAGCCCGGCGAAGTGCGCGACCAGCGCGGCAGCGGCGGCGAGCACGATCGCGGCCCCGGCAATCAGGCTCTCTGGCTGACCGGACCCGCGCGCCGGTCCTGCCGTGCGGTTCTCGACCGGGTTGGTCACCATACGACTACCTCAGTGCAGCGGCAAGGGGCCGGGTTCAGGGTTCCGGGCTCAGGTTCCGGGGTTCGGGGACGGTCGGATCTCGTCGCGGATGAGCGGGGCGGGCGGCGGCGCCTCGTCGGCGATCTCGATCGCGCGTGCGGCCAGATCCACCGCCGCCGGGAGGTCGCGCTCGCGCCGGTAGTGCAACTCGAGAATCGGGTCCCCGCCTGCCACCGTCGCTCCCGGCTTCACGCGGACGATGACCCCGACGCCGGGATCGACCGCGTCCTCTACGCGGTCGCGCCCCGCCCCGAGCGCAACGCTCGCCCGCCCGACCAGCTCGGCGTCCACGACCGACACGAAGCCGGCCCGCCGGGCGCGGATCAGATGCCGGCCGGGCGCGGCTGGCAGCCGGCTGTAGTCGTCCACGACCGTCGGATCGCCGCCCTGGTTGGCGACGACCGCCCGCAGCTTCTCGAGGCCGGCGCCCGACCCGAGGGCGCCGTGCACCTTCCGCTCGGCCTCTTCGGCCGTGGCGGCGAGGCCCGCGAGCCTGACCATGCGAGCCGCCAGCGCGACCGAGAGCCGCTCGAGGTCCTCGGGCCCCCGCCCTTTCAGCGTCTCGATGCACTCGATCACCTCGAGCGCGTTCCCGACGGCCTCCCCGAGCGGGGCGTCCATCGCGGTGATGATCGCCTCGGTCCGGACGCCCGCCCGGTTTCCGATCGACACCAGCGACTCGGCCAGCCGGCGCGAGTCCGCCTCGGTCTTCATGAACGCCCCGCGCCCGGTCTTGACGTCGAGCACCAGCGCGTCGATCCCCTCGGCAATCTTCTTGCTCATGATCGACGCGCTGATGAGCGGAATGCTCTCGACGGTGCCTGTCACGTCGCGCAGGGCGTAGAGCTTCTTGTCGGCCGGCGCAATCTGCGCCGTTTGCCCGAGCTGGGCGCACCCCACCTTCATTAGCGCCGCCCGCAACTCCTCGAGCGACAGGTCCACCCGGAAGCCGGGGATCGATTCCAGCTTGTCCAGCGTTCCGCCCGTGTGGCCCAGGCCGCGCCCAGACATCATCGGCACGAGGACGCCGCACGCCGCGGCCAGCGGGGCCAGGACCAGCGAGGCCTTGTCGCCGACGCCTCCGGTGCTGTGCTTGTCGACCTTGATGCCCGGGACGCTCGACAGGTCGACCCGGAGGCCCGATCGCACCATCGCGTCGGTCAGCCAGGTCGTCTCCTCGGCGCTCATGCCGCGGAGCACGATCGCCATCAGCAGGGCGGACGCCTGGTACTCGGGCAGCGAGCCGTTGGTCACACCCTGGACGAAGAAATCGATTTCGGCCGGACTCAGGGCCCCGCCGTCGCGTTTCGTCCGGATGATGTCGACGGCTCGCATGAAGGGGGCAAGTATAACCGGCCAGGGGCCGATAAACATAGAGCCGGGGGCATGTGCCCTACGACCGGAAATGCCCGACGCCATCCTCGATCTGTCGCCCGACCTGACGAAGAACGTGGGTGTGCTGGCCCGCGCGCTCACGGCCGCGGCCCGCATCCGGGCGCTGTACCCGCGCGAGCATCCGGCGGTGGGCAGCGCGCTCTACCGCCTCGCCGCCGCCGCCGAGGCGGCCACGGCCGGTGGCGTCCTGGCGCTCGCGGTCACCCCGGATGCGCTGCTCATCGAAGGCGTGCCGGTCGCACCGGGCGAGCCAGCAACGGCCGAGCTTGCGTCCGTGCTTCACGGCCGAGATATCGTGCAGCTGACATTGACCTCCGACGTGCCGCGCCCGGCACTCGACAGCCTCATCTCGCTGCTCAGCCAGGATCCGGCGACGCTCCGGGGACAGGGCGGCCCGGCCGCCGTGTGGGGGCCGCAGGGCCATCCGTCCATCACGATCCAGCAGATCGACTATCGGAAGGTGCTGGCGAATCGGGAGACGGCACGGCCGGCGAACCGCGACGATCTCTGGCGGTCGATCGTCCAGTCGTTCGTCAACGATCAGAAGACGTTCAGCGAAGAGGCCATCCAGCGCCTGCTGCAGATCGCGGGCGACCCGGCAGAGATCGGCGAGCTCGCCTCGGCGGTCATCGCGCCCAAGTGCGCGCCGGACGGGTCGCCGATGCTCACGACGCAGGCGGCGGTGCTGCTCGGGACGTTCCGGCACATGGCGGCGCTGATGTCGGTCGCGTCACCCGATCGGGTGGCCGAGATGATGCGCAACCTGGCCATCGCGTCGCTGCGACTCGATCCCCACCTCATCCTCGAGGTGCTCCGGAGCGATGACGCCGCCGCGGGCGGGGTCCAGGTCGTCCGCGGCCTCGCCTCGGCTTTCGAGGATGGCGAGCTGGCCTGCCTCGTCGCGTCGGCGCTCTCGACCGACCAGCAAGCATCGGCGCGCCTGGCGGCGGTGTTCGACGCGCTGGCACCCGAAGCCGAACGCAAGGAGCGGGTCCTCTCCGCCACGCGCTCGCTGCTCCGTCAGACGGATTTCGGACGGTCCCGCGGGTTCGAAACCGCTTGGCGCTCGATCCAGGAGTTGCTCCTCTCGTACAACGAGAAACCGTTCGTGTCGGATCAGTACCGCAGCGTCCTCGACGGGGCCCTGGACCGGGGCGTCGCGGCGGCCGGCGGGGCGCCGCCTCCCGAGGAGCTCGGCGAATGGCTAGAGAGCGTCAGCCAGGAATCGGTGCGGAACATGTCGACGGGGCTGCTGCTCGACCTGCTCGCGCTCGACAGGGACGGCAGCGAGGCCGGCGAGCTCGTGGCCGAGATCGCGGCGGCGGCCGAGGACCTGCTCCTCTCGGGGGCGTATCCCGAAGCCGCGGATCTCGCGCGCGCGCTCGCGGACGCGGGATCGAGCCCGGTGGAGGAGGTGCGGGTGACCGTGCGCCGCGCGCTCGAGCAGCTCGGCCTGTCGCCCTCCTTCAGGGAGGCGATCGCGCTGCTGGACGATCTGGCGCCGGCCGAGTTCCAGGCGCTCGAGGCGTTCTGCAAGGCGGTCGGCGCCTCCACGGTCGAATCGCTCCGGGTGACGCTCACCCTCGAAGACGACACGCTTGCCCGCCGGCGCGCGGCCGAGCTGATCCTCGCCTTCGGCGGCGCGGCCGTCTCGCGGCTGACGCCGCTCATCGGTGACGACCGCTGGTGGGTGCAGCGCAACGCGGCGGCGCTGCTCGGAGGCATCGGCGTGCCCGACGCCATCCCGCTGCTGCAGCCGTTCCTGCGGAAGAGCGATCCCCGGGTCTCGGCCGCGGCGCTGGGCGCCCTGGCGCGCATCGACGACCCGGCGGCGGCGCGGGCGGTGCACGTTGCGCTGCGGGCAGCCACGGGCGAGACGCGCCTGGCGGTCGCCGATGTGCTCGTCGCCGAACGCGATCCCCGGGTGGTGCCGCTGCTCGCGCGCATCCTCGAGGAAAGCGAGCCGTTTGGCGCCGACCACCCGCTGGTGATCGACGTGCTGGCGGCGCTCGGTGCGCTCGGCGACGAGGGCGGCGTCGCCCCGGCGGCGGCCATAATGACGCGGCGAAGCTGGATCGCTCGCCGGAAAGCGCGGGCAGTGAAGCGCAGCGCCGTCGAGGTGCTCGTCCGCATCGGCACCCCGGCGGCGTCGGCGGAACTGGCCAACGCGGCCCGCCACGGGGACCGCATGCTGCGGAAGGTGATCGCGGAGGCGCGAGCGAGACACGGAAGACCGGCCGAGGACGGGTGAGTGACGTGACTGCGATGACAGGACTCGAGGCCACGGAGGATCTGGTGCGACGGCTGGCGGCTGCCGTGCGTGCGGCGTCGCTCTACTCGTGCGCGCATCCGCTCGTCGAGCGGAACGCGGACAGGCTCGCCACCGCCTGCAACCGGCTGCTCGAAAAGACCGGCACGCTGGTCGTCGGCCTCATCGGCGACGAGCTGGTGGTGAACGACGCCCGGTTGCCGAAGGCCGCCGCGGTCCTGACCGGGTTCCTCCGCGAGTTGCGCGAGCGCGAGATCGAGAAGGTCACGCTCTTCTACGGTGTGACGCGGGAGGAAATCGCCGCCTTCATCGAGGCGCTCGCCGATCGGGCGTCCGGACCACTGCCCGAGCGGCTGGTCCAGCGCGGCGTCCGGCGCATCACCGCCGGCCGCATCGCGGTCGAAGATGCAGCACCGCAGACGGGCATCGCGGCCGCGCGGCAGGTGTACCGGACGGCCACGCAGACCGCCGAGTCGCTCTGGGACGCGGCGCGGGCCGGCGAGAAACCCGACCCCGCCTGCGCGCGCAAGCTCGTGAACAGCCTGGCTCGCGCCATCGCCGACGACCGCACCGCGGTGATGACGTTGACGGCGCTGAAGAAGTACGACGACTACACCTTCACGCACATGGTGAATGTCGCCGTCCTGACGATGGCCCAGGCCCGGGCGCTCAACATCAGCGGTCCCCTGCTGCACGAGTTCGGCATCGCCGGCCTGATGCACGATGTCGGCAAGGTGCGAACGCCGCCCGGCCTGCTGAACAAGTCGGGGGCGCTGACGCGCGACGAGTTTGCGATCGTCAAGCGCCACGTGATCGACGGCGCCCACCTGCTGCGCCGGACGCCGGAGATGCCGATCCTCGCCTCGGTGGTGGCGTTCGAGCATCACCTGAAGCAGGATCTGAGCGGGTACCCGGAGTCTCTCGGCCCCCGCAAGCTGAACCTGTGCACGATGCTCGTCACGATCGCGGACGTCTACGACGCGCTCAGGACGAATCGCCCGTACCGGGGCGGACTGGCGAGCGAGCGCGTCCGGAGCATCATGGCCGAGCGCGAGTCCGGCGCGTTCGACCGGAGGCTCCTCAAGCGGTTCGTGACCCTGGTGGGGCTGTTTCCCGCCGGCAACCTGGTGCGGCTCAACACCGGCGAGATCGCGGTGGTGACGCGCGAGCACCCGGGCGACCCGTTCCGGCCGCAGGTGAAGATCCTCGTCGACGCACGCGGCGACCGGCTGGAGACGCCCGAGGTGGTCAACACCTGGGAGCGGGACGAACGGGGCGAGTACCCGTGGGCTGTGGTGGAGGCGGTCGATCCGGACGAGTGGGGCCTCGATCCGATCGAGCACCTCTGAGCGGCGAGAGGCGGCGGCCTGCGGGCAGGCGACTGTGAGCGAACGGCGATGACCGAGGTCGAGACCGCGGACACACTCCCCGCCGACATGGCGGCGCGGCTCGCCGACTTTGCACGGGCGTGCAAGGCGGCGGCGCGGGCCGTCGCGCTCTATCCGCCCGAGCACCCGGCCATCCGGGCGTCGCTCGCGCGCCTCTGCGACGTGTCGGCGGACGCCGCGCGCCTCGGCCCCCTCCGCATCGCAGTGCTGCCCGACAACCTCGTGATCGACGGCCGCGGCCTCGCGCGACCCGACGCTGGCGTCACCGAGCTGGCCGTGCTGCTGCACGACCACCTGATCGGGCAGCTCACGATCGAGCCGGGCGTCGAGGCCGACTCGTGGCGCAAGTTCCTCCAGTTCATCTCCTCCGCGCCCGAAGAGATCCGCCGCCAGGGCGGGATCGCCCGCGTCTGGGCGACGGCGGCGGCGCGGGCGATCGAGATCGTCGAGATCGACTACGCGCAGGTCCTGCGCGAGCGCGAGGCGGGCGAGGCAGCGTCGTGGGAAGGGATCATCGGCAACTGCCTGCAGGGCGAGGCGATCGACCTCGACGACCGGACGCTGCGGGCGCTGCTGGAGATCGCCGGCGACGCAAGCCGCCTGGCCGAGTTCACGGCCCGCTTGCAGGAGCGGGCCGTGGCCACCGGCAACGTCGGCGCCCAGGCCGCCGCGCTGCTGCGCGTGCTGCGCGGCATTCTCAGCTTCGTCGCGCGCAACCAGCCCGATCGCATGGACGCGATCGTCGGCAACATCACCACGGCCGCCGCCCGCCTGTCGCCCGACATGATGCTGGAGCTGCTTGGCGCGCGCAACCAGGCCGATGCCGGGGGCATCGATGTCGTCGGCGCGTTGGTCACGCGCATGAGCGACCCGAACATCGCGCAGTTCGTCGCCCGGTCGGTGATCAACGATCGGGGCGCGACGGCGCGGCTCAGCGAGGCGTTCCAGGCCCTGGTGCCGGAGCTGGACCGGCGGCGGCGTCTCGTCCGGATGGCCGAGCCGGTTGTGGCCGAATCGGCGATCGGCCACGAGACGGACTTCGAACGCCTGTGGAAACGCGTCGAGGAGATGCTCACCTCGTACGCGGACGAGGCGTACGTGTCGAAGGACTACGGGCGCGAGCTGACGGCGGCGCGCGCCCAGGCGCTGGAGGTCGAACGCGTCTCCGACGACCCGCCCGAGCGGGTCGCCTCCTGGCTCACGACGGTGACCGATGCCGCACTGCGCTCGCTCGACCTCCGCCTGCTGCTCGATCTGCTCGCGGTCGAGTCGGACCCGTTCCGCTGGCGCGACCTGACCAACGTCGTCGTCACCCACGTCAACGACCTCGTGCTGGTCGGCGATTTCGAGGCCGCCAGCCAGCTGGCGGCGCCGCTCGCCGAGGAGGCGGCCTCCGGCACCAAGCCGGTGCGCCGCACCGCGGCGGCCGCCGCCATGGAGCAGATAATCACCAGCCAGCTGATCAGCCAGACGGCGTCGCACCTGCAGACGCTCAACGACGAGGACTTCCAGCAGGCCAAGACCTTCTGCCACACGCTGGGACCGGCGGTCATCAAGCCGCTCGCCGAGGTGTTGGCGATGGAGGACCGGGCGCGCGTGCGGCAGCGGCTGACCGAGCTGCTGCTCAGCTTCGGCGCGATGGGCCGCCAGTCGGCCGAACAACTGCGGCACTCGCCGAACCCGAGCGTGCGGCGCACGGCGGTCTACCTGCTGCGCGAGTTCGGCGGGGACGAGGCGCTGCCCGAGCTCGAGTCGCTGCTCGACGACGCGGAGCCACACGTACGGCGGGAGGCCATCCGCGGCATCTTCCGCATCGGCACGGACCGGGCCTACGAGGTGCTGCACAAGGCCCTGACATCCGGCACGTCGCGGTCGCGCGAGAACATCATGCGCGAGATGGGGTCGTTCCGCGACGAGCGCGCGATCCCGCTCTTCTGCTACATCATCGGCCACGTGGACCATCGGGGCCGGCTGCAAGAGGTCTACCTGCGCGCAATCACGGCGCTCGGCACGCTCGGCGGCCCCGAGGCGGTGCAGGCGCTCAAGACCGCGCTGTACCGCGGCGAGTGGTGGGCGCCGGCGCGCACCGCGACGCTGCGGGGGGCGGCCGCGGAGGCCCTGGCGAAGATCGGCACTCCGGACGCCGTCGTGGTGCTCGCCGAGGCCCTTGAGCGCGGATCGAGGGGCATCAGCAGGGTGGTCCGCGCACACCTGCCCACCTCGCTCGCGGGCTGAAGGAGGACCGGTATGCTCGACACCTCGCTCCACCTGCAACTGGCGGACGAACTGATGCGCCGCTTCGCGTCGGCCCTGCGCGGCGCGCAGCTCTACGCCAGCTCCCACCCGCTCGTTGGCCGCAACATCACGGCGCTGGCCGACACTATCAGCCTGATCCACGGGTTCCAGCCCCTGATCACCATCGGGCTGGTCGGCGAGGAAGTGGTCGTCGACAACGTGCCGCTGCCGAAGGCAACGGCGATGCTGGGCGAACTGCTTCCGCGCCTCCGCCGCCACGGGATCGAGCGGATCGCGATGGAGCGCGGCGTCGAGCTGGACGAGGTGATCACCTTCATCCATGCGGTGGCGGCGGCGCCGCCGGTCGAGAAGAGCCGTGAGCTGGCAGGAGAAGGCCGGGCCATTTCCGATCTGCCGCACATCCGCGTCGGCCGGATCCTGCTCGAGCAGCGGGTGGAGGCGAGTGCGGCGGACATGGCCACGATCCGGCGCCTCTACAGCGACGCGGTCTCGGCCGCCGGCCTCATCTGGGAGACGGCCCAAGCCGAAGGCGTTCCCGACGTGAACGCGCTGCGGGCGGTCGCACAAGGACTCGCGCAGGCGGTCGCGCAGAATCGCACGGCGCTGCTCGCGCTCACCGCGCTCAAGAACTACGACAACTACACCTTCACCCACATGGTGAACGTGTCGATCCTCACCATGGCCCAGGCACGCGGCCTCGGCGTCGACGGCCCGCTGCTGCGCGAGTTCGGCCTGGCGGGCCTGATGCACGACATCGGCAAGGTTCGCGTGCCGACCGAGATCTTGAACAAGCCCGAGAAGCTGACCGATCAGGAGTTCGCCGTCATCAAGCGCCATCCCGTGGACGGCGCCGAGATCCTCCGCAAGACGCCCGAGATCCCTCCGATGGCGGCCATCGTCGCCTTCGAGCATCACCTCCGGACGGACGGTTCGGGCTATCCCGAGGGAGCCGTCCGCCCGAGCCTGAACCTCGCCACGCAGGTGTGCAGCGTTGCGGACGTCTACGACGCCATGCGGTCGCAGCGGATGTATCAGCGGGCGTTCCCGACCGATCGGATCCTGGCCGTGCTCAAGAGCAACGACGGCACCCGGTTCGACCAGAACCTGGTCCGCCGCTTCTCGCAGTTGATGGGTATCTACCCGCCGGGCAACCTCGTCCGCCTGAACACCGGCGAGGTCGCGGTGGTGCTCCGCGCGTACGCCCCCGATCCGTACCGGCCGAAGGTCCGCGTGCTGTTCTCGCGGGACGGCAAGCGTCTCGAGGTGCCCTACGACCTCGACCTGTGGGAAATCCAGCCCCGGGACGATCGGGCGTCGAGCGTGATGGCGCCGGTTGATCCCGCCGACTATCAGATCGACCCGCTCACGCTTATGTGAGCCCGCACCGATCGGCTATACTGCGCGTCCATGCGCAGACGACTGCTTGCCGCCCTGCTCCTGCTGGCGCTCGCCGCCACCTCGCACGCCGCCGCCACGACGCCCGGCCGGCCGCCCAAGCTCGTGGTCATCCTGGTCGTCGACCAGATGCGCGCCGACTACATCGACAGATTCGGGCACCAGTGGAGCCGCGGGCTCCGTCGCCTGATCGACCAGGGCGCCTGGTTCCGGCTCGCCGCCTACCCGTACGCGAACACGGTGACGTGCGTCGGCCACTCGACGATCGCGACCGGCAGCCTGCCCGCCACGCACGGGATCGTGGCCAACTCGTGGTGGGACCGGAGCGCGGGCAGGGTCGTGGCGTGCACCGAGGACCCGCGGGAGACGGTCGTCAGCTACGGCGGGGCGATCAAGGGCGGCAACAGCGTCGCCAACCTGCTGGTGCCGACCTTCTCCGATGAGTTGCGCGCCGAGATGCCCGTCGCGCCGCACGTCGTGACCTTCTCGATGAAGGATTACACGGCCGTCACGCTCGCCGGCCATCACGCGGATGCCGCGACGTGGTTCAACGCGGGCGCCCACGCCTTCGCGACCTCGTCTGCCTTCAGCAGGACGCCGGTCCCGTTCGTCGCCGGCTTCATCCGCGCCCACCCGATCGAGGCCGACCTCGACAAGGTCTGGACGCCGATGCTTCCGGCCTCCGCATACCTGTACGAGGACGCTGCGGCGGGAGAACGCCCGCCGGCATTCTGGTCCCGGTCGTTTCCGCACCCGCTGCGGCGGGCGGACGGCAGGTCGGAAGAGGATGCGTACTCGGCCTGGGAAGAGAGCCCCTTCTCCGACGCCTATCTTGGGCGGATGGCCGCGGCGGCCGTCGATGCCCTCGGCCTCGGCAAGGGGCGCGGCACCGACTACCTCGCGATCAGCTTTTCGGCCCTCGACCTGGTGGGCCACGACTTCGGGCCGCACAGCCACGAGGTGCAGGACGTCCTCGTCCGGCTGGACGCGACCATCGGCGAGTTGCTCGCGCACCTCGATCGGACGGTGGGACCGGCGGGCTACGTGGTCGCGCTGGCGGCCGATCACGGCGTCGCGCCGATCCCCGAGGAACGCGCGGCGCAAGGCCTGGACGCGGGGCGCATCCTGACCAGCGACCTCGTCGACCGGCTGGAGAAGGCGCTTGAGGCGGCGCTCGGGCCCGGGCGGCACGTGTCGAGGATGATGGCCGGCGAGGTGTATCTGGCGCCGGGCGTGATGGAGAAGATCGAGGCGAACCCGGCCGCGATGCGGGCGGCGCTCGACGAGGTCCGGCGCACGCCGGGTGTTCTCGATGTGTTGCGCGGCGATGAGCTCCGTGAGCGGAGGACGTCCGGAGATCCGATCGTGCGCGCGATCGCGCTCGGCTACTGGCCCGCCCGAAGCGGCGATCTGGTCGTGCTGGCGCGGCCGTACTGGTTCTTCGTCGCCGGCCAGGGCGCGTCGCCGGGCGCGGCGAGCACGCACGGATCACCCAATCAGTACGACCAGCGCGTCCCGCTCATCCTGATGGGCGCGGGCATCAGGCAGGGCGAGTACTTCCAGCCGGCCAGCCCTGCCGACATCGCCCCGACGCTTGCGTTTCTGTGCGGCATCACGCTCTCGCGGCCCGACGGCCGCGTGCTGACCGAGGCAATCGCCCAGAAGTAGCCGGGGTTGTCAGTTCTTCGTCCTTGGTTCTTCGTTCTTCGTGCGGTTCCTGGTGCTTGGTGCGTGGGTGCGATGAGCGAGCACTCAGCCGCGTGAGGAACCAGGAACCCCGAACCGCACCAAGAACGAAGGACCAAGAACTGACGTGTAACTACTCGTTACTCGTTACTCGTTACTCGTTACTGAGATCCGTGACCCCGTTCGCCGCCCGCGTGCTTGCCGTCGTTCGACGCATCCCGCCGGGCCGGGTGGCGGCCTACGGCGATGTGGCGCGCCTCGCCGGCCGGCCGAAGGCCTGCCGCGCCGTCGGCAACATCATGCGCGACGCCCAGGAGCCCGGCGTCCCCTATCATCGCGTCATCGCGGCCGGCGGACGGCTGGGTGGATACGGCGGCAACGTCGGGCTCAAGCGGGCGTTGCTCAGGGCCGAAGGAATCACCGTCACCGGAACGCGCGTGCGGGATTTCGCCAGGGTCAGGTGGGAGGCCGCCAGGCCTCAGGCTACCGGCCTCAGGCGTCGGCACGACCGAAGCCTGAAGCCTGAGGTCTGAGAGCGCGTCGGAACCTTCCCGGGCGGGCGGTCGTAAACTAGGGCGTGACCGAAACCCGCCCGATGACCCGCCGCCTCGCCGACGGGCAACGATCCGACGGCTTCGCCACGTCTAAGGAGCAGAGTGCGAGGTTGGACGCCGAGCTGATCACGCGTTGCCGGGCCGGCGATCTGGGAGCATTCGAGGAGATCTACCGCCTGCATTCCGGCCGGCTTTACAACGTGGTCGCCCGCATGGTCGGCGCCAACGAGGCCGACGACCTGGTACAGGACACGTTCCTCCAGGCTTACCGGAAGCTGGGCGGCTTCCGGGGTGACTCCACGCTGGCCACCTGGCTCTACCGCCTGGCCGTGAATCTGTGCCTGGATCGGTTGCGGAGCGGCGAGGCGAAGGTCAGTCGAAAGGCCGAGTCATTCGAGGAGGACGAGCCGGCGCCAGCGCCAAGGCGGACGACCGAACTGGTGGTGACGCGGCTGGACCTCGAACGCGGGTTGGAAGCGCTGCCCCCCAGCTATCGTGCGGCGTTCGTCCTCCATGACGTCGAAGGATTCGAGCACCGCGAGGTGGCCGCGATCCTCGGGATCGCCGAGGGCAGCTCGAAATCGCTGGTACATAAGGCCAGGCTGCGGCTGAGGACGCTGCTCACCCGCTGATGGGGGTGCGGCCGGGGTTGACCATGGACTGCAAGGACGCAACAGAGGCCATCGGCGCGCTGCTCGATCGGACGCTCACGCCCGGCGACCAGGCGGCGCTCGATGATCACATGCGCACGTGCGCCTCCTGTCGCGTGCTGGCGGCCGATCTCCGCCGGATGCACGAGTCGGCGCGATCGCTGCCGCGGGTGAAGCCTCCCGAGACCCTGTGGCCCCGCATCGCCTCGGCGCTCGACGCCGAGATCCGCTCCTCGCCTCGCCGCTGGTTCGGCGTCTCGCCGTGGATGCTCGCCGCCGCGGCGACGCTTCTTCTGGCCGTCGGCGGCACGCTGCTGCTCCTCAGGCCGTCGACGATGTTCCGGCCCTCCCGGCCTGCCGCAACTGCCACGCAGACGGCGGGCGGCGGTGCCGCCGGCGCAGAGCTCGCGCAGTCGGTCGAGTCCGAGTTGCGCGAGGCCGAGCAGCACTACGAAAGGGCCATCGCGGGCCTCGAGCAGATTGCCAAGGCGGAGCAGGGGACGCTCGACCCCCAGGTCGCCGCGACCTTGCAGAAGAACCTCGCCGTGATCGACCAGGCGATTCGCGAGAGCCGGGCGGCGCTGCAGTCGCAGCCGGCCTCCGAGCTGGCACAGGAGAGCCTCTTCGAGGCGCTCAGGCGCAAGGTGGGTCTGCTGCAGGAGACCATCGGCCTGATCAACGAGATGCGGAAGGGCAACCAGGCGGGTACCGCACGGATCATCCAGAACCTGAACAAGTCTTAGGTGACATATGTCCACGACTCCGTTCGCTCGCGCGCTTCTCGTCGCCGCTCTGGCGCTCGCGGCGGCATCCACCGCCGGCGCAGCCGCCGATCACCGCTCGCCGCGGTTCCACGCCGCCTGGATGGAGCACTTCGCCCAACAGCGGGGACCGGAGCAGACCGATCGCGTCACCAAGACGTTCCGCGTCGGCCGCACCGCCGCCCTCGAGCTGTCCAACATCTCCGGCGACATCGTGGTGACGGGCGGCCCCGGGGAGGAGATTGCGATCGAGGCGACCAAGCGCGTCCGCGGGCGGGACGACGCCGAGGCGAAGCAGCAGCTGTCGAGCGTGTCGATCGAGGCGGTGGAGCGTGGCGGCCGCGTCGAGGTGCGCACCGTGTATCCGCGCATGTCGAACAACCGCGTATCGG
>Ga0315282_10004536_pt1 | contig 24156 bp, 26 predicted proteins | sample YL17G07_20_MG_FD_203693 | JGI IMG/M metagenome (GOLD analysis project Ga0315282, IMG submission 203693) | Sediment microbial communities from Yellowstone Lake, YNP, Wyoming, USA - YL17G07_20 | ecosystem: Environmental > Aquatic > Freshwater > Lake > Sediment | place: USA: Wyoming | collected... | reverse complement strand
CCGCACGACGTTCCGCCGTCCCGGCTCGAGCGGCATCGCCTCGGCTTCGCTCGACGTCTCCTCTTCATTCAGCGCGCCGGCCGCTTCGGCAAGCCCGCCGCCCTTTTCCACGACCTCGCGCACCCGATCGATTGCCTGCAGCAAATGCCCGGCGCCCGCGCCTGCGGCGCTCGTCGCTGCAAGCGCCAGCCACCCGGTCTGCTCGAGCATCTGCTCGACGGCCGCGGCCAGCGGCAGCGTCCGCGTTGCCTGCCACATTTCCTTCAGGCGTCGCAGCGACTGCAGCACCGGCCCGTACCGGGTGTCGAGCGCGGCCGCGCCGGCTTCGTCGCCGGCTTCGGGCAACGGCGTCGAGAGCTCGAGCCGTCCGTCCGCCTGCCGATAGCGGAACAGATCCGGATCGCTGTGCCCGAACAGCGGGCCGCGCAGGACGCCGACCAACGCCACGGAGTCGAGCGGATCGGCCAGCGCGCCGAGCAGCGCGGCGAGCGCCGCCACTTCCTGCGAATCGCAGAAGAGCCCCGCGCCGCTGACGTCGACGGGGATGTCGAGGGCGTCGAACGCATCGGCGAAGACTCGAAGGCGCGGCTTCTGCCTCGCGAGCGCGAGGAAGTCGCCGTACGCGCGTCGCCCGCTGTCCACTTCGCCGCGGATGTATGCCGCGATGCGCCTCGCCTCTTCTTCGTGTGGCCTGTCGCCTTTGCCGCCATCCGGAATCGTGATCCTCGCAACATTTTTGGATGGCGGGATCCCCTGCACCCCGCCGGGCTCCTCGCTCGCGGGGGCCCCTACGCCCCGCTCCGCTTCGTCGCGCCGGGCGCCGTTGTCCGGCTCCTCGCGAACGGGATCGAGCCGCGCGAACCTTGGCGAGTACGGAAAGCTCTGGGCCGCGAAGAGCGGTGGAAACACGGTGTTCGCCACGGCGCACACGCCGGGCAGCGAGCGGAAGTTCGCGATGAGCGGCAGGACTTCGCCGCCTGTCTCCCTGATGCGCTTCGCGACGCGGTTGTAGATGTCGATGTCGGCGCGGCGGAACCGGAAAATCGACTGCTTCGGATCGCCGACGACGAACAGCGCGCCCGGCCGCAGCGCCAGCGCAAACGGATCGACGACAGCGACCTTCGGACTTTCGGACCTCGGACCTTCGGACTTGGATCCGGTCCCGTCCCCCGCCAGCATGAGGAAGATTTCTGCCTGGATGGGATCCGTATCCTGAAATTCGTCGATGAACAGGAAACGGTACTTCCGCTGCAGCGCGACGCGCACCGCCTGGCTGCTGCGCAGCATTTCCGCGGCCACGCGCAGCAGATCGACATAGTTGACGACGTTCTGCCGCCGCCGCTCCTGCGCGTAGAAGGCCCGCGCCTCCAACAATACGGCTATGGCCAGGCGGTGAACGTATGCCCTCCACTGCACCTTGAACGGCTCGAGGACCTCCTCCTGGAGCCGATCCACCAGCTCTTTCACCTGTTTGCCGACCGCTTTTGGGCGCCCGACCATCTCGCCCCAGTACTTCTGCGTGACCGTCGGTGTGCCCCAGGCGCGAACGAAGTCGGCCAGCGACGACAGCCGGTCGCGGTGCGCCAGGCGCAGCCGCCCCTCGAACTCGTCGAACCGCTTCTGGATCGGGCACGTGGTCTTTTCGTGGAACTGGGGCGGCCGCAGCGCGCGCAGCCTGTTCCAGAACCGGTCGATTTCCCGCCACACAGGCTTCGAATCCGGCGGTTCGCCACGGCCCATGTCGAACTCGACGTCCTCGTGCTCGCACACCGCGGCGAATGCCGGCTCGAGATCGCCCGGGCGGATGCCGGCCTCGAGCAGGTCCAGCATCCGCTTCGAGCCGCTGGCCCTCGCGATGCCCACGAAGTCGCGCCACGCCTCTTTCTGTCGCTGCAGGTTGTCGATGTCGCTCAGCTCTTCGAAGCCGGGCGCGATGCGCGCGTCCACCGGTCGCTCGCGCAGCAGGCGCGCGCAGAAGGCATGGATGGTGCCGGCAACCAGGCGTTCCATTCCCGCGAGCGCCGCCTCGAGACGCCGCCGCTCTGCCTCTGGCGGGCGGTCGCGCAGCCGCTTTTCGAGCGCGATCTGAAAGCGCCCGCGCAGTTCGGCCGCCGCCTTCCGCGTGAAGGTGACGACGGCCATGTGATCGACGGTGTAGATGCCGGCCGCAACCCCCGCGGCCATGCGAGTGGCCAGGCTGTGCGTCTTGCCCGACCCCGCGCCCGCCTCGACGAGGAAGTTCTTGTCGAACTCGCGGGCGAGGCGATCCCGCACCGGCTGATCGACGGGGACCTTTCGCGCCTTATTCATGACTTCGACCTTCGGCTTGCCTGCCGAAGCCGCATAGCGGCGAAGGTGGGACCCTCGGACCTTCACTCATGCTGTCGCAGCCTCCGGTACGGCTCCAGCATCCTGTTCGCCGGGTTGTCGCGTTTGCTTTGCGCGCGGGCGACGTCCTCGGCGTGGCAGGCGGCCTTGAACTGGCACCACTTGCACGCCTGCTCGCCGTCGGCCGGCAGGAAGGCGCCGTTCGCAATGACGTCGGCGAGATCCGCGAGGACGTCGTCGAGCTTCACCTTCGAGGGAGCCGGGATCGATTTCTTGCGCCGGTGTCCCTTCATCGCAGGAAAAAGGTAGAGGCCGCGCACGACGCGGGCCTTCGGGTCGCCTGGCTTCAGAAGCGATGTGGCCGCGATGCCGTAGAGGGCGTGCTGGAGGTGAGTGCCGCCGGCGAAGTCTCCCTCCCAGTCGTCGGGCCAGTAGCCGCCGGTCTTGTAGTCGGCCACCTCGTACTGGCCTGGCGCGATGCGGTTGATGCGGTCGATGCGGCCGTGAAGGAGCAGGCGCCGCTTGTTGCCGAGATCAATCGCCACCGGATCGGGGCTTGCCAGCCTCTCGCCCTCTCCTTCTTCTTCTGGAAATCCGAATGCCACTTCCAGGCCCACCGGATCGGCGCCGTGGCGGCCCTCGCACTCCGCCTCGATGAACGCGTTGAGGTCGTCGAGGAACTCGCGCGACTCGCGCGCAAACACCTCCTCGGACGGCGGCGGCATCTCCTCGCGCAGTTCCGCGAGGCGCTGCTGCCCCCACCTGCTCAGGCGCGGTCCGTCTTTCTCGACGTCCGGCTTTCGTTTCTCGTCGCGGACGGCGCGGACGATGCGCGCGAACAGCGCGTGCAGCTCCGAGCCCTTCGTTGCCGGATCCAGCCACGCATCCTCGTCTACGCGCCCTTCTTCGATGACCCTGACGCCGAGCCCCTGCTCCATGAAGAACCGCAGCGGGCATTTCGCCGCCGATTCGAGCGTCGTCGCGGAGACCGGCCGCTCGCTGCGCGTGGGATCGAGAACCGCTCCCGCGATCGCCACGTGGCCGTCGAAGTTCGTGAATCGATCGGACGCGCGTTCCTTGTCCGCGTGGATGCCGTCGGCGAGGGCCGGATAGGCGCTCAGAATCGCGTCTGGCGCCGCCCTGTTCGCCAACCACCAATCGGCCTCGCTGATCGCCTCCTTCGCGTCACGCGGCACCGCGGACGTCGGATCGCCCAGCCATGCCGCCAGGTCTTCATAGCTCAGCGACGCGTCGCCGTTCCTCAGCCGGAGCGCCTGCAGCACGATCCAACACGGGAACGTCTGGCGGAACTCGCGCGTGTCGAAGCAGGAGAAGCTGAGGCAGACGCGCTCCGCGGATGCGCCGATCGCGGCCATGCGCGACAGGGCGCGAAAGACCGCCTCGTCCTGCCGGTCCGGGGACGTTGCGAGCAACGCGCTGATGGCGCATCGCTCATCGTCCAGGAGCACCGGGTCCTCGACGACCGCGGGAAATACGCCGCCCTCCTGGAGGCCGACGACGTAGACGTGGCGCCGCCCGTCGTAGCCTGCGTCAGCGAGCGACGAGACGTGCAGGTGGCCGGGCCGCGGCCGTTCGCGGCCGACCGAGAGCGACGCCACCCGTTCGCGCAGGAACCTGAGTGCGACGGGGAGATCGCACTGGTAGTCGCCCAGCGCGCTGAGATCGCGAAGTGCGTCTGTCAGCGCGACGTATGCGATCGCGTCGACCGCGTTGGCCCTCGCGGCGTTCCTTTCAAGAAAGGCGGCCGCGCCCTCGACCACGGACATCAGCGACACGGCGGCGCTTGTTCCTGCCTGCCCGCCAGGCTCCGCGCCTGTGGGAACGGTCGCCAGCCCGCTTGCGACCCACTCGAGCAGGGCGCGCGTCTGCGTCTCCTTCCGCGTGTTCCAGCCGCGCTCCTCGTCGCTGAGCTCCTCGTCCTGGGCACGCCGTTCATACTTCTCCGCCAGTCGCGTGAGGGCCGACTTGTAGGTCGCGCGCCCGGACGTCGCCTGCGCCTTCAGCAGCAGCCTCGCCGCCTGCCCTGGCGAGAGATCGATATCTCCGTCGGCGCCCGTTGTTCGGTAGGGCAAGGCTTTAGCCGTGCCGATCTCCGCCCCACAATTCCCCGACTGCAGCAATCTCCTCAGATCCGCCGCGGCGAAATCGCCCGCAATCCAGTCGCAATACCCCAGCACCAATCGCCCCGGCCTCGTCGTCGCCGCCGGCACGCCGGCCGACAGCGTTACCTTCCATCCGAATCGCAGCGCCTTCTCGCGCACGAGCAGTTGGTAGACGTCGGACGCGCACGCAATTTCCACCTGGTCGAGCGGGCAGGCGCCGGCGAGGATCCGGCGGAACACCTCGTCGACTTCCGCATCGCGTCCTCCCGCGTGGAAGATGTCGAGCGTTCCATCGCCTTTCGCGGCGCCTGAAGTCCCGGCCGATTGCAGAAACCGCAGGCGGCTTGCGTCGGTTGGCGCGTCGAGATCCAGGCGCTCGACCGCGGGCGCGAGTTTCACCGCGCGGGCTGGCAGAGGGACGCCGGGCAGAACTGGCGCGCGTGGTGCGATCCGCCGCCCGGGCAGACCATCGAGGAACTGCCTGACCCGCGGCGACCAGATCGCATCGGGCAGTTCCGTGACGAGATCGCCGGCAGCGATCGGGCACCAGTCGGCATGCGTGGACGCCTCCTGGAGCACCACGGGCATGTCCGCAACCTTCATTGCTTCCAGGTGGCACTCGTACGCGGACAGCAGGGCGACAACCTCACGGCGCTTGTCGGCGTGCGCAGTGAACTGCATTCCTTCCAGATCCGCGGCGCGCACGCCCGCGTAGCGCAGCTCGCGAATCGTCCGCCACAGCGCCTCCGCCATCGAGGTGTGCTCGGCCATCGGCCGGAAGTAGCCCTGCCCCTCTGGTAGAGCCAGCATCAGGCGCATCATCAGCGCCGGCCCCAGTTGCTCGCCCGACGGATCGATGCCGCGTTCCAGGAGGAACGGCGCCGCCATTCGGATGGCGACGTCGAGCGGCGTCACAAGCCGCAGGTTCGCCCAGTCGCAGCCCTCGCGCGCGAGCCGGTCACCAAGCGTCAGGCCGACGGAATGGCTCGGCACGAACACCCATTTCGCCCGCGTGGGTTCCGCGCGGCACAGTTCCGCGAGCTGCTTTAGTAAAGGATCGTTGCTCATGGCAAGGTTCCAGATGCGCCTGGGATTCTACGCCACTCGGCAGTCAGCCTTACTGCGTCGTCGCCGCCTGTTTTCGCTAGATCCCAGGGCAGGCCGCTTCCATCCCTTCGCTCGCCCAGCGCAGGAATCGGCGATGGAAGCTGTCACGCGAATCGGCGGGGTCTCTACGCGAACAGTGCCGCCAGTGGGAGCGCGAATCCCGGCAGCAGCGGGGTATCCACAACGCTGCTGGCTTCGCGGCTCAACTCCGCGACGCGCGGGAACGCGCCATTCTCGGCGCGCCGGTAGATCTTCACCACTTCGATCTCGGGATCCACGACCCAGTACTCGCGGACGCCGGCGCGGTCGAACAGGCGGCGCTTGGTCACCTCGTCGATGCGCCGGCTTGCGGGCGAGATAATCTCCACGGCCAGATCCGGCGCGCCATGAACCCAGGTGCCCAGCACCTGGCGCCGCTCATTCGAGACGAAGAGGATGTCTGGCTGGACGACGTCGGTGTCGGAGAGGATGACGTCGAGCGGAGCGGTGTAGACAGCCCCGACGGGGCGGGCGGCCAGGTGGTTGCCGATGGCCATTGCCAGGCGCAGCGACAGTTCCTGGTGCCGCCGAGTGGGCGCAGGCGTCACGACGTGCTCCCCGTCGATCAGCTCGTGGCGCCGGCCGTCGTCGGGGAACGCGAGGTAGTCCTCGTAGGTGAAGCGGATCGGCTCGGCGCGCGCGGGCTGCATGTCGCTCGGCCTGTCCATGACTCGATTGTACATCCACAGGCCTCAGCAACCTCTGCTGCAGACGCGGAGCCGGTTGCTCGACGCGCGCTCCACACCGGCTTCATCGTCCGCACGGGGACGACGCCGTGGGCTACGACCTTCTCCCCGATCACTCATAATGTCGGTGAGGAGAGCCTTTGGTCCCACCCATTCCCCTTCCGCTTCGCGATCTCGTCCCGCCGCCGTCGCTCTTCTGGCACGCCAGCACCCTTCACGGCCAGGCGCACGTCGCCCGCGTGATGGTGCACGCCTTCCGGCTGATCGAGGCGACGGGCAACGCCGAGCTCGCGCCTGTGCTGTGGGCCGCCGTCTACCTGCACGACATCGCGCGCCGGCACGACGGCTGCTGCACGCGCCACGGCGCCGACGCCTGGGCGCGCCTGAACGGCCTGCCCGACGTGCGCGAATTGTTTTCAAGGGGCGGCGTGAAGGAGAGCGACTACCCCGCAATTCAGACGACGGTGACCGAGCACTGCCGAAGCGAAGTGCCCATCGAACACCCGCACCGCGAACTCGCCGCGATGCTGAAGGATGCCGACGGCCTCGATCGCGTGCGGCTCCACGATCTCGATCCCGGTTACCTGCGCCATCCGGAAGCGGTGCCGATGGTCCCGTTCGCCGAGCGGCTATTCGAGGAAACGGATGGTCGCCTGGAGCCGCGGGACGACTACTTCGAACGATTGTGGCCGGTGGCGGAGCCGATCACTCATCTCTTCACGCCATCCCGTCTTCGGACGTGCTAGTCACGTCCGCCTTCAGGAGCGCCGTGATCTGCTCGTCCAGCGTGTCGAGCAGCTTGGCACGCGCCCTTTCAAGCGTGCTTCCCGTCGCTACCGCCCTGATCGCCAGGCCCCTGAACTCTGCCCGCCAGGTGCCACCCTGAAGCTGCGTGTAGTGAATGTTGTCCCGGATGAAAGTCATGGTGTTGAACACGCACCACCCCCGTCCGTCTCCGGACCGAACGATGTCCGATCGGCCTTCGGGCGCCGACGACGATGCCATCGTCGAGCAGGGGAGGTCAAGGAAAGGAACAGGCTGTGGGCGTCTTTGCCTGCCACCACGCGGTCAGTGGTGCTTGAAGATCGCGTACCGCTCTTCGAGGAATTCCGGCCTGGGCTTATCGCGCGCTGAGCGTGGCGTCCAGATCATCGTGTCCTGAAAACCTTGCAAACCGTGGCGCAGCATCGGCCCGTCGGCTTCCTCGAGAATGTCCAGCCGCAGCTCGACTCGATAGTCAGGGCGGATCCCGAGAATGTCAGCGTCGAATGCCGCATGATGCAGCTTGCACAGCGCCAGGCCGTTCGACACAACCGGCTGCCCGCGCGGATGCCAGTCGGGCAGGATGTGCGCGGCCTCCAGTAGTTCTTCGTGGCGCAGGTGACAGATGGCGCAATGCTCGCGATAGGCACGAAGCACTCGCTGCCGGAACGCAACCTGATGCAAGCGCTGGGCGACCTGACGCGTGACGTACCGGCGCCGAATGTCGACTTCGGCGTCGTCGATTGCCGTCGCGACGGCCTGCGCAAGTCCGCGGTCATCGACTGCGACGGTGAACGCCAGGGCGCCCGGGTTGTCGCCAACGATGTAGGCGGGCCACGAGGCCATGTAGCGTCCGGGCACGATGCCGTGGAAGTAGATCAGCGGAACGTGTTGCATCATCGCCAGTCGCAGGCCGCGGTTCTCGTGGTGCCGCGCGTCGGTGCCGCGGTAGCAGTAGCGTAACAGTCCGTTGCTGTCGAGCGCGTCGTCGTACGGCCGCGGGCGGTCAGGAACGGGAGGAGCTGTTGTGATTGTCAGCGGGATCTCGGGAAGGATAGCCGGCTTGAAGATTCCTTGCGGGCCAAGCAATGGAATGCGCCGGCCGTCGAAAAGAAACCCGTGAGCGAGGATCGGCCGAGGCAGAACATCGCCATGCAATCGGGTCTGTTCGCTCAGGAAGTTGAACGCCGCCAGCCGCACCCGCTGATCCAGGTCGGTCATCCTGTGCGCATTCTATGCCCCGCGGGTCTAATCGGGGGCAACGGCATCCCTGAGCAAAAGCGCGGCCAGCAGGATGCGTAGGTCGCTGCCCACCGTCTCGGCCTGTCGAACTGGGCATTCGCCACGAACTACCGGCGTGCTTTCACGATACGGGCTCGCCCATCCACGACACAAAGCTCTGACGCTTGACTGGATCGGGCATCCAGCTGGTGTCGGGCTCCGGCAAAGCCATGCATTCACGCACCGTCAACCATCGTCTCCCGACATCCATCCGCGCCGGTTTTCCACGTCTGCTGGTCCACGCCAGGCTGTGCCGACGCTGACATTCAAGCGCGAGGGACAGTGTCTGTCGCACGTCGCCCGCACAGTACTGCATGACCGCCTGGTACTCGCCAGCCCGCCAGAGGCTCGGTGCCTCCCGGCCGCCGATCGGCGCCTCGTGGCCGTCGTTCAACCGAACAGTGTGGATTTTGCCCTGCAGCCTCGTCCCGGCCAGCGCCGTGTCGAGCGACAGCATGTAGCCGTTGACGCACACCAACTGAAACATCATATCGATGCTGTCCAAAGCCAGTTGGACGCACTGCCTGCGCAGGCCGCTCTCCAAAGCCAGCAGCGGAAAGTCGAAGCCAAGGCCATTCCAGCTGACGATGGTGAAGCCTTGCTCCACCGCGCTTGCCAGCGCGTCGACGATCAGGCCGGCGCCGTGCGGCGTGATGGCCTTTGTTGCCGGATCGAAGAGGTGCGGAGAACTGTGAGGATCGAACATCACGAGCGGCTCGCTGTCTACACCGTCTCGGATCAGCGCCGCACAACTGATTCCGACGGGACCGTGACGCAGCCAGTCACGGTCGTCGTCTGGTACCTCCTTGGCGATTTCCAGGTCGAATGCGGCGAGCGGCATCGCTCCTCCCCCAGTCAATTCGTGGACTCAGGTGGGTCCGGTCAAGAGATTTTCAACGCTGGGGGGCGAGAGCCGACGTGTCAAACGGCTAGCACTGCCTGCGCGCCGGCGACAGGCAAGAACAGCTTGTGAATGCGATCTTCGAGCAAGTGTCCAGTCGGCAGGCCGACCCCCGCCGCCTGTTCGTCCAGCGCCGCCCTCCAGCCGTTCGCGTCAGCCGGAGCCAGGTTGTTTCCCTTCGATTTGCCGCCAGTGAAGTAGACGAACAGGAGGCGAGCTCCGACGCCGTGATCATGGAGGAAGTAGAGTGTCGCCAGGCGGTTGCAGAATTGGTAATAGACCAGATCCCACGCGCTTGTCGGAGACACCCCGAGCGCCTTCTTGGTTCGTCCAAGGGCCACCAGGATCGTTTCTCTCGACGGTCCCCTGGCGGCGCAGTCCGATCGCAGTTCCGCAACATGCGCCTTCGCTTCAACGAGTAGCCATTCCTCCGTGCCTGCGCGATGAAGCCGGCCGACCGCGTCCCAATTCTGCACACCGCGTCCCTGCGGCCAGAACTTCGACCAATCCTGTTGAAGGCGCTCGTCATGCAGGATCCCACAGCACGCGGCCCTGAAGGGCCGCGCTACGGCGGGGCTAAAGGGCACCCCAACGCGGCTGCCGCGTTGGGGACCCCGCCGCCCCGCCCTACGTCGCGCGGCAGCGCAAGCGTACACGATCTCACCGCGAGTGGACCTTTCCTGTCACAAACGTCCGGTACAACTGGCGGGAGGAGGAATTATGAATCTTCAGTCCCTCGCCAGGGCGCTGGAATTCGGGTCGCCGGTCGCCGCCGGCAACCTCACGATGTACCCGCTGCTCGCATCCGACGAGAACCCCGCGGGTTACAGCACACTAGACGAGGCCCTGGCTGCGGGCTTCGTGAAGGTCACCGAAGTGTCGGAGGCCGGCCACGTGCCGGAACTCACCATCACGAACACCGGGCGGATTCCCGTCCTCGTCCTCGACGGCGAGGAACTGGTCGGCGCCAAGCAGAACCGCATCGTCAACCTCACGATCCTCGTGCCGGCCGCCTCGACGCTGAAGATCCCCGTCACCTGCGTGGAAGCGGGACGCTGGGCGCACCGGTCGCGCGCGTTCGCGGCCTCGGGCCGGGCGCACTACGCGTCGGGCCGGGCGATGAAGGTGGACCAGGTGTCGCGCTCGATGCGGGAGACGGGCGCCCGCGCGGCGGACCAGTATGCGATCTGGCGCGACATCGACCGGAAGGCGGAGCGGTTGCAGGCGCACTCGCCCACGCAGGCGGCGGCCGAAATGTACGAGCGCGCGCGGGGCGATCTCGACGCGTTCCAGGCGATGCTGCAGCCGGTGCCGCGGCAGGCAGGGGCGGTGTTCGCGATCGACGGGGCCGTCGCCGGCCTCGAGCTGTTCGACAGCCCGGCCACGTGGCGGAAGTCGATGCGGAAGATCGTCGAAAGCTACGGCCTGGACGCGCTGGATCGCGCCGGCCAGCCACCGGCGCGGCGCCGGCACGACCCGGCGCGATTCCTGGCGTCGGTGACCGAAGCAACCGTGGAGCGATCGCCCGGCGTCGGCCTCGGCGAGGACCTGCGCCTTCGCCCGCCGGAAGTCGTCGGGGCGGCGCTGGCGCTCGGCGATCGCCTGATGCACGTCCTGGCGTTTCCGCGCTGATGGCGAGGTCCGGCAAGGCCGAGGCCTTGCCCTACGGGAGAGGATCGGCCGGGGGTGTGACAGGGCAAGCCAGACAGGAACCAGGAATCAGGAATCAGGAGTCAGGATTCAGGGGGTCAGGAGCAAGGATCCAGGGATCAGGGGTGAGGGTTCCGAGATAAACGTGTGCTGAGGGCATCGAGGCACGCAATCTTCTCCTCGTGAAGCTCGCGCATCAGGCGACGCGTCTCTTCTTCGCTTGCCCGAATCGCGGCGAGGACCGGTAGGTAACGCCAAGTTCCGCGCTCCCTGGCGACGACTCCGGCCGTGAACGTCGTTGAGCCGAAGCTCTGCCTGCCATCCGATTTGGGTCAGTGCGCGTCATCGGCGGCTCTTTGCACTCGATCGCCCCTTCCGCCCGCGGCCGCGGCGGTCTCGCTTGCTGGCAATGGGCCGCTCGGCGACCCCTTCTCCGGCCCGTATCCCGGGCACCGGCTGCCCGAGCAGCCACGCTGCGCAGGCCTGCCAGCGCAACGGCGCCGGCAGGGGGAGGCGCGGAGGCTCGACATCGAACGTGAGGAGCACCGGCACCGCGTGCGGGTGCTCCGCGGCGGCGCCGGCCAGGGCGCGGATCTCGCGCTCGACGGTGCCGGCATCGGCCGCGTGGCTGCACGCCTGGATCAGCAGCGTTTCGCCTTCCGGCGTGCGCACGTGGAAGTCCACCTCGAATCCGTCCGCCGTGCGTACGTAGCCGACCTGACAGCCCCGGCGCTCCAACTCGAGCAGCACCACCGTCTCCAGGGCGTGTCCGAGGTTCGCGCGGCCGGCCGGGTCGTACAGGGGGATGAGCCCCGGATCCACGGGGTAGACCTTGCGCGGATTGACCATCCGCTGGCGCTCGGACGCCGTGTGCAGCCAGAGCGTGCGGACGAGAAAGGCGTCTTCCAGGTGGCCCAGGTAGGCGTGCAGGGTGTCCTTGCCCACCGGCAGCCCCTGCGATCGGAGCGCATCGAAGAACTTCTGCACGCTGAAGGAGCCGGCCGGGTTGGCGAGCAGGTGCCGCTGCATCCACCGGAGCGCGGCGGGATTGGAGACGTTGTGCCGATCGATGACGTCGCGCAGCAGCGCCACGTCCACGAAGGACCGCAGCAGCAGGCCGCGGTCGCGCGTTGTCGCTCCCTGCGCTTCCGGGAATCCGCCGGTCACGAGGTAATCGCGGAAGTGCTTGATCACCGTCGAGCGCGACGCCTTGGTGAGGCGCGACCAGGGCCGGCCCGGCTCGCTCCCGCGATGGCGCAGGTGCTCGCGGAAGCTGAACGGGTGCACCAGCGCCTCGAGCCCGCGGCCCCGCATGCTGGTGGCGACTTCGCGGCTGAGCAGCCGCGCCGACGAACCGGACAGGAAGATCTCGACGCGCTCGGTGTCCAGCAGCCGCCGCACGAACGTCTCCCAGCCCGACACGAGCTGGATCTCGTCGAAGAAGAAGGTCACCGGCCTGGCGCCGCGGTGCTCCGGGTAAAGGCTGAAGTACTCCTCGACCACCCATTGCAGCTCGAGCGCGGGCATGCCGATCAGCCGCTCGTCCTCGAAGTTGACGTAGACGAGGGCCTCCCGCGGCACGCCGGCGGCCAGCCGATCGGCGAGGCACTGCCACAGGAACGTCGTCTTGCCGCTGCGCCGCATGCCGACGACGGCCAGCGCCTTGCCCTTGATGCCGGGCACGTACACGTCCCGCCGGGTGTGCGCGGGCACGCTGGCGGCAAGCGCGTCGGCCAGGAGCTGCCGGACGATGGGCCTGAATTGTCCTTCCACTGATGATAATTTATACGAAATTCATCCTTTTGAAAATGATAAACTGAGGCTCTCGAGAAACGTCCGGCTGAGCGGCGAGCCAAAGGCGACGACCGGGAGCGCAGGCGACCGTAAACCGGGACACTGACAGGAGAGGTCACACCAGGGCTGAGGGATCAGGGGGCAGTGGTCAATGTCGGCGGGACGACTGCGGCGGCTCGCCGATCAGAGGGTTGACGACCCGCACCGACTCGTACACCTCTCCGTCGGCGAGATCCTCCGAGTAGAGGATCGGCGCTCCCGTCCGGACCGCCTTAGTGCTCCACAGTCTTACGTGCTGGCCGCCCGGCGGATCAACCCTTCCCCTCCGGCCCCTTCTCCAGCAGCGGCCCACCCACAATTTCGATGCTGTCCTCGATCCTGGCGTGGAGGGTGAACCCTTCGTATGTCGTCAAGATCCGCCCCAGCTCGTCCCAAGTGAAGGGTTTGCCGTCAATGACGACGATGGGAGTCTCACCCCCGCTGTCGTCGTCCCATTCAATGCGCCCGGCGAAGCGATCGGCGGCCGTCAGGTGCCACCCGAACTCGGTCATCTCGACGTGCTTGACGGCAATCTCGCGCCGGATCTTCTCGTACAGGTGCGTGAACAGCCGCCACGCATCGGCGTCGAAGTCGCCGAGCACCGAGAACTCGTAGCCCCCGCCCTGCGGTTGGACTTCCCTGGCCGTCATCTCCCGGCCGGTTGGGACGAGCAGCGATCGGATCGCGAGCGTGTGCGGCGCGCCCTCGGCATCGTTGACGACGATTGGGTCGAGCGGCGTGTCGTCGAAACGCACGCCCAGACGCCCGGCGAGTTCCTGGTTGTGGCAGGTGAAACAGCGAGGGCCCAGGTCGGCGACGTGAATCGTGTCCCGGGGTTCGAGGAGCTTGCCGCACTTTCCGCACGTTTCAGTATCCATTGTCAGAATCCATGGCGACTGCCGCCCACCTCACCGGCGGCGGCCCTTCCTGTGTCTGCGGGTGCGGCGCGCGGCGGCCGCCTTCCTGGCGTGCCGCTCCTCGACGCGCTCGCGGAGCCGGTCGAGCGCGCACGGAACCCTGAGCTTCGACGCGGAGGCCAATACAGCCCCAGGCCCGTGCTACATTGGCGCGCGCCCATGAAGCAGATCTGGTTGCCCGTTTTCGACCATCCCGACAGCGATCCAGCTCCCGCGTCGCCCGACGCGCCGCCTCCGGCCTCACCGGAACGGCTTCCCGTCCCGGCGTCACCGGGCCAGATTGAACTGTTCAGCGTGTTTACCGAACGGGTGGGCGAGATGTACCTGCAACTCGAGGCGGGCGATTTCGAGAAGGCTGAGGCCTCGCGTCGCACGCTGATTGGCATGGAGGGCGCCTCGAAGGACACGCGCAGGCTGGGCTTCCTGGAACACTGGGCGACGCCAGCCGCGTGGGCGCGCGAGCCGGCTGAGATTCTCGACAGCTGGCTCCAACTCGATACCACGCTCGCCCGCAACGGTGATGTGCCGCTTCGTCGCATGGTCCGCGCCGCGATCATCTCCCGGCTGCTTCGCACCACCGATGCGCGCGCGCTGGCTTCGGCATCGCCGGCGTACATCCCCGCCATCGTCAACGTGCTGCTCGAGGCGGACCGACGCGACAGCCCCGAACATGGCGCGCAGGCACCAGCGCTCGTGCGCGACGCGCTGGTGGCCGGGCGCGCGCTGGCGCCGGCCGATTTCGAGGACGACAGGCTGGCGGATCTTCTGGCCGAGGACCTCGAACCGGCCTGGCTCGCCTCGGTGGGCGCGCTTCGCGGCCTCTGGGCGTGCCCGCCGGCCGGCGACGATGACATCGACACGGTGCGGTTGGTGGCGGCGTCGCCACCCCGACCGCCCGGCGGAAGTTCGGGTGACGATTCGCGAGCGGCCACGCTGTTCTGGGCTGCGCTGAAGGTGGCCGCCGATCGGAGGCAGGACGAGTCGCTGCGCGCCGATGCGCGGCGGTGCCTGAAGCGCCTCGACCCCGCGCTCCATGCGATCGTGATGCGAATGTCGTGGGCGCGATGACACCGTGGATGGGACTGGGGCCAGCCAGGCTGCGCCCCTACGAGGCGTCACCGGGTTGCTGCTCCAGCCACGCGTTGACTTGCCGCAGGTAGATCGGGATATCGCGCAGCGCGGCGTGCACGCCGTCGTAGACCTTCGATTCGTCGATCTCCTCGTAGTCGTGCGCGATCCGGTTGCGCAGGCCGGCGGCCGACGCGATTTGTCGCGCAAAAGTCGGGTCCAGGATTGCCAGCGAACCGAGATCCAGGAACGACTGATAGTAGTCGGACGGCGGGGGATGGCCGGTTTCCGTGATCAGGTGGAAGTTGATGTCGATCATCCGCCCGATGACGCGCTCGAGGTACCGTTCGGCCGCCGCCACGCTGATGCGCGAGGCCAGGAAGCGTTCCCGCGGTTCGCCGGCGAGCGCCTGCATCTCGCCCAGGTCCTTCACGATGAGCACGATCTTCCGCGTGACGAGCTCGGCGTCGATCATCTGGCCGCCCCCGTTTCGAGCATCCGCTTCACGTACCTGCGCTCGACCGCCAGGAAACGCTTGTGATCCTGATACCGCCGGTACGCGTACACACGCAATTCGGCGAACCGACGCGACGAGCCGTACAGCAGCCGGCCGTGCTCGAGGATCTTCTTCAGGAACAGCGGATCCGCCGTGTTGATGAGGGCGAGATCGACGTCGCGGCCGGGAAAGAGTGGCGCAAGATCGACGTACAAGTCGATTCGGGCGTCTCGGGAGGCCGGATCGCCGCCGACGAGAGCGGCGAGATCGAGATCGCTGTGCTCGTGCACGTTCCCCGAAACGGTCGACCCGAACTGCACGAGCAGGGCGACGTTGTACCGCCGGCACACCTGCTCCAGACGCGTCGCGTCCATCCTGCGTCCCTCGGCGCAATTATACCGGCCTGGGGGACCAGGACCCAGGGATCACGCAGGGCGGCGACTGCCGCCGCACCTCACCGGCGGCGGCACTTCCGGTGCTCGCGCGTGCGGCGCGCGGCAGCCGGCCTTTTCTTCGCCGCCGGGGCGGTGAGGTTCGGCTGCCGTTTCCATTGCCCTGGGCCACTTGACCGCGCGACGGGTTGGCTTGAGCATGGAGGACGGCAAGCCTGAAGGGTCGCCCTACCGATGTGTTCGCCAACCCTGAAGGGTCGGCCTGCCGGAGACAGGCGCATGCAGGACTTCGAAAAGCTCGGTGTGTTCTACCTCGGTCGCCGCTACGACCTGGCGACGCGTGCGCGGCAGGACGACCTGGTGCTGTACGACTCGAAGGACCTGGTCACGCACGGCGTGTGCGTCCGCATGACGGGCAGCGGCAAGACCGGCCTCTGCCTCGCGATCCTCGAGGAGGCGGCGATCGACGGCATCCCGGTCATCGCCGTCGATCCGAAGGGCGACCTCGGCAACCTGATGCTCACCTTCCCGCGCCTGGCCCCGGAGGAGTTCCGGCCCTGGATCAACGAAGACGAGGCGCGCCGCAAGAACGTGACGCCGGACGAGTACGCCGCGCAGCAGGCGCAGCTCTGGCAGAAGGGGCTGGCCGACTGGGGCGAGGACGGCGATCGCATCCGCCGCATGCGCGAGGCGGCCGACTTCGCGATGTACACGCCGGGCAGCACCGCGGGCCTGCCGATCTCGATCCTGCGCTCGCTGGCGCCGCCCTCCCCCGCCATCTGCGACGACACGGAACTGCCGGCGAACGCGTGGCGACGACGGTGACGAGCCTGCTGACGCTGATGGACATAGAGGCGGACCCGGTGACGAGCCGCGAGCACATCCTGCTGTCCACGCTGCTGGCCCGCGCCTGGCGCGATGGCCAGAGCCTCGATCTCGCCGCGCTGATCCAGCAGATCCAGACGCCGCCGGTCACGCGCGTGGGCGTGCTGGACGTCGAGGCGTTCTACCCGGCGAAGGATCGCTTCGAGCTGGCGATGCGGCTGAACAACCTGCTGGCCGCGCCGGGCTTCCGGACGTGGACCGAGGGGGAACCGCTCGACGTGGGACGCCTTCTCTACACGGCCGCGGGGAAACCGCGCGTGTCGATCCTCTCCATCGCGCACCTGGGCGACCGCGAGCGGATGTTCTTCGTGTCGCTGCTGCTGAACGAGATCCTGTCGTGGGTGCGCACGCAGCCGGGCACCTCGAGCCTGCGCGCGATCTTCTACATGGACGAGATCTTCGGCTTCTTCCCGCCAGGCGCGCGCCTTCGGCCTCGGCGTCCTGCTGTCCACGCAGAACCCGGTGGACCTCGATTACAAGGGGCTGGCGAACACGGGCACCTGGCTGCTGGGCCGCCTGCAGACCGAGCGCGACAAGGCGCGGGTGCTCGACGGCCTGGAAGGGGCGATGGCGAGCGCGGGAGCCGCGGTCGATCGCTCCGCGCTCGATCGCACGCTGTCGGCGCTCTCGGCGCGCGTGTTCCTGATGCACAACGTGCACGAATCGGCGCCCGAGGTCTTCGAGACGCGCTGGGCGATGTCGTATTTGGGCGGGCCGATGACACGGGATGACATTCGGAAGGTGATGGGAGATCGGAAGGCGTCAGCAGCGGTGCCAGACGCTGCGGCGGCGGTCGCCGCCCGTCCGCCTTCGCCGCCGACGGCGGCTACGGCCGGACGGGCGCCAGCACCCTCGCCGCGCTCGTCCTCGGTTGGCGCGGCTCCGGTGCTGGCGCCCGACGTCCCGCAGTACTACCTGCCGGTGCGCGAGCGGCGTCCGGGCAACGCGTCGCTCGCCTACGAACCGAGGATCTTCGGCTCGGGGACCGTGAGGTTCGCGGACGAGAAGACCGGCGTGAGCGAGAGCCGCCAGGTTTCGTTGCTGGCGCCGCTGCCCGACAGAACGGTGGCCGTCGCGTGGGAGGAGGCGGTGGCGCGCGAGAAGGCGCAGGCCACGCAGCAGAAGCTGCAGACGGCGGTGTCGCTGGGCGCAACCATGCTGGGCGCGCTGCTCGGCCGCAAGTCCGTGAGCCTCTCGACGCTCGGCCGCGCCACGACGACGGCGCGCGGGATGGGCCGGACGATGAAGGAAGCGCAGGATGTGAAGCGGGCGGCGGAAGAAGTACAGGCGATCGACCAGCAGATCGCCGCGCTCGACGCGGATCTGCAGGCGGAGATCGGCGCGCTCGACACGTCGCACAACCCGGCCACCGCGAAGCTCGAGACGATCGCGCTGAAGCCGAAGTGGGGCGACGTGACCGTGCAACTGGTCGCGCTGGCGTGGCAGCCGGGATGGCAGGCCGGGGAATCACGCAGCTGAAGCCCTGTGCCGCGATGGAGTCGCGGGGGCCTGAAGGCCCCCGCGCTACGGCGGGGCTGAAGCCCCGCCCTACGTCCGCCGGCGCGCCTTGCCGGTCTCGTCGCGCAGTGACATCACGTTGTAAGACTCCGCGAACACCGCCTTCGCCATCATCGGCGCCATCGGCGCCGACATCACCTCGTAGGATTCGCGCAGGTCGTCCGCAATCTGCTGCAGCTCCGCGTCGTCGCCCGCGTACTCGAGGATGCGCCGGCGCGTCTTCTCCAGCACGGCCTGCGCCCGGTCGAAGTGCCCGGCGCGATTCAGTTCCAGCGCCTCGGCGCGCGCACGGGCGGCGTAGATCCTCGCCACCGCGCGATCCACGACGCGGTCGCGTTCCTGGCCGTCATTGTCGGCGTGGTCCGCATACATCCAGACCGCCGGCTGCCAGTCGCCGCCGAGCACACCCTCCTTGTCTGCAACGCCGAACCGGGCAGCGACGGTGTCGCCGGCAGCCGCCGCCGGGAACGTCAGCTTGACGAGCACCTCCAGCACCTGGCCCGAGACGAGATCGCCGAGGGCGATGTCGAGACCCTGCGGCGTGCGATGGTGGCGCAGCGCGTTCAGCGGCTCGGCCGCGACGCCGGCGGGCAGCTCGACGCGCACCAATGCGTCGCGCGCCACCACCTCGAGCGCCTCGCCCAGTTCGCCGGTCAGGCAATCCGGGATCTGCACCGCGCGCTCGATGAAGTAGAAGTGCCCGCCGCCGGCATCGGCCATCGCGCGCAGCAGGTTCTGGTCGAAGTCGGCCCCGATGCCGAACGTGGAAGTAACCACGGCCCGCGCGCGCAGTTCGCCGGCGTGGTGCGCGAGCTCGCCCGGATCGGTGATGCCGACGTTCGCCAGGCCGTCCGTCACGAGCAGGCACCGATTGATCCAGGCGTCCTGGCCGCCGGCCGTCGCTCCGCCGCCCGGCCCGGCCGGCGAGGCCGCACCCACAGCCGGTGCGCAGACGGCCGCTACCTGCTCGCAGCCTTTCAGCCAGCCGCCGCCGAGGTCGGTCGATCCGCGGGCATCGATCCGCTCCAGGCGATCGAGCGCGTTGCGCACCGCCTCCGCGGTCGCGTGCGTCGATTCGACGACGACGTCCACGCGGTCGTCGTAGACGACGAGCGAGAAGCGGTCGGCGGCGCGAAGCGTCCTCAGCGCCTGCCCGACCGCCTCCCGCGCCAGACGGATCTTCTCGCCGCCCATCGAACCGGACCGGTCGAGCACGAGCGCAACGTTCACCGGCCGCCGCCCCTGCCTGGCGGGTGCTTCGGGCGCGTCGAACGAGACCAGCGCGTAGCGCGTGCTCGACGCGCCGGCGCGAACGAGTTTGCGATCGGTGCGAACACTGAGGCTCATTCTTCGTTCTCCTGCAGAATCTCCCTGGCAGCCACGAGCAGCCGCTCGACGCGCTTGTTCTGCTCGCGCGTCAGCGGCCGGCGGATGTGAAGCTCCACGTCGGGGGCAAGAACGATGCGGTCCCACTGTGAACGCGCGGGAGCCGCTGGCGCGGACGGCGATGGTGCGGCGGCTGCGTACAGGCTGGCCGCCGACTCGTCGCGCACGGCGGACTCGTCGCGCACGGCCAACTCGTTGCGCGCGGCCAACTCGTCGCGCACGGCCGCCTCGGCTCCGAGCGGCGAGATCAACGCAAATACGGCAAATCGGCCGGGAATTCGGAGAATGTTGGCGCAAGGTGGGCCGGCAACGCCTGGTGTCGGGCAGGGTGTCGCGACTAGAAACTCTGGCGAGGAGACTCGAGAAATGGACGTTGTGGTTCCATTTTGAGTCGCAAAAAGGAAGTCAGCGTGGCGGCTTGCCGATCAGAGGGTTGACGACCCGCACCGAGCCGTACACCTGCCCGTCGGCGAGATCCTCCGAGTAGAGGATCGATGCTCCCGCGCGTTCGGCTGCGTGAACGACCAGGGCATCCCAGAACGAGAGGCGGTAGCGCTGCTGGATCTCGAGCGCCTCCAGGATCGATTGGCCGTCGTTGATGACCACCTCCCACGCCAGGTAGTCGCCCACGATCTCGCGCGTGGCGCCGACGGCGAGCGGTCGCGCCGCCTTCCGCTGCAGATTGACGCACAACTCCTGAAGCACCTGGCTGCTGAGGGCGGCCGACCGCGTGCGCCACAGCTGCTCGATCAAGGCGCGGGCACGCTGGTGCTTGTCTCCCGCGGAGGTGTCGTGCGCGTACATGAGAATGTTCGTGTCGACGAAGTGCTCAGCGCTCATGGAGTTCCTCGCGCGAGCGCGGAGGGGTCCAGCGCAGGTCGAGCCCTTTGCCCAGGCGGGCGAGGGCGCGGCGGCGCGCCCGGTCGAACGCCTTGCGTTCGCGAACCAGCGATTCGAGCCGTTGCGCGAGAAGCGCGCTGACCGATCGGCCCTCCTCGGCGGCGAGCACGCGGGCCTCTCGCAGCAGGTCGACATCGATCTTGAGCGTGACGTTGGTCTTCATGGGCGTATCCGGCACGCACCGCGCCGTGGCACAGTTATCGTGCTGCACAATTTTACGTGCCATCCGTCCGGCAGGTCAACCTCGTCCTGCTCAACGTCCCGCCGTCGGCCTGGTCGGCTCGAAGCTCGGCTGCTACGCGCAAACGGTCTCGCGTCAGGCCGGTTTCGGCCCTCGCGCGTAACGCAGCGATCCGGGCGTCGTCAGCGTCTGCCCGGTTTCCAGCAGCGTCTTGAGGCCGGAGAGGATCATCGGCCACCCGCCGTACAGCTCGGGGTTGGCCCGCTCGCGCAGCTGGTCGTGCGTGACCGTCAGCCTGCATGAATCCTCGATCTGCTCGATCTCCCAGGTGACGCGTGAAGTCCCCTCCTTCTTCACGTCGTCGCTCCACAGCGCCCTGAAGCTCTGCACGAGCCGGCGCGGCGGGTCCACCGCGAGGTTCTCGCCCTCGAGGATCGGCATGCCCGGCGAGCTCGTCCGGGAGCCGGCCATGCCCTCGTAGCGCGATCCGGCCTTCCAATCCGAATGGACCTCTACCCCGAAGGTGTACTGGCTCCTCATCGTGGGGTTGGTGATCGCGTCCCAAAGGCGTTCCGGGGTCGTCCTGATATAGATCTCGAACACCTTCTCCATGGTCTTCTTCTCCGGCGTCTTGTTTTCCAGTGTACGCGGAAAGGCAACGGTGCGTCATGGGCCGGCTGCTGCTCCAGCCATGTGTCGAGCCGCGTTCAGTGCGCGCGGCGGCGGCTCGCGCCCGGCGGCCGCCCGCCCCGTGCGCCGTTCCTGCGCGACGCAGCAGCTTTGGCGGCAGACCGCGCGTGCCCGAGTAGCGCAGCGGCGCTCACAATCTTGACGACGGGTTCCCGCCGCCCGATCGTCACCCGTGCGACCTTCACCGTCGTCCGCGGCGCCGGCAGCTGCTGCCGCCGGAGGGCTCGCTCTTCCAAATAGGCACCGAGCAGACGTCGAATCGCGCGTTCCGCCTCTTTCGGGCTATCTGCAGCCGCATAGACCGGCAGATCCGGCACGTACGCGCTGACCGCGCCGTCGTCTTCCACCTCGAACACAATCGGATAGCTGTTGGTCATAGCAGTCCCGCGTCTTTCAGAATCCGCTCGCCGAGCCGACCAGCGTCCTTCTTCGTATGGATCGCCACCCAGATCTCCTTGCTGGTCACCGGGTGCACGAACCTGCGGTGGCTTCCCTTGCCAGCCCGCTGTTCCCGGAATCCGGCCTTTCGCAACCTTCGGACCACTTCACCCCAGGTCATGGTCCTGCTCCCGAGTTTAACCCAACGTTAGGTTAAATGAAACGTCTCCCGAAACAGGCGCGCTTCCGGCGACGACGATGCCATCGTCCACGACCGGAATCAAGGGTGGCAGCGAGGACGGCGGCTCACGTGGGAACCGCGCCTGATGGTGCCGGCAAGCTGGGCGACCAGCCGGGAGACGCCGACCGTCCACCGCGTCGTGGACGCGCGCGGCGTGAAGCGGCTGCTCCTGTTCTCCGGTCTCTACCCAATCCGCATGTCGGTCTCCGAAGACGACGGCCGCACGTGGAGCGAACTGCGGCCGATCGGCGAGTTCGGCGGGATCGTCACAATGGCCAGCGTCGTCCCGCTCCGGACGGGCCCGGGGCATTACCTCGCCATGTTCCACGACGACGGGCGGTTCTTCGCGGCGAAGGCGGCGCAGACGCGGCCGGTGGGGGAAGGCGGCGGGCGGGGGGCGGCAGGCGTAACGTTTACCATCTATCGGACGATGTCCACTGACGGCGGCCTGACATGGCAGGCGCCGGCGCGCGTGTGGAGCGGGAGCGACCTCAACCGTCGGTTCGGCCGAGGCTGGCAGAACTCGATCGCCTCGCGACGAAGTGACTCGGGCCGCACAATCCGGCTGAAGCCGGATCCCACAACCGCGTGCCCTAGAAATCGTCTGCGCCGGGATGCTCGACGTTCAGGCGCTGCCTGCGGGCGGCCACGGCGAGGCGCGCATCGTAGGTGAGGAAGGCGTCCGGATCGTCGCCAAGCGAGAGCGCGGTAGCAAGATGGATGGCGTCGAGCGCGCGCAGCGCCGGGTCCCTGAACGAGGAGGCGCGGGAGAGGACCTGGTCGTCGAGGCGGACGAGGACGAGGGCGGCGAGCACGGCGTCGGCGCGAGCACGAAGCGCGCGCGCGGCCCCGGCGCGCCACAGGGCGCGGTGGATTTCGACGCGGGCCAGCGCGGACGATACACGATCCGGCCAGCGGGCAAGCGCCTCGAGGAGCGCATCCGTTTCGCGCTCCGGCACCACCAGCTTGACGATCGCCGACGCGTCGAGATACACGGGCAGGACGCTCACAGGCGATCTTCCCTCACCTGCCGCAACGCTTCGCTCAGCGGCGTCTTCGGCCGGGTGGTCGGACGCCCGAGGGCGACCAGGTCCGTGGCCGGCGCCGAGGCTCTGCCGCTTGCGACCAGCCGCTGCGCAGTTGTCGCATGAGCGGGCAACGGAACCAGCAACGCCACCGCGCGTCCCCGGTCGGTGACGCGAAAGACGGTTCCGGTGGCAACCCGCTCCAGGTACACACTCAGGTTCTGCCTGAGTTCGCGGACGCCGACCGGGACTTCGCCGGACGGTTCTGATCGCGCCATGTACACATGGTAGCACATCGCTCACCGGGCTGGCGCCCTGTGCCACCTGGCGCCGGGGGCGGGCGCGGTACGGCGGGGCCAAAGCCCCGCCCTCCGCTCGCGACTCATTTCGCGGCTGGCGGCATCGCAGCCGGCTTGGCCTGGTGATAGCGGCACGTCACGTTCGGGTTGAACTGCGCGAACGTCCCGTTCGGATTGTCGCGGTACAGCCACATGTGAAGCTCGTAGTGCGGCATGAAGCCGTGAGCTTCGTCGACGTCGGTCGTCGCGGGATTGTCGATCATCCGGTAGTACTGGTTCCCTTCGAAGTCGGGCGGCGCCGTGTGGCCGGCCTCGCGCCAGGCGTCGGCGAACACGAGGTTCTCGACCGCCACCAGCTTCAGGCCGCCGCCGGCTTGCGGTTCGTACACGAGGACGCCGGGCGTCGAAAAGTCCGTGTGCGTTCCCTTCCCCGCCACACGGGGCGTCGTCGCAGTCAGCCCAAGCAGGTCGGGCCGGAAGAAATGAATCCCCATACCGCCCAGCTGGGGCGGATACCCCTCCACCGGCGCGGTGACACACATGTCCATCGGATCGCGGACATAACCCTCCTTCAGCGCGACGTTCACGTCTTCGAAACGCTCGGTCGCGGTGCGGATCGCGTGCAGGCGCGCGGCCAGCGCCGCGTCCCGGCGCGCGGGCTTGCGCGCCGCCGCAGTGGAGGCGATCGCCACGGCGGCGACGATACACACGAGAACACTGCCGATCGCGAACCTGTGTCGAAGCATCTGACACCTCCTGAACTGCCGTGTTTTTCGCGCGAACGCTCGCAGTCGCCGCCCGCGAGTTCGTCGCGGCCGGCATTCAGGTATGTCCGTTGCAGCGGCGTCGCGGGTATCCCTGCAAGTTGGGATGAGGTGATGGCAGGAAACGAACGGATCAGCCAGGCCGAGGTGGAGACTGCGCTGCGCGGGATCAAGCGAGCCTGCCATGCGGGCCTCGACTCGGTCGCGTTGCGGCTCGAGGTCGTGCGGCGATCGGCTGGCGTGCTGCCGTGCGAGGCGTACGCGCTGGCGACCACCGATCCCGAAACCGGCCTGATGACCCACACC
>Ga0315282_10004535_pt1 | contig 24167 bp, 22 predicted proteins | sample YL17G07_20_MG_FD_203693 | JGI IMG/M metagenome (GOLD analysis project Ga0315282, IMG submission 203693) | Sediment microbial communities from Yellowstone Lake, YNP, Wyoming, USA - YL17G07_20 | ecosystem: Environmental > Aquatic > Freshwater > Lake > Sediment | place: USA: Wyoming | collected... | reverse complement strand
TCACCTACAACGTGCTGTTGAACTTGAGTGCTGGCATGTGAAGCGGGGCGAAAACGGGTTGACTGGCCAAACATGGGGATGCGTGAGCGATTTTTTCGCTCATTTGTGCGACACACTACCCAACAACCGTCAAAAGGGATTAATACCCCTAAAAAAGATATTTGGAGGCAGAAAAAAGCTGAAATTTCAGGGTGATTTTGTGAAGTGGGTGGTTGAGGACCAGAAAGAGAAAAACGTGTGGTGGCCTTCGGAGGAGATGAAGCGCCGGGCCTGGGTGAGCGACCCTGGCATCTATGAGAAGGCGGCAAAGGACCCCGTGGCCTTCTGGGGAAAGCTCGCGGCCGAGGGTCTCGAGTGGTTCAAGAAGTGGGACACAACCTACGTGGAAAACCTTCCATACTTCAAGTGGTTCGTTGGGGGGAAGCTCAACATCTGCTACAACGCCGTCGACCGCCACATCAAGGCGGGGAAGGGGGACAAGGTCGCCATCCTCTGGGTCCCGGAGCCAGTTGAGGAAAGCCCGAGAAAAATCACTTACAAGGAGCTCCACGACCAAGTCAACCGCTTCGCAAACGTTCTGAAGAGCTTGGGCGTGAAGAAGGGCGACAGGGTCGGCATCTACCTCCCGCTCATCCCAGAGGGTCAGATTGCGATGCTCGCATGTGCCAGGATTGGCGCGGTGCACAGCGTCGTGTTTTCGGCATTCAGCAGCGACTCACTCCGCGTGAGGCTGGAGGATGCAGGGGCGAAGGTCCTTGTCACGTCCGATGGGTACTACCGCCGAGGGAAGCTTGTGGACCTCAAGGCCGGCGCAGACGAGGGAGTCAAAGGCACGAATGTCGAGAAGGTGGTCGTGGTGAAGCGCGCTGGCAACGATGTGAAAATGGTAGAGGGGCGCGACCTCTGGTGGCACGAACTGGTGAAAAAGGCAGAGCCGAGCTGTGAGCCGGAGGTGATGGACGCGGAGGACATGCTTTTCCTGCTTTACACGTCGGGCACAACTGGAAGACCAAAGGGCGTCATACACACAACGGGAGGTTACGCGACCCAGGTTTACTGGACGGCAAAGTGGGTCTTTGACCTTCATGACGCGGATCTCTTCTGGTGCACCTCCGACATAGGGTGGGTCACGGGGCACTCCTACGCATGTTACGGGCCGCTGCTCAACGGCGTCAGCATGCTAGTTTACGAGGGTTCGCTAGATTACCCGGCACCCGACCGGTGGTGGGAGATAATCGAGAAGTACAAAGTTACAGTTTTCTACACCGCCCCAACTGCCATTCGAATGTTTGTGCAGCTGGGAGCGGACTGGCCAAAGAAGCATGACTTGAGCACCCTTCGTCTGCTTGGGACGGTGGGGGAGCCCATAGACCAGGAGGCTTGGCTGTGGTACTTCAACAACATCGGTGGCGGAAGGTGCCTGATAACCGACACCTGGTGGCAGACGGAGACGGGAGGCACATTGATGATGAGCCTGCCCGGCATAGGGCCTTTCATACCCACGGTTTCTGGCAGGAGTTTTCCCGGAACCAGACACGAAGTTGTGGATGAGGATGGCAAGCCAGTCCCTGCGGGTTATTTAGTCCAGGTTCCCCCGCCCGCTCCGGGAATGCTAAGGGGGCTTTACAAAGCAGATGAGAAATACCGCGAGGCCTACTGGGGCAAATACAATAACAGGTTTTACTTCACAGGGGACGGCGCCAGAAGAGCCCCACACGGATGCATAAGGGTCACTGGGAGGGTCGACGACGTTATGAAGGTGGCCGGGCACAGGCTTTCCACAGCCGAGCTTGAGGACGCCATGGACAGGCACGAGGCGGTTTCAGAGAGCGCCGTGATACCGAAGCCTCACCCGATCAAAGGAGAGACCCCCGTGGCTTACGTCATACTGAAGAAGGGATTCACACCATCCGACGCTCTTGCAAAGGAACTTGTGGCACACGTCGGCAAGGTCATGGGGCCAATCGCGAGGCCGGAGCAGGTGTTCATAGTGGAGGAGCTGCCGAAGACGAGGAGCGGGAAGATAATGAGGAGGATTCTGAAGGCGCTGCTGACCAACGACCCGATTGGGGACACCACCACCCTGCTGAACCCGGAGTCCGTGGAGACGCTGAAGAAAAAGGTCGGCTACAAGGGACCAGGCTAGCCCTTAATTTTCTTACGCCTTTCATGCTTGGATTCAACAAAAGAGTACAGCTTCTCAGCAGATGCGCTCACGCGCCTCGTGTGCTGTCCGAGCTCGTCCACGTGATATCCTATCTTTTCCTCAATTCTGTCCAACTCAGCGATGTGCTCCTCCAGCTTGCGGTAGTGTGTCAAAAGTAAGTATGCGATTCCAATCTCGGCAAACAACAAGACCAGGTCCAATATGAACAATAGAGTTTGGGTGTCCATTTTATCAATCTACTGGGTCGCCCCGATTTAATATTAACTTCCCGTCCACGAAAACTTGCCCGCCCTTCATGTTCTTGATCATGTCCAGGTGGCTGGAGGCCTTGTTCCTGCCGTGGTAAGACCCGAGATTGTTGCCTATCGCTATGTGGATGGTCCCGAAGATTTTCTCGTCCACGATTATGCTGCCGCCGGTGTACTCCGCGCCGGGGTTTGTGCCAATCCCTAACTCTGCAATCCTGTCTTTTTCTCCGGTGTTTGCCTTCAGAAATCTTGCAAATTTGTAAATCCCCGACTCGGCCGTATAGTCAACAACTTTGCCCCTCCTGAAAGTCAGCTCAAGCCCGCGAAGCTTTCCAAAGCCAGGAATTGCAACGTTTTCAAACGATATCCTGCCATCCGCGCTTGTTTCAAGCGGGGCGACGAACACCTCTCCTGAGGGGATGTTGAGCCCGACGTCGCCTCTCGCGATGTCTTCAGAGGAGATGGCTCCGTCATCGACCAGGACCGGACGCCCCTTTATCCTGAACCGGAGGTCGGTCCCGTCATCCGCCGTTATCTTGACTTTATCTCCACCTGCCAGCGCCTTGCGGTAAAACTCGCAATATCTGCGGAGCTCGCGGCCGAAGCTTTTGCGGATGCTGTTGAAAAATATCTGCCTGAAGCGTTTGACCGGAATTCCGTAAGATTTTGACGCCCCCGGGATCGGCCAACCGAAGTAGGCCCACCTCACCTTTCTTTTGTCCAGTATTCCCCTGAGCTTCTGCCGGTTGGGGGCCGTAAGCCTGAGTTTTAAAGCCAGTCCCTCGGCCCAGAGGGGGTCGTCTTCCTCCCCTATGTAGATGGAGACATCGGCATTTCTTGCGAGGGCTTCTGAAAAAGGGTTCATTTTCCTCAGGGAGGCAGTAGGTTTCAACACGTAGTCCATCTTTTGCCTTTGGGAGGAATACCCGAGCAGGATTGTGTGCGCCCCGACCGTCCAGCACTCCTCCTCCACCTTCTGGGCAAACTTCTCGCAGCTCGGGTCGGTCCTGTTGTAAAGAATTCTTACAGCTTCATAGCCGCCCTTCTTTCGCCCAACACCCATCGAGCGCCTCACGAAGGCCCTTGTTATATTTTTTATTTCTCTCTCAGACAGTTCAGACATCCCAGCACTGATTTTCGTTCATGGCCGAACCTTTTGAGGCTTCCCCCCAAATTTGGAGTTCAGGCGCGGTAGTTATTTTATGATAGCAGCTTAGCCTTAGATGATGAAAAAACTTCACATTGTGCTGTGCATATTTTTGCTGCTGGCACTGGCTCCTCAGACAAGCGCTTGGGCAGGAAAGACCCACCGGGATGTGGTTCAAGTTGCTTATCAAGAGCTCCCTGAGAACGTCAAGACCCTGTTGAACTACTCAAAGATTTATGACGGCTCAACGTGGCCCGACAAGTACCGCACCGAGCCGGACCCGTATGGCCAAACGTTTCCCAGTACAGGCCATATCCAACCCAATTCAAGGGAACGGGCAGCGTACTGGCTTGCGCAAGCAGAGAACTACTTTAAAGACAACAAATATGACAACGCCTCTTTGGCATTGGGCATCGCCGCCCACTACATAGCAGACTCCGTCACGCTGGTGCACAACATCAGCTGGACAGACCTTCATTCTGATTACGAGGATCAGGGGGCACAGCTTACCCCCGCGGAGCCTTCCGGAATCGAAAACTTCAATCTCGAACAAAAGCTAACGGAATACCACAGCGGTGCCCAAGCGAAGTGGCAAAGCTGGCTGGGCACCCGCGACCAAGCCATAGTCCAGGAAGGCGTCAACTTTGCGGCTTCTTACACGTACAACGCCTGGTGTCAGGTGCTCGGCGTAGTGCCGACGATTCTGCCCGAGCAAACTGGCTTTCCGATAGATTTCAAGTTTGTAGCCATCGCCGCCATCGTTGTTATTGTTATCCTCATATTGGTCGGCAGGAAGCGCGATTGGTAGTGAATCTACTAGCGGATGTAGCTCAGATCTTCTTCCTCTACATCGGGGAGCCTGGCCTCAACAGGCGGAACTTTGGAGATTTCTGCTGCGTGTGCTTCCAGCTCTTCCGTGTTGACTTTAAAACCAAATATTGAACCCATTGCCTTTGCCACCGCGGCAGAGGCATCGGGGTCCAAAATCCCCCCCTCCGTGACGCCCAGCAGGCAAAAGCCGTCCATCCCCCGCAGCGCAGCGAAGCTGGGCAGCATCCCGTTCATCCCGACGATTACCCCGTTGGTGAGGACTTCAATTCCTTTTGATTTCAGTGTCTCCACAAGCTTGCGGTCCGTGGCCACCCCGACCACGGTCTTCTTCTTGGTCTCCTCGGGAGAGAGCACATAGGCTGCCATCGTGGCGACAGTTGTCACGCCATTTTCTGCAGCCAGGTCAAGTATCTCCTCGGTAAGAGCATACTGGCCTTGGGGGGTGGCAGCTTGGGCGTCTGCGGTCATCAATATCAAATCCTGTTTGGAACCGCTGGGCTTCGTGTGGAAAAATTCAATCCTCATTGCCCTGACGCCCCCCGCATCTGGGACTGCCCACTCCGGGAAGTGCTCGGTAGAGAACTCGAGGAACTTCTGGGCGCCCAGCTGTTGGACGAGGAACTCGGCCGCAAGCTTCCCGACGTTCGCTATCCCAGGAAGGCCTGCCAGCATGATTGGCTTCTTCAGCTTGGGGTGGCTGAGGTAGTTGAGACTTATTGGCATTGTTTAGGAGTGGAAGTGCCCCAATTTAAACGTGTGCGGGAAGTGCTTTCGGTTGCATGGAAGGGGCCCAGTTCGGAAATGGCGAGATCAGGGTTCTCCCGCTGGCGTTTGAGAGCTTCGGCGTAAGGAGCATGTCCACCCTTGTTGAAACAGATGATGTCAAAATTCTCGTGGACCCGGGCTCGGCGCTCGGGCCCAGGTTCAACCTCAGCCCCCACCTCAGGGAGTACGTTGCACTGGCGAAGTCCAGAGAAAAAATATTGGAGGCAGGGCGGAAGGCAAATGTCCTGACGATAAGCCATTACCACTTTGACCACTACATCCCGAGCTTCGAGGACTGGATCTGGACGTGGAGTTCCCCAGAGATGGCGGAGAGGCTGTACAAGGGCAAGCTCATACTGGCCAAGGATGCCACATCGAACGTAAACCTGAGCCAGCGGAAGCGGGGCTACATGTTTCGGAAGCTCAACTCAGAGGTCGCGGAGATAAAGGTCGCGGACGGGGGGAGCTTCGAGTTCGGCAAAACCAAGCTGGAGTTCTCCAAGCCGGTCCCCCACGGCTCCTGCGGCTCCGAGATTGGGTATGTGCTCATGCTGGCGGTAAAAACCCCCAACTGTACATTTGTTCACGCCTCCGATGTTCAAGGGCCAATGGAAAGCGAGCCCTTGAACTGGATATTGGGCCAGAAGCCGGACGCGGTAATAGTTGGCGGCCCCCCGCTGTACTTGCAGGGCTTCAAGGTGGAAGAGGAGGATATCGAGAGGGCATTGGAAAACTTGGTGGCGCTGGTCAAGAAAACACCAACGGTTGTTGTGGACCACCATCTCCTGAGGTCGCTTCAGTACCGTGAGCTTCTTGAGCCGGCGTTTGTTGCGGCCGACAGTTCTGGACACAACCTTCTGACGGCTTCGGAGCTCTTGGGCCAGGAGCCCCAGCTGTTGGAGGCCAGCAGGAAGGAACTCCATGCGGCAGAGCCGGTGAAGAAAGATTGGTACGAGCAGCTGGAGAAAGGAGAGTTCAAGGAAGGGCTGGACCCATCACGTTAGCGGCCAGAACTTCACATGCGTGCTGGCGCAGTTATCCCCATGAGTTCGAGCGCATTTCTGAGCACTATCCTGACACAGTTCACCAGCCGCAGCCTGGCAGCCTTCAGCTCTTTTGTCTCAGCCTCGATCACTGGGGCGGCCTCATAGAATGTGTTGAAGGCCAGCGCCAGTTCAGCCGCGTAAATTGCAAGAATGTGGGGCTGCAAACACTCTCCAGATTCTTTAACCACATCAGGGAACATTGAAAGAAGCTTGATCAGGCGCTGCTCCTGCGGCAGCTTGAAGACATCGTTGGGGTGTTTTCCACCTTTGACTCTCGCTTTTTTCAGGATGTTGCAGGCCCTGGCGTGCGAGTACTGGACTGCGGGCCCGCTGTTCCTGTCAAAGTTCAGGGACTCTTCCCACTTGAAAGTTATCCTCTTATCCGGCGACATGCTCAGAAGAGAATACCTGATGGCCCCGACCCCAACGAACTCCGCCGCCTCCTTCCAGAATTTCTCGCCAGCGTCAGGCGCATGCTCTTTTACGACAACCTTGCTCCTCACCACGGCCTCCTCCAGAACATCGTCAACGGAGAACCCGACCCACGTCCCCTTCCTCCCGGAGAACCTGCCGCTCGGGAGCCAGACGTGCTCGTATGCCAGGTGGTGGGAGTTCTTGTACTCCTTCTCAAGCTTCAGGGCCCTGAGCGCAGTGAAGACGACCTGCTGGGGGAACCTCTGCTCGGCCCCCACGACGTTTATCACGGTATCCGCGTGCCCAAACCTTGTTGAAGGCTTCCCGGTTGAATGCGTGGTCCAAATCTTTTTGCCTCCCGCAGGTTTTGGCCAGAGCTTGAACTTCAGCCCCTTCCCCGCGCGCCCGAACTTCCAGAGCTGGTATGCCACGTCCCTGGCAGTGTAGACGGTCGTTCCGTCCGAGCGCACGAAGATTTTGTCTTCCATGCCGTAGTCGCTCAGCTTGAGGACCTTGGTCCCGGTCCTTTCCCCAGTTCCATCTACCAATCGGCCCGCGGCCCGGAGTTTTTTCAGGGTTTCATCCAAAAGCCCGCCCCTGACGATGTCGCTCTCCCAGACGAGCAGGTCGTAGCCCACGCCCAGCCTCTCTGCGGTCTCGATGTTGGCCTCCACGCAGCGCTTCGCGAGTTTCTTGGCCATCAGTACGTGTTTTCCTTTTCCCTTTTCAAGCCCGGCCAGTATTTTCTTGACTTTTTCCTCGAGCTCCGGCCTGTTTTCCAAGGACCCGTGCATGTCCGCGTAGATCAGCCCGAGCATGTGGTCGAACTTTGCATTCGGTTTTTTCTTTATAGTTTCGTAGGCGAGGAGGGTTTCAGCCATCTGCCGCCCCATGTCGTCGATGTAGTTCTGGACTTCCACATCGTGACCGGTAGCCCTCAAAATGCGAGCCATGGTGTCACCGAGCACAGCGTTCCTGCCGTGACCAATGTGGAGGGGCTTGGTGGGGTTGACACTTGTGTGTTCAATCACGATTTTTTCTTTTCCAGTCTTTATTCTGCCATAACCCTCTTCAGCCTGATTAATGGTTTGGAGGGTCAGCTCCGTGAGCTTTGGCAGGTCCACGAAGAAGTTCAAGTATTGTCCGGCGACCTCGACATTTGAGATAATTCCCGTTGGTTTAATCACCTTTGAGAACTCGGAGGCTATCCATAGCGGCGACTTGTGAAGTGACTTCGCGAGCTCAAAGCAAAGGGTTGAGGCGAGGTCTCCGAGCTTTTGGTCGGGGGGCTCGGCAAGAGTGGTTTCCAGAGGCACGGGAGATTTCCACCCGAGTTCTGAGAGAGCCAGTTCCAGGGCTTTGCACGCGTCTTTTTTGAATTCGCCCCACGGGTTGAGTAGCATAGCACCAATTTCTCTGGGCCTTGGCCAATAAGAATTGCACTACTTTGGCGCGATGGTCAGAGTTGAAAGGCGGGATGTGTGCGTCTTCTGAGTATCACGAAGACCGAGGCCAGAACAGCCACGATTACCACTACCACGGCAGCGACGACGATGAGGAGCGTGTTAGATCCGCCCCCCGTCCCAAGCCCCGATATCGCGGCGGTCACAGCCTCCTTGCTCATCGGCTCGGCGGTGAAAAGTATTTGGTCACTCTGCAAGCCTGAGAGTCCCAGAGTATAACTTGCGCCCTGACTCGGAATAGCTTTGGAAAGTCCACTCATGGCATCCGTAAACGAGAACTCTTCAGAAACTATGTGATGCTTGTCAGGGGAGTAGTAGACGGTTCTGGCTGGGAGGAGATTTAAATCCCCAATTTTCGTCCCAGAATACACGATTTTGTAAGCCGTAGTCGAGGTTCCGTCCGGCAAAGTGATGGTTTTTGTGCCTTGGCAACTCGCGGACATTGATACATCAGTCGTTGAGTTCATCGGCACTTGAACGTTATTCTCCAACCCCGCGACGCTCATCTTTCCGCTGAGACTCCCAGTCATGGTCGCTGTAGAGTTAACTGTCCAGTTATCACCGACCGAAATCGGGAAGTCGAAGAGGTTCACGGAGGGGTTGTATGTGACGTCCACGTTTCCAGAAACGTCCATCGAGCCGTTCACGTTGGTCGCAGAGGTGCCCATCCCCGAGCCGCTGCCGGAGAATGTCATTTGCATGCTCATTGTTCCATTGAACCTTGCAGGGCTGAGGCTGTCCTTGGAGTAGTATATGGTGCCGTTCATCTTCATCACCATGTCGATGTGCATGGAGCCAGATACCGACTGTCCTTGATAAGAGCTGTTGAACGTCATGTCCATAGTTAGCTCGTCTCCTTCATTTACCGACACGTTGTAGTACTGGCTATCCTGCCCAACAACCTCCTGCAACGTATAGAAGCTCATCCTTGCGGTAGGAATCTGGAAACTCGTGCCGGGCATCATCGATTCCATGTTTTCCATCAATTGTGATAGGGCTGCGGTCAAGTCGACATCTTTAGCACCCAGCCCCCAGCTCTCTCCAACGTTCCAAGTCGGTGCTTCCGCTTGAGGTACCGCTATCTGAGAAAATGCAACCAGAAGGAAAATCGCACAGCCCCCGCTCAAAATCGCTTTTTTCAAGTTTTACCCAACTATAATTTGCCGCGCCAGTTATTTTAAACTTGGGGTTCGTTTGGTTCACACCATAAATAGGTACTGGCTCGTCGTGGGCAGCTTCTTCCGCAGTATGGCAACCTCTGGCCGGTAAATCACAAGCTCTCCCCCGCTTCTTTTGTTCAGAATTTTGCTTGCCACCTCGCCCTCCGCTTTCCCACTTATTCTCGCCGCGCCCCGCCCCAGTTTTGGTTCCAGAGCAATCAGAATTGGCAACCGCAGTTCGTCCCACTCTTCTTTTGGAGTAATTTTAGAAAGGAACTCCAACTCTTCGCGCTTGAACGAGTGGGTGGTCCCGGCCTTGGTCTTCACCAGTGGTTTAGAAGACGACAGAGCTTCCTTCAGCGATATCCGCTTTTCAGGGAGGTGGATGTTCAGCCTGGTGAGCTCCCTTTCGAAAAGCCGCTCGGAGTTCAACCCCGCTCCTCCAGCATCGCTTTTATTCTCTTGAGGCGGGTGAAGTTCTCCCTCTCCATCTCGTCCAACCGCATCAGGATGAACTTGAGCGCCGCTTTCAGTCCCGGGATTATGATGTACTCGAGGGCGTTCACCCTGCGCTTGGTCTTCTCCAGCTCCCCCGCCAGAGCATAGGCAGAGGCCTCAAGCTCCGCAAGCTCGACGAGTAGTTTCAATGCACCCTCGAACTCCCTAGCGGCGTCGTCCAGCGAGGAGGATGTCAGAAGGACATCGTAGCCCCTCTCCAGCGCCCCCCGCTCGATTTTCCCAGCTTCGACCGTAGGCACCTGAATTCCCATGATGAACCTCGTGGAGATTTCAATCTGGGCCCCCCGTCTGGTCTCCCTCGCGGCCTCCAGAGTTTCAAGGGTCCCAGTCAGCGCAAGGCACTTGGTCAACGCGCGGTGGGCGTTTGAAAGCTGTTGGAGAGACTTGCCCCTGGCGTCTTGTATTCTCCCAAGCACGTTGAAGAACTCCATCACCAAGGCGTCCATCTTCTCCTTGAGCAGGTCGTGGCCCTTCTGTGCAAGGGAAATCCTCCGCCTGAGCTTCATCAGCTCCATCCTGGTTGGGGCAATGGTGGTGGTAGTGGCCATATCATGCGCCTCCTTTCTTGACGATTATCTCGGCCCCGACGGTTCTCTTGATCATCTCGCTGAGCTCGTCATACTTCGGTGTGCGCCCGGTCTTGTCGGGGATTCTGAGGATGACCGGCAGCGGGCCCTTTTGCCTCATGATCTTTCGGAATTCAAATCCAAGCCCTTCGGCAACGCTGTGGGTCACGATTATGAGTCCAATCTCGCTGTTGTTCAGAAACTCCTCCAGCTTTGAGAGGCTCGCCTCCGCATTGGAATGGATGTGTGAATAGGTCACTCCGGTCAAGCTCATGCCGGCGACCGTTTCCGGTTCCCCGATGACTGCAATCTTATAGCTCAATTTTCGGCACCCTCGTTATGGTTTCTTTTATCTCCTGTGGATCGACACCCTCAGCCTTCAGCCTAATCACCGTCCGCAGGTTTTTCACCTCGTTCTCCTTCTGCGCGAGATATGAGAGTACGGGGGCGATGCTGAAGAACTGCGTGAACCCGAACCACTTGCAGAGCTTCAGATAAAATTCATCGAGCGCCCTTTCAGCGGTTGGAAGGCCATTTTCCTCCACCTGCGCCATAACATCTGTCAAGGCCTTGGCTGGGGCAGTGATGTGGGCCATGTGAACGGCCGAGCGGATGTCCCCGGCCATTATCATCTCCTTAAGCATGGGCTCGGTCAGCTCGTGGGACGGCCTGATCAATAGGGAGTCTATGTCCTGCGCCGACGCCCCCTCTTTTTTGAGGCGGAGGATCGTCTTCATGTTCAAAGAATCTATCTGGTAACCCACAACTGGTTCCAATATTTTCTTTTGCGCCCTTTTGGCCCGAGCGTCCGCCCAAAGGCCGGAGTAGTACCGCCTGTCAACGGCCGCGAGGATTGTGGACAACCCCTTAGTTTTGTATTCTTCCAATGATTTTGACACGGCGTCGTAGTACCCACTTCCCTTCAGGAACTCTAGCAACTCTTCCATACTCCCCGCCGAAGCCAGCATCTCCATCCTTTCCCTTGGAATGGTCGGGGACGGGATGAGTTCTTTCGCCCGTAGCTCTTTCGGGACGTTGTTGTGGATCATCGCCATCACAGCTTTAAGGTTCCATACATCCGCCCGCCCCAGCAGCACCTCTACAGTATTCTTCCTCTCCTCGGGCAGCATCTTCAGTGTTTCCATGTATTTCGAGTTCAGGTGCTCGTGGAGGTCCCGCTCAATTTTCACCAAATCAGGGGTTTCGCTTTTTTTGGCTTCCGCAGCCAAAGGCCCGTATTCCGTCTCTTCGAGGGCAGACAGCAGGCCATGGAGGTTTGGGGCGTCCGCAAGCTCCGAGAAGCGCGCCTCTGAGATAAGCTTGGCATCCCAGGTGCTCACGGTCGCGTTGCAGTAGAGATACTTCATGGACTTCCTAGAGCTGATAAGCACCCCAGCCATCAGGGCGGCAATCAGGGCCAGCACAAAGATGATGACTTCAATCATTGGGACCCTTCAAAAAGGATTTTCGCAACCTTGACCCGAAGGGATTCGAGTTCCCTTTTCATTCTCCCGTCAAATGTCTCGTCCACCTCAACTTTTCCATCGGCACTTTTGACCACAACCCCCCCGATTGCCTGAATTGGCTCTCCGAATGTCACGCTTGCTTTTTCACCCCCGGTGGAAAGGCCCCTTACTATCCCCTGTTCAGATTTTTTCAGCAGCTGGAGGTCTCTCCGGTTGGCAAGAACCACAACATCTTTGGACCCGAGTTTTTTGCCTGCCGCGATTACAATTTTCACAAGACTTCTCTTGTAGCTTTCCAACTTGACGTATTTTTCCAGCTCCTTTTCAGCCCCCCTGAAAACCTGATTGATAATTTCTTCCCTTCTCTGCAGGGCCTCTTTTTTTGCCTGCATCTTACCCTTGGCCAGAACTTCATCACAGGCTCTTTTACCCTCTGCCTTGGCTTCATTCAAAAGGCTCTCTTCCTCTTCTTTCGCAGTGAACTTCGCCGCGTTCAATATTGTGGAAGCTTCACTTTTGGCTGAAGATATTATCGCCTCAGCTTTCTTGTCTGCCTCTTTTAGTATCTCTCCTACCATCAGCTGAGTGTTCTTGCTGAGCGCCAACGCAACCACCAGTTCAGAAGAGCCCCAGACCCATCATGAGGAGGAACGAGGCAATGAATCCCAATATGGCGTAGGTCTCGACCATCACGGCGTACACTACCGACGGCGTGAATGCCTCAGGCCTCTTCGCAAACGCCGAAACTCCTGCGACGCAAACTTTAGCCTGGTAGTATGCGGTGAAACCCTGGATTATCCCAGGAAGCACGGCAACTATCGCCGCGTACCCAAGGACTCCCGCCTTCAGCGTTCCGCCAAAGAGCCCGGTCCCTATCAGCAGCAGCATGCCAACAATGAACCCGTAGAATCCCTGTGTACCAGGGATGACCTCAAGCACGAAGAGCTTCGTCCACTTCTTCGGGTCTTCAGCCGTTACTGCAGCAGCGGAAACTCCGACCATCTGCACACCCATGGCCGCCAATAGTCCAGGTATCCCGACCGCCAAGGCCGCTGCCAGAGCCACCAGTACTTCTTCACCCAATCATTCACCCCCTTTTACTTCTGTGAACACCCTTTTAGCTTTAAAGGGAGCGAACTTTTGCCCGGTTCCGTCGTAGAATTTGCTGAAAAACTCCGCAAAGTGCAGACGCAGCGTGTGTATGAACCCGCCCATGCACCCAAGGAACATGTTGAAGGAGTGGCCGATTAAAAAGACCAAGGCTATGCCCACCATCGTCACTATTGCAAGTATCAGCATTGGGGAGAGGGTAAGGTTAGGCGACACCATCCCGTTAAATGTCATCAGGAGCACGAAGTTCAAGAGGTATGCTATTATTGTGGTAGCCACGCCCAAGGCCATCAACCTGCTGTAAGATGTCACGTCAGCAATAAACCCGATTATTCCATAAAACACGTTTATTGAACCGCTGACCTTGGACCGGGTTTCCTTGACGAGGATGATGGCTCCAACCACGCCCGCCAAAACTCCCACGTAGAACATTCCTCTCAAGGCCACGACAACTGCGGATGCCGGAGCCAGGGGGTTGAATGCATCCATGAGCGCCATTTTTGGGAATGCGAAGTTGATGCCAAATGTTCTCAAGCTTAGTCCCAGGACGCAGAAGCCCAGCCCAAAAAATCCGATTATAACCAGCGCGCGCGAGATGTCCTCAAGGCAGACCCGCTTCCACGCCCTCCTGAAAGCGTCTTTTAGGAGCTTGACCAGAGCAAAGGCAACGAAGATCTGCAAGATGCCAATGAATATGGCCAGCTTTAGGAGGGAAACAGGGTCCTTGACCGGGTCGAACCAGAGGGCCGGGATGTTTGGCCCGAAGAGGCTGCCCGTCAGGAGCCCGAAGACAATTGCCGCAACTCCAGATATCACAAGCATCCTCCGGATATTTCGAGGGAAGGCGCCGCCGATCCAGAATCCTGAGAGCATCACAGCCGCGAGCAACGCCCCGTATCCAACATCACCCAAGCAGATGCCAAAAAATATTGGGAATGTTATGGCGATGACCGGCGTGGGGTCGGCCTCCGTTGGCGACGGCGACCCGTACATCTCGGTGATGAACTCGAAATCCCTGATCAAAGGAGGGTTCTCAAGCTTCGTCGGGGCGCTTTCGGCCTCCTCCTGCGGGACATCGGCAGCATTGAATATACACCTGCCTTTCGTGGTCCGCCCCAGCATTTTTTCCAGCTTAGCAACGTTTTTTTCCGGCACCCAGCCCTCTATGAGGACGGCCGATTCACTGTAGCCGAAGTTTGAGCATGCTTCGAGCCTTTCCCTTCGAATTTCGAGGAGCTCCGTCCAGTACCAAATCTCCACCCCCCACTTTTTCGCCAGCTTTGAAGTCTCATTTTGGATTTTATTCAGCTTGTAGTTGATTACCCCAAGCTGGGCTTCAAGCTCTGCCATCGCCTTGTCTGGGACGGACGCCGTGGACGGAAGTTCTAGCATTTCCACCCCAAACCTGTAGATCAGGGGTACGAGCTTTTGTTGGTCCCTCGTCCGACAGGCCACCACCAAAGTTTTCGTCTCTTCTCTTCCCAGCACATTCACCAGGACTTTCGACTGCAGGGCCTCGTTTGCGGCAGCGGTGAACTCCTCAACGTTATCCTCGGAAATCCTGCCTGCGGCAATGTAGAACTCGTCCGTGGAGTGGATGTATTTGAGGGGGAACTTTATCTCCATGAAGTCGTGGAGGGCGTCCACCTGGTTGAGCAATTTTTGGCGCTCCTTCATGATTTCCTGGCGCCGCTCCCTGATTGTCGCGACTTCAGGTTCCAACTTTTCAACTATTTTCTTTGTGTTTTTCACCATCTTCTCGTGGGAATATTCTTTTGTAGGGATCGGACGCCTTGGTCCGTCAGCCTTCAGCTCGGACTGGATGTCCTTCAGTTTCGAAAGAATGTCGGAAACCTCGTGGAACTCCTCCCCGAGGGCCTTCTTGATGAAGTCAGAGTGAGCAGTTTCCTTGAGCTGGATCACCCCCGCCCCATGCAGCTGGGAAATAACCTCGTCGCGGGCGCTCCGCAGGACAACAGCCTGGACCTTTTTCATCTTGGCGGGCTTGAACATCACTCCACCCGTGCCACGGATTTCGCGACCAGCTCGACGGCCCTCTTTTTCCTCTGCTCGAGCCTTTTCTCCCTCAGCTGGTCCCGTTTTCCTGCCTCAGCGAGTTCAGCCTGGACCTCGACTTCAGTTTTTGTTTTGCACTCCTCGATGAGTTTTTTGGACTTTGCGGTGCTCGTTGATTTGGACCTTTCTTTGATTTGCTCGGCTTCTTTTCTGGCATCTGCGCGTATGGTCTCGGCCTGTGCGTTTGCTTTTTCAACTCGCTCTTTGGCCTTGCGCTCGGCGTCAAAGATTGCACGCAGCTCTTCCTCTACCACTTCATCACCTCGGCAAATTCCGCTTGTGTCCTGACAATAAGTAATTAGTAATAAGCATAAAAACAAAGCTTCCCACATAGCTGAGGGGTGCAGATGGGGAAAATATACAGGATAACTGGACCGGTGGTCATCGCTGACGGGATGAAAGGCTCGGAGATGTACGAGCTCGTCAGGGTGGGTGAAGCCGGCCTGGTGGGCGAGATAATTGGCCTGGTGGAGGATCGTGCCACTGTCCAGGTCTACGAGGAGACCGCGGGGATAAAGCCAGGGGAGAAGGTCGAGGGCACAGGGAAGCCTCTTTCGGTTGAACTTGGGCCGGGCCTTGTTGGAGCAATCTACGACGGCGTCCAGAGGCCGCTGACTGTCATAAAAGCGCAGGTTGGGGACACAATCAAGCGCGGGGTGTTTGCTCATGCGCTCCCGCGAGACAAGAAGTGGGATTTCATCCCGAAAGTCAAGAAGGGGGCAGATGTCGTGGAAGGCGACGTGCTCGGCATTGTTAAGGAGAGCAAGCTGGTCGACCACAAGGTGCTCGTTCCGCCCGGGATTAACGGGAAAGTCCTGGAGATATCGGACGGTGCCCACAAAATTGAGGACACAGTTGCGACCGTGGACACAAAGGATGGCAAGCGTGAGGTCGCGATGATGCAGGTATGGCCGGTGAGGCGCCCGAGGCCGTTCAAGGAGAAGCTTGACCCGAACGAGCCGCTCATGACGGGACAGCGGGTCGCGGACACATTTTTCCCGATCGCAAAGGGAGGGACGGTTGCAATCCCCGGAGGCTTCGGGACCGGAAAGACGGTTTTCCTCCATCAGGTCGCGAAGTGGGCCGACGCAGAGGTCGTCACCTACGTGGGCTGCGGGGAGCGAGGAAATGAGATGTGTGACGTGCTCGTCCACTTTCCCAAGCTGAAGGACCCGCGCACGGGGGAGCCACTCATGGATAGGACCACGCTGATTGCAAACACATCAAACATGCCGGTGGCAGCGCGTGAGGCGAGCGTTTACACTGGAATAACAATCGCAGAGTACTTCCGGGACATGGGGTACAACGTCGCGCTCATGGCAGACTCAACCTCCAGGTGGGCCGAGGCCATGCGAGAGATCTCAGGAAGGCTGGAGGAAATGCCGGGGGAGGAAGGTTTCCCCGCCTACCTAGCTTCCCGCCTCGCCGAGTTCTACGAGCGGGCGGGGCGCGTGGTGACATTGGGCAGTGACAAAAGGTTAGGCTCTGTGACCGTGTTGGGCGCAGTTTCCCCGCCAGGAGGGGACCTCTCCGAGCCAGTCTCCCAGAACACCCTCAGGATCGTCAAGGTCTTCTGGGCTTTGGACACAGGGCTCGCCGACCGCCGCCACTTCCCGGCCATACACTGGCTTAACAGCTACTCCCTTTACTCGGACAGCGTGCGGGAGTGGTGGAAGAAAAAGCTTGACGAGGACTGGAAACCCCTGCGCGACGAGGCCATAGCCATGCTCCAGAAAGAGGCGGAGTTAGATGAGATAGTGAAGCTGGTGGGACCGGATGCATTGCCCGAACCTGAAAGGGCGGTTTTGGAGTCAGCTAGGATGATGAGGGAAGACCTGTTGCAACAGTTTGCATTCCATGAAGTTGACACATACTGCCCGCCTGAAAAACAGCTGGGAATGCTCAAGATTGTGCTGGAGTTTTACAAGAATGCTGTCGGTGCGGCCAAGAAAGGAATCCCGGCGGAGGAAATAAAGAAGCTGCCAGTGGTGGGAGCAATCGCCGGCATGAAGCGGTTGCCTTACGACAAGTTTGAGAAGGAGCAAAAGGTCATTGAGAAGCAGATTGAGCAGCAGTTCGAGCAGCTCTCTAAGGGCAAGAAGGCCCCCGGAGGTGGAAAGGGTGAGTGAATCAATCAAGAGCAGGGAGTATCTGACAGTATCAGAGGTTTCAGGGCCACTGATGATTGTTGAGGGGGTGAGCGGGGTCGCCTTCGGGGAAGTTGTTGAAGTGGTGACTCCTGATGGCGAGACCAAGCACGGGCAGGTTCTGGACGCTTACAGGGACAAGGCAGTGGTTCAGATTTATGAGGGGACGTCCGGGATAGACACCTTCAAGACACGCGTGAGGTTCACAGGCGAGACTGTGAAGTTTGGAGTTGGAATGGAGCTCTTGGGCAGGACGTTCAACGGGCGCGGGCAACCTATAGACGGAGGGCCCAACCCAATTTTCGAGGACAAGTGGGACGTCTACGGAGCCCCGATAAATCCGGCCTCTCGCGAGTACCCGAGCGAGTTCATTCAGACGGGCGTGTCGGCCATAGACGGTATGGACACTCTGGTGAGGGGACAGAAGCTGCCGATTTTCTCCGGCGCTGGCCTCCCGCACAACGACATTGCGGCTCAGGTTGCCAGGCAGGCGAAGGTTCTGGGGGAGGAGGAGGAGTTCTCGGTGGTTTTCTGCGGCATGGGGATAACCCACGAGGAGGCGGCCTTCTTCATAAAGGACTTCGAGAAGACCGGGGCCCTGGCCCACTCAACAGTTTTTCTGAACCTAGCGAACGACCCGGCAATCGAGCGCATCCTCACGCCCAGGCTTGCTCTGACCACAGCCGAGTACTTTGCGTTCGTCCAGGGCATGCACGTCCTAGTGATAATGACTGACATGACAAACTACTGTGAAGCTCTCAGGGAAATATCGGCCGCAAGGAGCGAGGTCCCCGGCAGGAGAGGATATCCAGGCTACCTGTACACGGACCTTGCAACAATCTATGAGCGGGCGGGGAGGATAATCGGGAAGAAGGGCTCGGTGACCCAGATGCCCATCCTGACGATGCCGGGAGACGACATCACCCACCCGATCCCAGACCTCACAGGGTACATAACCGAGGGGCAACTTGTGCTTGACAGGGAGCTCCACCGCAAGGGAGTCTACCCGCCAATCAATGTCCTGCCTTCGCTGTCGAGGCTGATGAAGGACGGGATGGGCCCAGGTAAGACCAGGGAGGACCACAGCGATGTCTCCAACCAGCTCTACGCCGCCTACGCCGAGGGCAAGGACATCAGAGCCCTAGTGGCGGTGGTCGGTGAGGAAGCTTTGACAGACAGGGACAGGCGCTACTTGGACTTCGCCGACCGCTTCGAGAAGGAGTTCGTGAACCAGGGGCGATACGAGGACCGCTCGATTGAGACTACTTTGGACCTGGGATGGGAGCTCCTGAGACACCTTCCGACGTCGGAGCTGAAGAGGATAGACCCGAAGTTCATAGGGAAATATTTGAGGCCAGAGGCGCAGGCAGAGAAGTGAGTTGCGCTCGGAACTCAAAATCGTCATCATTAATCAGACGAGCCAGGCTCTTCATCGCGCACAGAAATTTTCTCTTGCGCGAGTATAAACTTGAGTAAACGGCTTTAAATGAGGAAACAAAACATATCCCGAGGGACGATGAAACTCGCGGTAATCGTCGGGATTGTAGTTGCAGTCGCGGTAGTCGCGGGCGCCGGCGGTTTCATATTTTTGAATCCAAGTGCTCCCAGTGGATCGTCTGGGAACCAACCACCCGGGAACCAGCCCCCCGATAATCATCTCCCAGGTAATCAAACGCCCGATAACCATCTCTTAGAAAACGCGCCCATAATCCGGCTCTATTACACTTACCCGACCAATCCGGGCGCCAAAGACAAGGATTATACCAGCCAAAACTACGGCAGCGCCTACTCTTCAGATGGAGTAAATTTCACAGATGAATCCGGCGCAAGACTATCCGGAGCTTATTTGTCAGACCCAGACGTGTTCAAGGAATCTGCCAACAACTGGGTCTTGTTTTACTCGAAGGCGGTCGCTCCTGAAGGAAACCCAGAACAATCCACCCTCCTAAAGGCCACCTGCACAACCCCCAACGGCACGTTTGTAACTGACAACAGTTTTTCAGGAAGTTATGGGAACATTTCTTCGACAATCAAGATAGACAACACATTCTACGTATACGGTGTAAGCTCTGGAATCAAGATTTCCACATATAGCCCGACCACAAACCAGCTGAGCCCTGTGGGGACGGCGGTTTCTGGGCAGGTGTTTGATCCGTCAGTGATCCAAATTTCGCCCAACAGTTTCAAAATGTACTACAAACAATCGGGGAACACTTATTCCGCGGACTCCGCAGACGGACTGACTTGGACGAACAACACCAAAATCGTAGACTCAGCTGAGGTGCCGGGCGCAGTCTACGTCGGCGGCAAAGTCTACCTTTATTACGGAAACTCCGCTTCGGACAACTGGCAGGGGAAAATGTTGGTGAGGATAAGCACCAACAACGGGGCAACGTTTGGTAGTCCCCAGGTGGTTACAGGGTTGAGAGAGGGCAATTGCGACGGCGACCCAGTCGTCTACGAGTAAACTGTGCGCTTTGATGTAGTCGACAAAATTCGCGTTAGGTTAATACACCCTCCGTCGCATCAGTTCAATGTTGAGGTGCGGTGAAATGCCGAAGTTCGTCGTCACTCCCTGGGAAGTGAGCGGAAAGGTAGACTATGACAAGCTTGTCAAGGAATTCGGAACAAAATTATTGGATTCTCACATTCTCAATAGGCTGGAGAAACACGCAGGGGGGCTGCACCCGCTACTGAGAAGGGGAATCTTCTTTTCCCACAGGGACTTCGACTGGATTCTGAACATGTACGACAAGGGGGAAAAGTTCTACCTCTACACGGGGAGGGGTCCATCCGGCCACACCCACATCGGCCACCTAGTTCCTTGGATTTTCACAAAGCACCTCCAGAATGTCTTCGGCGCCGAGCTTTACTTCCAGATGACTGACGACGAGAAATTCCTGTTCAAGAGGGAGCTAGACCTGGACAAGGCCACCGGCTTCGCTTACGAGAATGCATTGGACGTGATTGCCTGCGGCTTCGACCCCAAGAAAACTTTCATTTTTTCAGACGTGGAGTACGCGAAGACCCTTTACAAGATGGGTGTTCAAGTGGCAAAGCACATAACCTTCTCAACAGCCAAGGCAGTCTTTGGGTTCACCAACGAGAGCAACATAGGCTCAATATTCTTCCCGGCAATCCAGGCCTCGCCGTGCTTCTTCCCGTCCGTGCTGAAGGGGAAGAACATCCCCTGCCTGATACCGGCTGCAATAGACCAGGACCCCTACTGGAGGCCGAGCAGGGACGTAGCCCCCAAGCTTGGTTTCTACAAGCCTGCGCAGCTCCACTGCAAGTTCATCCCTGGCCTAGGCGAGGGAGGGAAGATGAGTGCGAGCCAGCCGGAGACCTGCATATTCACAACAGACTCCCCAGATGTGGCCGCGAAGAAGATAATGAACGCTTTCACCGGCGGCAGGGGCACCGTCAAGGAGCAGCGGGAGAAGGGAGGCGACCCCGACGTCTGCACGGTTTACCAGTACTATGATTTCATGTTTGAGGAGGATGACAAGAAGCTGGAGGAAATCCACCGCACTTGCAAAAGCGGCGATCTGATCTGCGGGGACTGCAAGAAAAAACTGGCTGAGCGAGTCAAGAAGTTCTTGGTAGACCACCAGCGCAAGAGAGAAAAAGCGAAAAGCGTAATCCAAGAGTTCATGCTCAAGGACTAGGGCCTTTCCCTGGCGATAGAGTAATAGGTGATGTCGCCCTCGTCGTCCACGATGGCCCACAGGATTTTTTTCTTTACACTATGCGCCAGCCTGACCGCGCGCGCGAGTTCGGTCGAGGTGACCTTAAACCCTTCCGAAACTGCATGCACTAGGAACTTTGAGTGGGCATCCCCGGGCTTCTCCCCCCGCTCATATACGCGGAAGTGGGAGCCGAACTTCAGCCCGGTCTTCACGACGTAGCCGCGCGACCGGAGGTCGGCGTAGGCTGAGTTCTTGAGGACAAGCTCGGGGTCTTTTTCATAAAACTTGTTGAAGAGCTCCTTGTAGCTGAGTTTTTTCCCGTCCTCATCTACAATCGAGAGCTTTCCGATGTCGATCAGGTAGAGGGCCTCGACCGGCGCAAGCTGGAGCTTCCCTCCTGTCAATGGCTTCCCGTAAGAGCCCCGCTGGTAGAGATGGTTCGCCTGCGCCTCTTCCCAGACCATCACCTTCCCTCTGTAGAGGCGTGCTTCAACAGGGATTTCGGATTCCATGCCGTCCCCATAATTCTGAGGCCGGAGTTAAAAAAACACCATCCGAGCGGTCCGAGCGGCCCTAAAACAGTCGTCCGAAAACTTTTTAAGTATAACAGTGTTATAATAATCTGAAACCCTCACATCACGCTAATACTGGGCGGCGTAGCCGAGACGATGAAGAGAATTAAAATCTGAGGCAACTTGGCTTTTTCGCCGAGGAGGATTCACCTCCAACCGAGCCAATGTAGCTATGCCGCCTGGTATTACGGATTTTGCGTTAAAACTTCATCACAGTTGTAGATGCCTCTTGAGTGATTTTTCTCCGGTCTTCACTCAAGCCTTCAAACATCCTTTTCGCAAGTATTTTTCCTCTGAGGTTGCCGAGTTCGTGATGAGAGCCGTTCGTCAGCTTGGCTATCTCTCTAGTCATCCAAATGCCGTAGGTGTTCCGCCCGCGCCAATACGGGTTCGTGTTCACGACAACGGTGTAAATCCCATCCTTTTTGATCAGCTTTGAAATCGTGGCGACGTCCCTTGTGGAGATGTAGTCAAGATTTCCTTTTCCGATGTCCGTTTCATTAAAAACCCGGATTTCACCTGTTTCTAGGCTCTTGTTTAATGGAACGTTCGCGCAGCCGTCTGTTATTATCGCCATGACCGGCACTGTTGACATGTCCCTCCGTTTCGACTCTTTCAAAACTTCCCAGGCCTTAAACATCCCCGCCGCGAGAGGCGTGAACCCACTAATCCTTAGTGCAGAGAGCTTGTTCGCGACTACCCTCAGGTTGGTTATCGGGTGCTGGACCACGGCTGCTCCTGTGCCCTTCATGCCTACTATTCCAACTTTGTCCCTGCCGCGGTAAGCGTCATTGTGTAACTTCAGTATCGCCTCTTTTGCCTCGTCCACGCTGAGCGCCATTGATCCGCTCAAGTCTATGACGAAAACTATCGTCATCGGTGCCCTGTAGAGCCGGGATTTCTCTCGCACGTCTTCCAACAAAATTTTTAACGCGGTCCCAATTGGTTTCTCCCTGTATTTTTGCCTTCTGGCGGCAACCCTGATTGTCGCCGGCAGGTGAATGTCGCTGGGCCTGCCCTTTGGGTACCTCCACCCATATGTTCTCCCCCGATGAAGTGTCGTTACAGCCTCGGCTCTTTTACCAGCCCTGCCGCTTACTACTCCCCTGCCCCGCCGTTTTATTTTGAACGATAGTTTGGAAGGTGGAAGAACGCTCCTTTCGATTTTTCCCAAAATTGGCGCCCCCGCGGTTACATCCGGCTCCATCAAAGCTGCGTTGACAGTTGGTATCCCTTCGCCGTATCTTGGCTCAGGCTCCTCAAAAATCCGGTCTCCCCCCTTGTTGCTCGTATGGGCGCCGCCTTTCGAGGCCGCCGTGTCCTCGGGTGGTTTCTTCGGTTTTCCTCCGAGTTTGAACACCAATTGCGCCAACGCGCGAGAAAAAACAGAATTAGGTTTGGTCATTTTCCCCTCGAATGATTTCTCTTTATTTATTTTGTCCCCTTTTTTTGCACCATAAGACGGGCGTTCCCGCTTGCGTCCTTCTGGGTCTTCTTCGTCTTCATCCTCATCCTCTGTGCCTTCGGGCGACCGGGCTCTAGACATGTCTTCATCAAGGTATTTTGACTCCTCTGCTTTTTTCTTCAAAGTCTGTCTGATCTCGTCGGGCGTGGCTGGCTCCAGGAACCCACCTTCCCTGGTCCTGTGGCTGAGGGCAAGTTCCGCCGCCACGAGAGCATCTTTTAGTGTCACATTCGCCCTGTTTTCAAACGCCGCCAGAGTAGACGCAGCTTTGGCGATGACGATGTCCGGTCTCATCCCGTCTACCTTCAGTTCAAAACAAGTCCTGCATATCACCTCAAGAAGTGAATCGGACATTTTAACTTTCAGCAGGATCCCCCTCGCTTGAGCGATTTTATTGGCGAGTTCCTCGTCGCCATGCTTGTACTTTTCCCTGAATCCTTCTGGATCATTCTCAAACTCGGTGTTCCGCTTGACCACCCTGACCCTGTCTTCAACATACGAAATCCTCTCGACTCCGACGGACAGCGGGAAGCGGTCGAGAAGTTGCGGCCTGAGTTCCCCCTCCTCAGGGTTCATCGTCCCGATAAAAACAAAACGTGACGGATGGCTCACGGAGATTCCCTCCCTCTCCACGATGTTCCACCCACTCGCCGCAGCATCCAAAAGATCGTCCGCGATGTGGTCGGGCAGAAGGTTGATTTCGTCCACGTATAGGATGTTTTGGTTCGCCTTGGCCAAAATGCCGGGCTCCAGCGCCTCGATGCCCATTTTTATCACTTTTTCCACGTCCAGGCTGCCGACGACCCTGTCCTCCGTGACGCCCAGCGGGAGGTTTACCACCATCATCCTCCTTTCCTCCGCAGGTAGTTCCTCATTCTTGTTGTAACGCTCGGCGCACTTCGGGCACATGTTGGAGGCGTCTTTTGGGCTGCAGTTGAACTGGCAGTCTTTCACCACCGTTATTTTTGGCAAGATGTCCGCCAGCGCGCGCACAGCAGTCGTTTTCCCCGTGCCCTTGGGACCACGGATCAGCAGCCCCCCAACTTTCGGGTTGATTGCATTGATGAGAATGGCCAGCTTGAGTTTATCCAGCCCGACGATGGCAGAGAAAGGGAACATTATCCTGCGCGGCTCCATTGGTTTCATTTTACTTTTCCAGCTAGGTGTTTAAAGTTAGCTTTGCGGGTGGTGTTAAGTAAACACGCCAACTTAACGTCGCCTCATTTTAGGCCAACGTTCCCATCATTATAAGCCGGAACCATCCGGCGGAGGCTGGCTTGAGGTCATCCGAGTCCGAATGACCAGACTTCAACCAG
>Ga0315282_10004530_pt1 | contig 24174 bp, 22 predicted proteins | sample YL17G07_20_MG_FD_203693 | JGI IMG/M metagenome (GOLD analysis project Ga0315282, IMG submission 203693) | Sediment microbial communities from Yellowstone Lake, YNP, Wyoming, USA - YL17G07_20 | ecosystem: Environmental > Aquatic > Freshwater > Lake > Sediment | place: USA: Wyoming | collected... | reverse complement strand
CATAAAGCATTTGCCAACTTCTTTCGCAGAGTTAAAGATCCTAAAGTGCACAAGAAAGGATTCCCTAGATTTAAGTCCAGAGTCAACAGCATTACATTCCCTCAGTCTGGTTTCAAGCTCATCAGCAATAAGGTTTCCTGTTCCAAGATAGGTAATATTCTAGTCATCCTTCATAGAGTCCCTAAAGGCAAGATTAAGACTCTTACTATCAAAGAGAACAAAATTGGACAATGGTTTGCCATCTTTGCCTGTGAACTGCCAGATGTTGCGGTTAAACATCCTTCCTCCGATAAAGTGGGAATTGATGTCGGGCTTGAAAACTTTGCTACTTTGTCCAATGGTGAAATTGTAGCTAACCCTCGCTATCTTTTAAAAACTGAAAAACGATTGAAGCTCTTTCAGAGAAGGTTGAGCAGAAAGGTCAAAGGCAGTGCCAATAGGAGAAAAGCTAAGTTCAGACTTGCTAAACAGCATCTTAAGGTAGCTAATCAAAGGAGTGATTTTTTGCATAAATTGAGCAGAAAGCTTGCTTCCAGATATAGTATAATAGCAGTAGAAGACCTGAATGTTAAAGGTATGCTTCAAACCCATTGGCTGGCTAAAAGCATTACTGACGCTTCTTGGAATTCATTCATTAATATGCTGTCCGACAAAGAGGTCGCACTCGGTGGACAATGCCTGAAGAACCCAAGAACAAGAGGAAGTACTCATAGATGCAGTAGGTGTGGGCAGTGGGTTGATATGCCCTTGTCTGAGAGAAAGTTCTCTTGCCCTAAGTGTTTTAATGTTTTGCATCGTGATCTGAACGCCTCGATTAATCATCTTAATGATACGGTAGGAACGGACTGTTCCAAACCTAACGCCTGTGGACATAATGTAAGACCTTCATTGAAGGCTGTTGTGGTAGAAGCAGGAACTACATTTGGCAATACCTGATTTCCATTAGTTTTTGCCATTGGAAGCCCATTCCTCAAGGGAGGGGAGGATGTCACCATGTCTCCATAACCTGTCATTAAATTTTACTTGAAAACCCCCTTTATAATTAGAGTAACATGCGTCGCATGATACTAATAATCCATTTTTTCCAAATTTTAAATGATATAACGTATATGCATTTCCTCCATCTATATATGCAACCATCCTAGAGTCAATGCCTTTTGCTTCAAGTGTGTGCCCTAAAACTCCTTCAGTTTTTCCCAACGATAGGGTATATCTCATATGACACTTCGGTGGTTTTCCTAAATAATGAGTTTCAAATTCCTCTTTGACAATCGAACTTACAAGGCTATCTAATACTGGATCATTAAAAGGCAAAGTCTGATTCAAAGCCTTAGCCTTAACCAATGCAAATACTTGTTGAGTTTTTGGTTTCATTAATTACTGTAAATAGTAGTATATATTTAAAAATATCCAATTTCAATGATTTCTTGACTCCTTAAAACAAATAACTTTAAAAAAGAATAATTATTACTTTAGATTATATGGAAACAATGTTTTTAGAGGCTAAGTATGAGGGAAAGATTGATTTGAGTAAGATTAAACTAGACAACTTACCGGAAAGAGTAGGATTGATTACAACAGTTCAATTTGCTGATTTTCTTGATGAGATTAAAACTTTTTTGAAAGATAAAAAAATAATAATAGGCAAAGGGAAACAAAAGTATGAAGGCCAGATTCTTGGATGCGATGCAAGCGCAGCTGAGAATATCAAAGACAAAATCGATGCTTTCCTTTATGTTGGAACTGGGAATTTTCATCCCCTAATTGTTGGTGTTAAGACTGAAAAAACAGTCTTTACACTCAATCCAATAACTGGAGCTTTTGGCAAGATTGCGGATAAGGAAATTAAAGGTTATAAAAAAAGAAAAAAGGCTGCTTTAGTCAAGTTTTTTTCATCTGAAATTATCGGTGTTTTGGTTTCAACAAAAAAAGGACAGTATTATGATGTTAATAAACTAAAGGAATTAGAGAAAAAATACCCTAAAAAGAAACTCTATGTTTTCATGGCTGAAACGATTGATTATAAACAGCTGGAAAACTTCCCTTTTATAGAAGCATGGGTTAATACTGCATGTCCTAGGATTGAGGAAGATACAAAAATCGTAAATATCCAGGAAATAATATAAACTTATCACTAACTAACCTTATCCTTCTTAAGAGTATTTTTGCATGAAATGTATGGTATCCAATCGTTAAATGAAATCTTGTTGCCTTAGAAGATCTTGAAAAATAGGATATAATTCGGCAGCCTGTGCTATGCTTTCTTTTGTGTGCGAATCACTGCCAAACCATAACTCCTTGCCTCCTCTTTCTTTATATATCCTTGCAGCAACAAAATCAGGCCTGGATCTCTTGTGAGATTGAAAATAATGAAAATTGAGTTCCAATGCAAGTCCTCTATTGGCAATATTCTCTATTGTATTATCGATATATGGGGATAAGGTATTTCTGTCTGATCCCTTTTCTGATTCAAAAATACAGAGGTGAGCTACTCCCACTCTTGGCGCAAGGTTCTCAAAACCAGCCTCAACAGCATTGTTTAACCTTTTAAAATATCTTTCACATACATTGTGAAATCCACCATATTGTTTTATCATTTCTGCAAAGGTATCTTCAGAAGCATAAAGGGACCAACCTTTTTTCTGCAAACTTCCATCTTCCCTTTTCCAGTCTTTTAACAATTCAAGATGGTGAACTGCTAACAGCAGAAGGTCAGGTTTTACTTTTTCAATTAACCTTAAGGTATCTTTCCTATCTTTTTCCAAATAGCCGATTTCAAAACCCTTCAACACTTTAATGCCATATTTTTGTTCTGCATCCCTGCATTGGGCAAAGTAATCAAAAATCTCTTCTGGCATGATTGTGACTGGGCTTCCTATTCCATATTTCTTTAGCTCTGTAAAAAACCAAGTAAAGTGTTCAGTAAATGCAATTTCACAAAAACCTGCTTCTGTAGCGGCCTTCACCATTTCATTCACTGAATTCTTTCCATCTCCAAAGCGCGTATGAAGGTGGAAGTCTTTCATTTTTCTGCCTCAATTACAATAATGAACCAATGGCATAATTCCCAATTTAGTCTAGGTTGCTTATTTTAACTTTAAAGTTATAATCTCGTTTCCAACAGCAGCATAGAGATGCTTAGTATCAACAGCTATTGAGCCAATTTTGGATCCAAAGTCATGAGTGGTAATTATTCTATTTTCATCTGTAACAAATACTTTAGATCCATCAGGGGTTTCTCTTACATAAAGGTATTTACCATCTGTAATAAGGTTTGTAATTAAACCTTCAAAACTAATTTTAGGTATAACCACATTACCAATAATAACTGAAATATCATGCTTATCTCTTGAAGGTGGTTGCCCATATCTACCAAAAGTCCCAGATATTGCGTATAAACCCCCTTTGAAAAAAACCATCTCTTCAACAGGCTTGCTCAACCTAAAATCTAAATTAATATTCCCAGCTTTAAGAGTTAAGAAATGGGTGCGATTTGCAACAACAAATACCTCCTCTTTATGAACTACAAAATCATAAATAGGTTCATTAGTTTTGAATTGCCATATCGGTTTTCCATCTCTAACTCCGACAATAGAATAACCTACACCTTCTCCAGTTGATAGATATACTTCATACCCAAAAAGGTTGGAAGGGTATACGCCTTGTGCATCTGCTGCATAAAGGCTTATTTGCTTTTTGAAATCCTTCCTTGAATTAACTATCCCATCTTTTATTGTGACAATTCTACTGAGACCTTCTCTAGCGTACAGATTACCTCCCTTAGCAAAAAGCGAAAAAACTTCGTCCTCTAAAGAGATTCTTGAAACTTCAGAGAGTTCTCTAGTTCTTCTACTAAATCTTGATGTTAAAAAGTCAAAAACCATTTTGTTGCCTTGATTTAAATTTAGCTTTATCTTATTACCCTAAAATATTCCCTCCCTTCATCAGTAATGCAATAGTTGTCTGGATCATAGAATCTTAAATCCAGGTTTCTTGGAATTATTTTTCCAGCCTGGTCTATTTTTACCACTGATTCTAATGGTTTTGTTTGCGCTTCTATCTTATTTCCAACCCTTTGCAAAATAGCAACCAGACCTGTAACCTGTTTTGCGATTGTTGTTGCAGCAGATTTGCCTAATTCCATGGCATATAACTTTTCGAACAATGTTGGAGAGCCTGACCTATAGAGATAATTTGGATTAACGTCATTGCAGTTTTCTATGGCTAATTCTTTTTTAATACGTTTAGCCAGAATCTCAGCTACACCCCCTAATTTTGCATTACCGAATGAATCCTGATTAGTTCTGTCTTGGCTAATAGGCTCTTCACTGCCTTCGTAATGAACACCTTCTGCAACAACAACTACTGCATAATTATTTTTTGTATAACGTTGGGCTAGCATTTCTTTGAATCTTTCAAAATTAATAGCTACTTCGGGAACAAGGATAAAATCAGGTTGGCCTTTATAGGCGCTTAAGGCAAGCCAGCCAGGAGACCTTCCCATCGCTTCAAGAAACATTATTCTTTCATGAGAATAGGCAGTGGTCCTTAATTCAGAAGCATAATTGGCGGCTTTGTAAGCTGCTGCTGCAAAACCTGAAGTGAAGTAATTAATGATTTTCTCATAATCAATTTTCCCTTCTGGTGCGTTAATGCCCACATCGTTATCTACTGTCTTGGTTATGAAACAAACTGGAATTTTCATTCTTTCCAATAACTTTTTTCCAACTGTTAAGGTGTCATCCCCACCTATTGCGATCAGCCCATCAACAACCTTGCTTATATTATCAGCAGCTTCCTCTGAGGTTACATCAGTGAGCTTTGTTCTTGAGGTTCTGAGCATAGTTCCGCCTTTACTGGAATCTATTTCTGTCTTTTTGATATGCCTATATTGTGTAGGAGTCAATACACCTTTCCACCCTCTTTCAAATCCTATAACTTTGTTTCCGTATAACTCTGCAGTTTCAGCTACCCCATATATTATTGCATTTAGTGATGCTGTATCACCACCACCAGTTAAAATTCCGATTCTCATTTTATATCGTATGTATAGACCCTTCCATTTTCCCATTGTTTTGATGCTACTTCGTCTCCAGAGCATCCTGTCAAGAATTTATGAAAAGTTCTCATAACATGCGCGTGGCTTACAATCACAATGTCGAAGCCTTGGTTTTCCCTTAGGATCTCCCTTAATTTGGGTACTGTCCTCCCTTCAACATCCCTTAATGATTCTCCTTCCGGAAACTTTTTTTCATAGCTAAATTCAGTTTCAGTGAAATAATCTCCAAGTTCTACTCTAAGCTGCCCTTGGTAGATACCATCGCATCTTTCTTTAAACTCTGGAACAACTATCAGTCTTTTTGATAAATGGTATGCCATGATTACTTCAGCAGTTATCCTCGCTCTTTGCAGATGAGAGGTGTAGGCAATATCAAATATAACATCCCGTAGGGAATCGGCTGCTTTTTTTGCATCAACCAGACCATTTTCTGTTAAGGGTCTGTCTGCATCACCTATTACATGGGTATCGTTCCAGTCACATTTACCGTGCCTTACCAGGTATAATTTTGACATCTTTAATGCTCCAGTACATATTTTGTCAGAAGTGCCAGGTCTTTTGCAGGACCTCGTTCATTATCATATCCTGAAACTATCCCAACAAGCGCTAAACTTTTGCCATCTATTTTAAATGGAATTACTTTTGTTTTGGATATTGCAATTACAGAAGATGCAGTGTTCCCAATAATATCTGGTGAAGCGATTTCAGAACCTTTAAAGGTATCTAGTCTATTGCAGTATTTTGGATTATCTTTTGCTCTTTCAAACAGACTATTAATTTTTTCTGAAACGGATTCAACGCCATCAGTTACAAAATAAACATTTGCAAAAGATCCATCTCTAGTAGGAACCCTCATAGCAAATCCATCCATTTTTCCATCTAGATAAGGGATTACACTCCCAGTTGCTATTGCTGCTCCTGTTTTTGCGGATTGAATAGTATCCAAAACTCCGTATGAGGCCATAAAATCCAGGGGTTTTTGAGTGTTGGTTGCTGCATGAGTTGTATCCATTAACACTCCATAGATTGGAAGTCCAGAATCTAGGATGACCTGCATAGGTAGTGCTAATGCCTTTGTCGTACATGATGCGTTTGAGATGATTTTATCTTGCTTGGTATAATTTGTGTGATTAACTCCCATCACAAGTGTCTTCATATCTCCTTTACCTGGAGCTGAAAGAAGAACTGTTTCAAGGTTTGGGCCTTTTGTAAAGTGTTTTTCTAAGTCTTCTTTGGCTACAAAAGGCCCTGCACACTCATCTACTGCTGCTATTTCTTGCCCCCATTTAATTAATGACGGGTCTTTTTCATGACAGACTTTGATTCTTTTTCCATTTATTGAAATAGATTCGTCATCAATCTTTTCTACTTTCCAATCAAGAGAGCCATGCATTACATCTTTATGTGAGAGGGACTCAACAATATTATTTGTAGATGCCAAATCATTTACAGCGCCTATCTCGTTTCCTTGTTTGATCAACTCATATGCGGTAAACTTACCTATCCTTCCTGCAATCCCGTTTATTCCGATTTTCATTTTCTCACCTTATTCAATTAGGGTCTGATACACTATTTTCTGCTGTTAACAAGAGTCTCCTATTATTCCTAAGATAATCAACCATCTTGTCTGTTGAAGTCCATACTGCAAGATGCAATGTTGGCTCTTCTACTGAGAAATCAGCAGAAGTCAACAATCGGTCAAGGCTGACAAAATAACTTCTTCCAACTTTCTTCATGATTTCTATATAGGCCTGCATGGTTTTATAATCATGTGTTATATTGCTATCAAGCCAACTATCTCCAGAATCACTTTTTATATCTGTTTTGTAAATACAATCCGCTGGAAGATGAACCTCTCTGATTTGATCTCCTTTAAAAATGTCATATAAATATTGTGCTGCAGCCCTAGAGGCACTCCTGTGGCAATTATCAAGACTACCTCCTACAATAATAAGCCTTCTTCCATAAAGATTTTCAATATCGTAATTGCCAGGATCTGTTTCATTATCAACGATATGATAGAAAATCCCGTTTATATCGTAGTCAGCATATCTTGAGGCAGTTCTGAGTCCTCCTTCCCAGTCTAATCCCAAAATCTTTTTTAGGATAGATTCACCATAAGTTGAATGCTCATAAACATGGGCTGCTATTCTTTCATCCATTAATCTTCTTATTCGTCCTTCGCAACAAGCTAATGATTCATACTCATCATTGACATGTACTATAACTAATGATACATCTCGCAGAGGAGTTGCCAGAATCTTACCTTCCAGCTTTTTAGAGCTACCGCTATCTTGAATTGGATTTTCCATTTTTGTTATCTTAGATAGCTGCCCAGAGCTTTGGCATCTGAATAGCTATTTGATATTATGCATGAGGGAATCAGGGCTCTGCCCATATTCCATTTATTACTGCCTGGAAGCTCATAATAACCTCCGGCTTCCTTGATAATAAAGGCGCCAGGACCTATGTCCCACAGATAGGAATCCTTTGAGAGAAATGCATTTGCATGTTCTTTTGGATTGTCAGTTAAAATTGAGTAAGCAATAAAAACTGCGCACTTTGGCCTTGAGGTTCTTATCCCTAATTTGTTGATTGCTTGTTCTACCTGATCGCTTACCTTATATCCCAATATCACATGTGCGAGGTCTGTTTTTTTGATTTGTATCGGATGTCTTTCATCCGTTTTCATATCAAACTTATATGCACCTTTAGCTGCAATTGCTCCAAACAAAGCTTCTCTTTTCGGAACATAAATTACACCCACAACAAATTCATCATCTTTCATCAATCCCAAAGAGACACCAAATTTTTCATCCCCTTTAGCGTAGTTTTGTGTGCCATCTAGAGGATCTACTACCAACTTATAGCTGCTTGACGGATTGAATAGTCTGGTCAAAGGGGTGTTTTCTTCAGCAAGTAAGCCAAGCTCATTTAATCCTTCTTGAATTGCATTTCTAAGAATCAATTCTTGGCAGTATCGGTCTACCTCTGTTATAGCATCTTTAGGAGAGCTTGGTTCACCTTCACCTTTGCTTTCAAGTTTGACAGTTGGCTGATTAGCTAACTGGAACTTTCCCATGTCTATGGCGCTTTGTTTAAAGAAATGCAGGATATGTTCTAAGTTTGGTTGTGCGGTTATTTGCATTTTAACACTTCATATTTAGAGCTAATAGGATGTTGACTTAATTTCCCTACAAATTGACTTCCAGGTCCTTCTATATTTCCGATTACTTCGTAGTTAAGTTCTTTATTTTTCAAATAGCCTTTTATATTTGTTTCAGTAAGAGTTCGCCCACTATTCTGAGATTCAATCAAATATGCTGCAGTTCCGGAGGCTAAAGCCATAATATCTAACATATCCCTTTCTATTCCATTATGCCTCCTTTCATGTTCCAACCTTGCCACTACAGATGCAAAGGTGTCCCCCGCCCCATTTGTATTTAGATCGTTACTATCAAACTTAAACACTGAAACCCTATAGATATCTCCATTTTCATCCACGCCTAGACATCCAAAATTCCCTAAGGTTACGTAGACTCTACTGTGATTCTCTCCTTGATTTTGCCAAACCTTTTTTATTGCTTCAAATAATTCATTGAGATATATACCGTTTACATCTAACTTTGAATCTCTCTTAGGAGACCAATACTTTAATACCTCAGTCTCGTTAAATATTGTAATGAATCTGTTTGAGATAGCTTCTTCTGTTACTTTCGCATACAATGGATCCATTTTTTCCGTCAGGCAGACTATCCCCAAAACGTTAGTGTATGTACTTTTTGTCTGCCTGTATTGATTCATAGCTGCAGCAAAGACATCTGGTGAGCTGGTGCTATTGATAACTATTGTCCCAACATTAGTTTCACTCCAATTGTTTTCCTGAGGAACTATTGGATTAGTGATTTTTGTTCCTCGTAGGATTATTTTGTCATGAATACCTAACCTTCCATGCTCATCCTCTACTTGGTATATCACAAGATTTTTAGCTTCATTTCCCCCTTCTGACCCAACATAAATGAGCCTATCTTGCACATTCATTTGCATTAACAAGATTTCCAGTAAGTGCCAGTCAGTAAACTTCTGTGCGTCAGACAGAACTGTTCTAAACCTTTCACGACTAAATTGCTCACCATTGAGATGTGCTTGATAGTCCTGCACAATTCTTTCCAATTTTGCTACCCCATGGCCAGTAGCGTGGTTATCTACATGCAGTGAAGTGTATAATTTAGTCATGTCTTTAGAGTGCTGTGAAAGCGCCCTTAGCATATTAATACCTCCACCACCTAGCTGGACTCTTTCGATATAGAGCCTGACCGGCGCCCTGCATACCAGTCCACCACCGCAAGAAACTGTTCCCTTTGTGTTATACTTTTTCCCTTCTTCAACCGATTGCACCAAGCCCTTGTCATCATAGATTTGTGAACCATCAAATTCCAATATGTCTGCTCCATTGTAGTTAGTAACAAATTTAATAGAGGGTATTCTTAGACACTTGTCCCCAATTGAAAATTGAGTGGTCTGGCTAGTAGCTATCCTAGTTAAATAATCAACATTATCATCCGCAAAAACCCAAAAAGATTTACTACTTTTCCCCTTTCCCTGCAGTAGGTCATCTAAGCTTAAGATTCTGTCTGGATTTGCCATTTTTTATCCTCTCCAGCGGTTTAGAGCTACCGCTATTCTTAATTCTAAATACACTATTTTACATCATTCCAAAATTTCTTTGAAGTACTTTTTCTGGCCTTAGTAGCAGTGAAACCAGACTCTCAGTTGTTGTTAATTTCTCACCTTTCCCTGCTCCCAGTTCAATTGCTTTTGATGCCGGTTTCACATTTACCCCAATGTTTTGGAACCAATTTTTGCTGTCTTGTAAGGCTTGATATAACTCACGATCAAAGCAAGCAACAAATGTTAATGTAAGTTCATTATCACTTATCCCTGCTTTTTTTACGCCTGACCCATACCTTATCGCTTGTTCATTAGTGCTGTTCAGATATGCTGCATTAAATGCAACTGTTATCATATTCTGATGTCTATAGATTGCCATTATAGGACCAATTCCGCCTGTACTTTTTTTCTGCATGTCCTTGTTTGCTGCGTTATAGTTTGGGCTTGCTGAACTTGGATTTGCGAAGTCAGATGTCAATAATGGGCTTGAACCCAGATTGTATATTGTCATATGGCACTGATTTGGGACCATCACTTTGTCTTTGGGTGATGCTATAATCAAGTCTACTGTCGGTTCATTGTCATTGTCAATTACCATAACCCCATAGCCTTGAAACTCATATAATTCCTGCATCCTTTTTGGTCCCAGCATATCCTGATGATGACCCATCGTGCATCCCATCACTAGTATATCATGTTCACTTTCCAGATTTGGAAGCCATGTTAAGTTCGGAAGTTTTGAACTTAAGTCATCTGGAGAATGTTCAGCACCGCTATACACGACTGAATTATCTTTTGCTGCGTTAAATTGAAATTTGGAGTAATCAGTTGATGCTTCAACAATATCCTTGATACTATCATATCTTCTGTTATTAACCTTATACCCTAATGTTTCAAGCATTTGGTTTTGCATGATTCTACCTCACTACTTGTGATAATGGAAGTCCTGAATTATGTTGATCTGTTTTCCAAACATCTTAGTCTGTTCCTTAGTGTATCCAGCGCAGTTTAATTTGAACATTTGGGGATGCGATTCCTGTATCTTTCCAACAACATAATATAAGATAGATGTAGCTGTTGCGTAGTCCACATCATTTGGTAGCGGGATGTTAAGACGCTGATTTTCTGGACCATACGCTGGCTTTACTCCTCCAAAATTAAGGAATAGCTCTTTTTTGTATTCAATCGGTGCTCCTGTTTCTGGATTTATCTGGATTTGCTTAGATTCTAATGTTGGAACAAGTGTCTTTGCATGTTTTGAATCATCTTCAGCACAGAAATCTACACCATATTGTTGACTGAATAGCTCTTGGAATTTAACAATCCCTCTTTCCGCAAGCAAACCTAAGCTATTTGGAACAACTCCAAAAAATGCTTCATAATCATTCAGTCTACCAAACCTCTCAAGCACAGGATTCACTTCGTTTTGAATATATTTCTTTATCGCTCTTGCATTTTCACCGGATTTTGCCATCATCATACCAACATATGTTGCAAAATTATAGGTCAATGGTTCTGGTTCTGCATTTGGATTTTTTATTTTATCACGGGCATTCATAGATGGAGATGGGATGACAATAGTCTTATTCACATACTTTGCTGCATCAGTAATGGGATTACATGTTATCAAGACTGTTGGAATTCCAAGTGGACCTGCCCATGCAGCAAGTCCAGGGGCGTGTTTTCCACCAGATGCAGATGCTATAACAATTCCATCAATACCTTTCCATTTTTTAAATTCAGTCTGATAATTGCTTTCTGTTGCTGTTACGGCGCTCCTGTCTCCGTACATTATTCGCAAGGTGTTTATTGCCAGGCCAGAACCAACTAACAAAGGCATTTTGAACTCAAGGTTTGCATCTGGCATTGCATTATTGTCCTGAACTTCAGCTAAAAAGTCTAATCCATCTAAAACTACCTTATCAAGATTTCTTATTTTCATAGTCTCTGTTGGATTTAATTCGTCTACCATTTTTATCCTCCTGCGGAGCTACCGCTATTCTAAACACAAATTTTCAATTACCCAACTAGCTAGCTAATAGTAACAATAATTTTCCAAATCCATATTCTGAAAATGTAAGTAACCTTTATCATAAATCATGTATACCAGCCCATCCTCTATTGCTGGATCCAAGGAGCCTCATTGCATCTACTGCAACTGTGTAGACATACTGTTTTGCAGACGCTGTGAAATCGCGCGGATCATATTTTGATGGATCACCATTAAAATAGGACCTATATGTTGCGGTGACTGCCAAACTTAGGTCTGTGCCTATGTTCAATTTTGTTATTCCTAAAATAACAGCCTCTTTAATCTGAGCAGCTGTCAATCCACTAGCCCCGACACTTCCGCCGTTTGCATTTATCTCTTGGATAAGACAGTTTGGGATTAGTGATGAACCGTGGGATACCAGATAGCATACTGGAGAAATGTTGCTAATAACTGCATGCGCATCCCTGATAAGGTCAAATCTTAAACTGCCTGAAACACCTTTATTGATGCCATGCTGAGGCCCCCATGCAATGGCTAAAGCATCTAGCGTTGTCTCATCCAGTGTCCTTAATGACATCGGATCTGTTGGGTTTAAATTGGGTTTTGACATTTTTCCTCTATTGCATAGCTTGCGCTATGGCAAATTGAAATGTGTTCATCCTAATTCTTTAGAGCCTCAATAGTTTACTTTGTCACCCAAATATGGGCATTAACAAAGCTTCGTTATCATGCCCCCATTGCCTGAGTTGAGTGCAAATCCAAATAATCTCTGAATAGCTATGAATTATTATTGTGTAAAATGTTCTGGCTTTGTCAAAAACATCTCTTTTTTTAGCTCTTGAATGACGTTAAATATCTGAATGTTTATTACACCATAATTATGCTCTATATGTTCCACAAAATTGCCAACCTCTCCCATATCTTTGAACACGACCTCTGCAAGGAAATCTGATCCAAAGTCAACCTTGCTCAATGAGTTAACATTTGGATGCTCCATAAGATATTTTTGCAGCTCTTCTCTAGAGTCCATCTTTACCTTTATCGCTATGTTTGCTTTTGCATGCAGGCCAAGTGCTGAAAAATTCAAAAGGCTCACATGCTTATGGACATATTTTTTCTCATGCGATCTTAATCTATCATATACAGTTGTTACAGGTATCTCTATTTCCTTGGAGATCTTTGTAACTTTTTTTCTTGCGTTATTCCTTAATTGCGCGATAATTTCAGCATCTTTTTTGGAAAACATTATTATCTTCTCCGTCAATATTACTTGTATTGGCATAATAATATATATTCTTTTTCAATATGAAATATATTTAAGAATAGTACAATATATCCCATAAAATTACAATAGTATCCGTAAAATTTATATATTCTTACGTATTTATCACAAAACATGAAGAGAAAAGTTATCAAGCAGGGACATGACACCTTAACGATATCATTGCCCAAGATATGGTGCAAAAAACTTAATGTTAAGGGAGGGATAGAAGTAGATGTTACAGAAAACGGAGATGAACTGGTTGTCAATGCAAAAGAACGAAAAGAGGAAAAAAAAGAAGTAACCATTGAAATTCCTGAGATGGAATCCAAAACAATAAAATTTCTTATTCGAAACTTGTATATAGACGGATACGATAACGTTACAATAAATTTCAAAAAAAACACTGCAATAGATTTTAGCTCAAAAGTCGAATCCACTGTTCTAAATATTATTGCATACGAAGTAAGACGGTTGATGGGATTTGAAATTGTGAATACAGGGAGCAATTTTTGCCATCTGCAAAACTTGTCTAGGGAGAGCATCGAAGAGTTTGACATAAGTCTGAGAAGATCGTTTGGCATAGTTAACGAATGGTGGAAGGAAATAAAAAAAGCGACAATGTCGGGATACAATAAACTGCCCCAATTTGGACAGGATATGCATGATCAAATTACTAAATTAATATCCTATAACCTGAGAATCCTAAATAAGATAGGTTATAAAGACAAGAGAATGACCCTAAGAATGTTCCAGATACTTTATAAAATAGATGACATCATCGATTTAATTAAGGAATGTTTGAAAGAAACAGGAGATAAAATGCCTTTTAAGAGTAAATTGGTCTTGGAAATTACAGATGAGACTAGTAATTTATTTGAGAGCGCATCAAAGTTGTTTTACAAGTTTGATTTTCAAGCTTTTTCCAGGTCATGCACTAAAAAATGTGAGTTGATTGATAAAATAATCGATGCATCATCAAAATCATCTAAAATTGAGCGAAGATACCTTACATATCTCGAAAACATTTTGGAGGAATTAAGAAAATTAAACATTGCAAGAATGTCCTTGGAATATTAAGCAATTCGTTTGAATGCTTTTTTCATTTCCCTAACTGATTTGTATGTATCTTCTCTATGATACGTCAGCGCCTTTCTAAGGAAATCTCTATATTTTGGGTCTACTTTGGCTAACACTTGCTTCTCCAGGGCATTCTGATATCTATCTCTTGGAAAAAGATTTATATTACCAATTGTTTTATCATCACCAGTTAACATAAAATATAAGCAGGCTCCAAGTGAGTATATATCATACTGAAATGAAGCTCCTTTAACCTCTTTTCTTCTTACATCTGGTGCAGCATAAGCTGTTGCTCCAAATGAATTAACTCTATCTGTTAGTTCATCCTCTCTTATAGCAAATTGCAGATCTGTTATTTTTACAGTCTTTAGATCTGCTGTTAATAAAACATTTTCTGGCTTAATATCTCTATGTATTATACCTTTTCTATGCATGTAATTAATTCCATTTAACATTTTAATATATATGTCTCCTATAGGACCACCACCCCGCGGAGATTTTAACACAATTCCTCCTAAACCTCCTAAATCCTTTCCATCAATAAATTGTTCTACTGTATAACATATACCGCTTTCAGTTGTACCTCCATCGTACCATTTAATTATATTTTGATGGTCTAACTCTGAAAGTATATTTCCCTCTTGAACATTTACTTGATCTTTTGCATGCCTCGAAAATAGATCTCTTCCTTGGGGTCCCCACCCTTCAATATCATAAACTTTTACGGCAACTTGTACAGTATATCCATCATTTCTCATCCCCAAATAAACAGTCCTTGAACCTCCTTTTTTTGAAATTCTCCTTATTAAATCATATTTAGGGATATTTAAACTTGCAAGTTCAACCAATTCGTCTAAATTCTCTGACTGCAATTTTAACTGTATTCTCTTTAATCGCTCAAAGAAATCACCAGCTAAGCAATTCAAAGGAACTTCATGTTTTCTTAAAGCATCTATCAAATTAGCCTTATTGCAATTTTGTGGGTCAATAGCTGTTTCCTTGATATATGCTTCAATATTCTGCCATGACCTGCCTATAGTACGCTCAAATATCCCAAAATCACAAAGATAGGGTGTGGTTGGGCAACTTGCTATCAGCCTTAGAAATTCAGGATCTAATTTAGTAATGAAATTTGGAAGATTTTCCGCCATTGCAATGATTTGGCTGTGGTTGGCATTATATTGGACCTGAATTCCTTCAAGATGTTCTTTAATCTTATTGGAATCCTGCTTATTTTTTTCATAAAAATTAACAAATCCTTCTATCATTTTCCTAAACGCTGCCTTTTCCTGCTGAACAGCCTGTTCCATCATCTCTCTATATGTTTCTGAATCTGGAGGATTTAGTTTCAAAAGATTTGTTGCCTTAACAGCATCTAATTGTTTACTTGGAGGGCTGGCATTGTTGAATGCATAACTAGCAGCTAAAATATAAGGCACTATACCTCCTTTTGGGCAGAGATCAATATTACTAATAACCAAATCAACTAATGTAGTTGAATTGGAACTAATCAACCCCTGTGAGTTTTCCTCACTATAAGATGCAATTTTTCCCTCCCCATAATACTGAATTGCCTCATATCTTTTTAGACTAGAGCTACCTTCTCTAATCAATTTAACTGCCCTTTGAGCCATCAAATGGCCCGGAAATATAACAAGAATATTATCCAAAGTATTAGCTACTGAACAACCAATCCTTTGCCTAGATCCTTCATTTAACATACAATAATAGTCAATAGTCTTTAACACATCTGATAAGAACGTTGAAATCCCAGCATCGTCTAAACCTGCCATGTCTCTTATAAAACGGCCTTCGGACAGAAATGGATTTTCTTGTTTTTCAATATCCCCAAATAATTCATTAATTATTTCTTTAGCGACAGTCCTTGCTTGATCATACCTTTCTTTCTGATAAAGGTCTACCAAGCTAGATATGTCCATGTTAGATCCTAGGTTGAGGTATGTACTTTGCCATTCTCGTTATTGTAAGCCTATGCAGAACCTGTAAAAATGTCTCGGTGATTTTATATTTGTCTTTTTGATCTATATATTCCCTTGGAACAGTCTGTATTATAGCTTCATCGGCTTTTAGGTAACCTAAGTCCTTGTGAGTTATTAACCTTGGATTACCATCCATATTAATAACTTCTTCTAGCCAGTCATCGGGATTTACCGATACTAAGTTATCAAAAGTTAAAAATGGAGTAACCTGCTTATCTTGTGTGCTAGGAGAAAATAATTTATTTGCTGCTGCCTTACCATATAACTGTGCTAGAAATATCCCAATTTCTGTCGGATACGTCCATCTGCAGGAATAGGTAATATCTGCACAAGTTACTTTGCCAACATGATAATTTCGTTGATCTAACATCTTCTTTATGTTCTCTGCATAATGATGTACTTTGCCTTTTAGCTTTACATTTGGATTCGTAGAAAGATTTGCATATGCCTTTCTTAAGTCGTCAACTTCTGATTGAGAGGTAGGTACAGCTTCAGTCAGAGAGCCTATTGTTGCCCGCATACCTGAATGCCGTTGATAAATTATATCTACAATCTCTTCTAATACCTGATCAACCGTTAGCTTATCATAATAATTGAATATTTCCGGCAAGATAACAAAATCTGCGGCACTAGCCATTGTTGCAGCACCTGGAAATCCAGATATCCTGCCCAAATTCTCGAATAATACCACCCTATGCTGGTTATGGGCTCCTGGGCTTGCCAATGTTGCAGTATATTTCCCTACTGTTGCAGCTACTTCATACCCAATGCTGATTAGCGGTGAGTAAGGCAGTTCTGGATTTGGATTCTTTCGTCCAATATCATTGTTCATTGATTTCATAATAAAGACCCACTCTATCCCATTTAAATTATGGGCTATTTCACGGAAATCAAAAATACCTCCTGATCCGGAAATTAATATTAGCTTGTCTATTCCATTTCCAATATGACTTAAAGTTTCTTCTATTCTTTTTGCTGCACTGGCTGGGGTATAGGGATGTCCTTGACTATCATCAATTTGACTACTTCTAGTTGTGGAAGTGGGAAGAATGCATTGAAAATGAAAAAGATCAATAGATCTTGTAGTTATATCCTTTGCTACAACATCATATGAAACATTATTGGCCCTTAGTAATCCTTCCATTCCATCATTTATGCCATATACTTTTTGTGCACCATTCCTAAGTGATTGGGTTCTTGCTGCTTCAATTGCAGCATTTTGCGATGGAACATCTCCATCAAGACATACAATACCTACATTTGACATGGGAATCGCCTCCTACAGAGTTTGTATATACCATGTGAATTCACTAAAGTATAAAAACTTTATGTTATTTTAACCACAATAAAGTAATAAATGCTGGGGTAAAAACTGCACAATCTTCAATGTAAACCTATTTAAACTCCTGAAAACTACCAAAATCTATGAAACCAGAACTATTGAGCCCTGTGCAAGATTTTGTCAGCTTAAAGGCTGCTATAGATACGGGTGCAGATGCTGTTTATTTTGGAATAAAAGAGCTAAACATGCGTATTGGAGCGAAGAATTTTGAGTTAAGAGATATTAAGAAAGTCATAACTATTTGCCATAAAAATAAAGTTAATGCTTATTTTACCTTGAATACCATTATTTTTGATGAAGAGATAGACAAAATAAAAAAAATTCTAAAAATGTTGAAAAAAGAAAAGATAGATGGGATAATATGCTGGGATTTTTCTGTAGTCAAAGAATGTGAAGCCTTGCGTTTGCCTATGCATTTAAGCACACAGGCTTCTGTTACTAATTTTGAAAGTGTATTATTTTTAAAAAATAAAATAAAAAATTTGAAAAGGATTAATTTAGCAAGGGAACTCTCTTTGAATCAAATTAAAGACATTATAATAAAAATTAAAAAAAATAAGTTAAATATTGAAATTGAAACCTTTATCCACGGAGCGATGTGCTTAAGTATATCTGGAAGATGTTTTCTTAGCCAGGAAGTCTTTAATAAGTCTGCTAACAGAGGAGAGTGCCTGCAGCCTTGCAGGAGAAAATATATTATTAAAGATATTGAAGAAAATCATGAATTTGAGCTAGGGGAAGATTATGTTATAAGCCCAAAAGATCTATGTACGATAGAGTTTATAGACAAATTAATTGATGCAGGTATTGATGCTTTTAAAATTGAAGGAAGAAATAGAAGTCCTGAATATGTTAAGGTTGTTACAGAATGTTACAGGGAAGCAATAGACAGCTTGGCGCAAGTAAAAAACAACAGTACAAGGGCGTGTGAGGGACGTAAGGTAAAACAGCAAGCGCAAAGAGCGCAGTCCCCCCTTTTTAAAAAAGATTTTATTAAAAAATTAGAATATTCCAGAGAATTAAAAAATAAGTTATTGAAAAAACTAGAAACAGTGTATAATAGGGGGTTTTCAACAGGATTCTATTTAGGTAAACCCCTTAATGAGTGGAGCGGAGTTTATGGTAGCAAAGCCACTGAAACAAAAGTGTATTTAGGGAAGGTCTTAAACTACTTTAAAAAAGTCAGGGTTGCTTTGATTAAACTTGAGACTAACGACATATGTATAGGTGAAAGAGTAATGTTTCAGGGAAACAACACAGGAGTTTTTTCTCAGAAAGCGAATTCAATTCAGATAAACAACAGAAATGTTAAAATTGCAAAAAAAGGTTCGTTAGTTAGCATTAAAACATTAAAACAAGTAAGGGAGAATGATAAGGTTTTTTTAATTAAGACTTAGTATGTCTTTTTTTGTGATGTTTTTTTATGGTATGAGGTTTTGGAGGTGTTGCAACTTCAACTTTTTCTGTTTTATGTTTTTTGTTAGATAATAAGAGGAAGGCAAATAATACAATTGCAGACATTATAAAATAGATTGCTAAATATGATTGGGTCTTTGGTTCATCTTTAACAGATGCTTGGACAGTTGGTGTATTGGTTATTATTGGCGTTATATTTGGATTTGCTAGCTGCACTTGTTGAGACACATTTTGTGATATATTACCTTGCACCATAGGTTCATGATAAAAGCAAAATTGCGATTCTGAGGGTTTAATCAGAGTAGTGTTACATTTATCTATATCAGTGCATTTTCTTGTCTGCCTTCGCGCAGCTGTGCAAACTGAAGGATCCCATGGAGTGCAGTTCCATCTTTCTGTATAAACTACAGTTACAGTTTTGCTACCGCCTCCGCCACCTCCCCCACCACCTCCTCCGCCAGAACTTACAGAAAGGCCTTTGACTGCTGAATGATTTAAGCCACTTACCTTGAAATAGCTACCCAAATCAGTGCAAGTGTATTGTCCTGAATTTCCTGAGCATGGCACTTTGATCTCATTTGTAGCTGAGCAAGCTGAGCTGATATCACTAATAGTGTTGACTTCATAATCTGCAATACAGACATAATTATAGCTAGCAGATGATTTGTTTATATACACTGTTTTGGTTAACTGTTGAGAGCTTAGGTCAATATTTTTAATAAGGATTGTACCGTTTGCTGCTGAATAGTCGACTGTCCAATTTATTTTTAAAGTTGCATTGTTGAAATTCCAATCAAATTCTATCAAAGTTACGTTGTTTTGATCGGTTATGTTAATTTCTAACGTGTTGTTAAAAATCTTCGTTGTATTTTCCGAGCCATTAATCAACAACCTTATTGAAATAGTTGAGTTAATATTACTAATGTTACCTGTCAATTTATCTATAGTATCATTGATACCATCATTATCATCATCAGTATCGTTTATGTCTGGATTCCCATCTAAATCATAATCTGGCGCATCTATAATACTAACTAAGAAATCCTTATAATTTGAGTTGGTTCCATCTGTGACATTTACCCTTACTACATAACTTCCGCTGTCTGTCAAATTTGTTATCCAAGTGAAGCTGTTGTTTGACTGGCTAAACCTTGAGAAATTGATAGAGTAATTAAGTGAGTCTCCATCAATATCGGTCGCATTTACTGTTATATTCACAAGTACTGTTTCGTTTACAGTTGTAATGTTTTTAACAACATACATCTCAGGGGCAGCGTTATTTATCCTTAGATTAGAAGAATTTGTCCAATCACTCCAGTTAGAGCCATCATAGACCCTTACTGAGAATGTCCATATCTGATTTTTTGTTGTGTTTCCAGCAGCAATCGAGGTTAAGTTGACAAGTGAAGCAACTTCGATGCTGTTATTGTACCATTTTGTTTCATTCTTACTCTGACTGTCCAGATTATTATCACTAAATGCCCAACTTCCTGTCAAACTACCATTTGTCCTGTTGAAGCTGTCTGAACATGCTATTGTGACATTAACAGCTTCCGGAGGGGAATTTAATATATTTATTCTTCTTGGTTCGCTAGTACCTAACTTGCCGGCAGAATCATTTCCATATACTTTATAGTCATAGGAATATCCCCATGTTTCTGAAACATTTATCCACCATTCTCTGGAAGAACCGTTCATTGTTATATTCATACTATTAATCTCTATCCAAGCAGCGCTAAGCAGCTCATCGGATGTTATATTAATCAAAGTGAAGTTAGAAGATGTATAGGAGTTGTTTGTAGGAGATGATGCAGTAAACTCAATAATTGGGGCTTTGCTGTCAAGATAAACAATTGCTGCATATATATCGATTCTAGAGTAATTTTTTCCAGAGCCAGCTGAATCATCTACTGAAACACCAGTTCTATTTAGAGAATATTCTATCCCAGGAGGGGTTATGCTGCTTCCATTCTGAAGTCTTACAAACTGTCTAATTAAGGCAGCTGCCCCTGAAACAAATGGGGCTGACATTGAAGTCCCTGAATAAACTGCCGTGCCTCCGCCTATATATGCAGAATTTATTAATATTCCAGGCGCTAGCAAATCAAGGATAGATCCTCTTTGATATTGTATTGCATCAACGCTATTTACAGCGCCAACTGGTGTTGCATTTTCAATACATCCAGGGGCAGATATTCCTGCGGTGCAGTTAGCCCCGTCCCAATTGCAATTACCTGTAGCAGCAGAAACAAGGATATTTTGCCCAACTGCTGAATTGATGGATGAATCAAGTACATTATCATTGCAGTAGGTGTTATGGGTTGACTGATCACCTAGGCTTAGGCTAATTACTGATATATTATAGTTTACAGCATTATCAGTGCACCAATCAATGGCTGCGATGATGTCGCTATCTAAACAGGTGCCTCCTGAATTACAAACTTTCATTGCTACTATTCCTGCTTCTGGGGCTACCCCTTTTAATCCTGAGTAATTACCTGCTGCAATGCCTGCAACATGAGTTCCATGACCAAGGTCGTCCTCGGCGTTTGTATCTTCTGTTAAACCATTAGGGCAGCAACCGCCACTTATTCCACAATAGCAGTGTTGACCTAAAATTCTGCCACTAAAAGCGCTATGGTCTGCGTCAATGCCGCTGTCTACAAAACAAATTGTTTCGCCTTTTCCAGTAATGTTGGTGTTATTGAGTTCTAGCCTCCAAACATCATCTGCGTTAATTTGAGGTATGCTCTGTGATAAAAAAAGATGCTTAATGCCATTAATCTGTATACTCTCTACATTTGAATCATTTTTTAATTTTTCAAAGCCTTTTTTAGTAATCTCTCCAGAGAAACCGTTAATAGTTGAATACTCATGAGCCAACTCTAGGTCAATCTCATCATCATTTTTAATTTTATCCGACCTGTGCTTAACATTCAACTTACCTAAAACACGCTTTTGCTGTTCTCCAATGTTCGTTTTTTTAATTTCAGCAGTTTGCTTTAAACTGTGCTTATTTTCTTCAATTGGTTTGTCTTTTAATATGACAATAACTGATACCTTATTGTCTGATTCTAGTTTAGACTCAATAATTCGGTCTATATTAATAGCATAAACTGGTGCCAAAACTAATACACATAAGGATATTAGGATGGTTATTTTTATCAATTGTTCCATATTGAGAACATCAGATTGTTGCAGCACCCTTGATTTGAGCTGTACACTTATTATTTTGGCAAATACATCTTCCTTGGCTGCAATCCATCGTGCCCGGAGAACATTCCATTGTGCACATAATTCCTTTGCAGTCAGGTTTTTGATCTAGGCTAATGCATGAGTTTGCATGACAGCATGTTTTCGGAACGCAGTCTGAATCCGTATTGCACTCTGAAACTACTGTCGGCTTCTTTCCGCACCCACCATATAAAAGAACTAATGCTACCGCCACAAATAGATAGTTCCATCTCATACGAACACCACTTAAGTTAAAATATTGATATTATTAGACTGTTTAGGGTCTAATAATGTTGAACCAATCCCTCTCCCTACAAAAAAGGACTTTTCGTTCATAACTCTACCGAGCATACTTAACCATGATTTTCGTTCTTTATATTCTGCCAAAACCGGCTCTTCTCCAATTATGCCCTTGACATAAGATAAAACTTCATCCTTTCCCCCAAATTCATCAATTAACCCTAGCGCTTTTGCCTGAATTCCCATAAAAATATTAGCTGTTCCAATCTCAGCTTTTTGATCTTCAGTCAGGTGCCTGCTTTGGACCACGTCATCAAGGAAATAATCATGTAAAAGGTCTAACTGTTCTTGTAATAACGATCTTTCTACTACAGAGAGTTCTTTATATGGGCTCCCTATATCTTTATATTTACCTGCTACAAGGCGTTCATATGTAACATTATAATGTTCCAACAATCCTGAAAACTGAAGATAAGAAGCGATAACACCAACAGACCCCACTATTGATGCCCTGCTTGCGACAATGTGGTCTGATGCAGATGCTACCCAATAGGCTCCTGATGCTCCCATCTCCCGGATTAATGCAACAGTTGTCTTATTTGTTTTTTTAATGGCATTCACTATCTCTTCAGAGGCAACAGGTGAACCGCCGCCTGAATTGATTTCTAGAATTATTGCTTTGATATTGGGATTCTTATCTGCTTTTTCAATATAGCTCGTAATGGAATTTGAGGATGCAACACTCTCTCCTAACAAGCTTTCTGATTCAGCAGCAGTTATGACTCCTTGTATTGGTATTAAAGCAACATTTCCTGAAGGCTCTATTTCACTTCCAAAAAACAATGATATAAACCCTGAAAATAAAAATCCAACCAGGAGCAGAACTGATAAAACTACTATTATTGTAGGCCATTTCCTATTTGTCTTTTCCATTTAAATTACCTCCTATACATCATTACATCTGGGGAATTAAACAGTTTATTAATCAATTGAACATAATTTGGATTTAGCATAATCTTACCGTGCTTTTCTTTGATCTTTTTTAGCAATGACAAATAGCTCTCAGCCATTTTAATTACGCTGTCGATGTCAGATTTTATCCCGAATATCTCTTCCATAATATCACCCGATAATATAATCCTCAACAACCTTGGTTTTTGTCAATAATTCACTTAATCTTTGACCTCTAAAAAACAAGAATAATGGATCCCCTATCCACAACACAAAGAAGGGAAAAACAGGAAGCAGGAATAAACTCCTTGCCAGACATTGCCAGAATAATAATTTTTTATTTTCGCTTACAACCTTAATATTCATAAATATTTTGCCTATTGTCTGCCCAAATTTATATTCTAAAATGGCGAAATATAATATCCCCAAGATAGACAACAGTATCATCATAAGTGTAAATAGAGTAGTGAAAGAAGGATTATTTAGAAAAAAGTTATAAGCTTCCTTATAAGATACGTTAGATGGTAGGCTCTTTTTTATAATGGACTGAAATGGCAGGGCAAGAATAAATTCTATAACCAATAAATCCATAAAAAAAGCACCTATTCTTTTGTAGATTAGGGCTGGACCGGTAAATACTCTTTCCTTAGGTAAGTTAAGTCCTCTTTTTTTCATAGTTAATGATCTACTATAGGGTTATTTAAAAATGTTTTGGGGCTTTTTAAGGGTTATATTATATAGATTCAATCATACACAAGTTTATAATCCGTACATAAATCTCGAGGTCTATGAAACTAAAAGTTAGAATGCAAAACTTTCTGCCCAGTCTTTGACTGGGAGTTCAGTCATGCAGTAGCGTAAACTTTTTCTATTCTGAAAATAAAGAAGTAATTGGTAGGCTCCTGAAGAGAGCGCTACCCAAAAAAC
>Ga0315282_10004529_pt1 | contig 24176 bp, 18 predicted proteins | sample YL17G07_20_MG_FD_203693 | JGI IMG/M metagenome (GOLD analysis project Ga0315282, IMG submission 203693) | Sediment microbial communities from Yellowstone Lake, YNP, Wyoming, USA - YL17G07_20 | ecosystem: Environmental > Aquatic > Freshwater > Lake > Sediment | place: USA: Wyoming | collected... | reverse complement strand
GCGATGACGGTGCGGTTGAGCCATGTGCGGCCCGTCCGCTGTTCGTTCTCAGATGCCCCCATGCGGGCTCGCGGCCTCCCCTACCTCGTCGGGGTCCACGACTCCGCTTGGGGACCCCACTGCTCGACCGCCAGATGCCAGATCCGCCAGACTCCGCAGCCGCGCCTCGATCTCCCGCACCCGTGCAGTCACGAGGTCGGCCCTCTCCGGGTCGGGGGTGCCGTATCGCAGGAGGTGCGGCCCCGCAACCTCTTCCAGGTAGTCGCACATCACCGCGCACCGACCCCAAACCAAGTCGCGCAAGTCGCGGTCGTCCGGCCGGACCTCCAGTGTGTCCCGGAGACCCCGCATAAGAGACCGGATGTCCGACACACCTGCTGCCAGCTTGCCTCGCTGAGCGGTCGAGAACCCGTTGAGGTGCCGGTAGAACACCGTCTCCACCTCGCGTCCTTCGGCGATGGGCTCGAAACCCTCCAGTGCTTCATCGAGCAAGGTCATGGCGCTCACGATCGCCCGGATGTGCCCCTCGTTCACCGTGGTCCCGCCCCTCGCTCAGCCCTGTACCACTTGCCGAAGGCCAGGTCCACTCTCAGGCCGGTCCGGCCGTCCCCGCCAGGAACCCGATCCAGGACTCGCCCATCCCCAGCACCGTGCCCCCCACGAGGGCGCCCATCGCCAACCGGGCAACCGTGCCGACAACGATCCCGGGCAGGCGCACCTTGGGGGCTGCCGGAACGGGAGAAGGGAGAGGGGCAACTGGCATGCGTGCCATCGACGTGACGCCGGGAGGCGATGAGATCCCCGCCATCGAGCGACTCCTTCCGTCGAAGCGCTCCAGTGCCCCGTGGGGCACGGTGTGGAGCGGCCGCTCAGACGTAGGAGTCATCAGCGCTGGTGGCGGTTACGGCAGACTCCATTGCCGCGCGCTAGCTGCGGACGCACTCATTACACAGGCTCCGTGCTCTGTTGTCAACGCCCCCTCGGAACGCGAATGGGAGCAGGACCTCTGCACTGCACCGACAGGGCAGCGCTGGTACCCCCTTGTTGGCAGGGGCGCCGACACGCCCCGCCCGGTCCCCGAGCCTGCCGGCCGCGCGAGCAGTAGGACCGCATCGCGGAGATCACCAGGCCCCTCGCGATCGCCGTAATCGGCGGCCTCGCGGTCAGCCCGCTGTTCGCCCTGGTTGTCGGGCCTGTGGTGCTGGTCATGGTGCGCGGCCGACGGCGGCGCCGCCGGTAGCGGGTCGCCCCGTCGATCTACCGGCTGAGCAGCCCCTCCGCTGTCTCGCCCAGCCCGCACACGTCATCCTCGGCTATCCGCCGGAGGCAGTCGCGCCCCGGTTCGCTCCGGAGCAGCCACATGTTCCATAGCGCCGCCTCCTGGTTCGCGCGGTCTGCGCCGGGCAGGGCCGCGACCGTCTGCGCCATGAGGGCGCGCACATCGTCGTCGGTCATCGGCGTGGCGTAGGTCGTCATCACCCTGGCCCCCTGTGCCGCCTGGTGCATCGCGCCGAGCGTGGCCAACCGCATGAGAGGGTCGTCGTCCGCGAGCCACCTGTCCAGCACGTGGGTGACGACCGGAGACGACATCCGGAAGACCGTCTGGGGATCCCTCAGGGCCACGAGCGCCTCAAGCGCGATGAGCCCGAAGGCCTCCAGTGCGCGGATGATCTCCTCGCGAACTTGCCCGTCAGCGTTCTCTCGGTAGATCGGCACGAGGGCCATCGGGTCGGGGTCGCCCGCGTGGTGGAACCGCAGCCTCCTGACCTCCGCCAGGACGGGCTTCAAGTGTGCCGGCACCCCGAGCGTCGACCTGACCTCGGCGATGAGCGAGAGCGGCGAGAACGGCTTCCGCATGTAGGCCTGGTACAGACCCTCGCAGGCCTGCAGGTACGGGTGGTCCCGCGCGACGCAAGTGAGGACGAGGACCGGAATGTCCATCAGCCTCTCGTCCTGCCGCATGTGCTGGAGCACCGCCCAACCCCCCATGCGCGGCATCAGCATGTCGAGGATGAGGTAGTCGGGCGGCCCCTTCACCAGTAGCTCCAGCCCCGCGACGCCGTCGGCGGCGGATTCCGTCTCATACCCGGCGTGCCGCATGTTCACCTCGATCAGCTTCACGATGTGGGGTTCGTCGTCGATGATCGCGACGAGCTGCTTGCGTGGTTCCTCCACTCTCTTCTCCACAGGTTCCAGCTCCCTTCGGAGCGCCGCGCGCGCACGCTGAAGGCGGCCCTTCACGGCCGTCGGCGTCAGCCCGAGCTCGCCGGCCGCCTCAGCGGGCGCCATGCCCCCGACCAGGCACAGCTCGGCCACAGGCCGGTGCCTGTCGGAGAGCGAGCCGAGCAGGGCCTCGACGCCGGCACGTGCCAGCACCACCTCGTGAGGCATCGGCTCCGGCGCGCGCAGCAGCTCCCATTCGTGGTCTTGGAGCGAGACGCAGTCGAGCCCGTGAGCACGCGTCCGGCGGCGACAGTGCCGTTCCGCGATGCGCATGACCCAGCCCGCGAAGGCCGCGGGCTCGGCGAGCGCGTCCAGGTGGCTCCATGCCTGGAGCCAGGTCTCCTGAACCACTTCGTCGACGAGCCAGCCGTTGCCGAACCACCTCCGGCCGATGGCGCGGACGAGGCCGACGTTGCGGTCCCACAGCTCCCGCAGAGCGTCTTCATCTCCGCCCTGGGCCAGGAGGACCAGCGCGGCGTCGCTTGTGGGCTTGTCGGGTGTGCTCAATGCGTTCGCTCCGTACTGTGAAGAGGCACGGAGTGGGAATGAAGGAACGGACGGCGGGCCCGAGGCGGGCGACCTGCCGGTCGCCCCTACTGGGCGTACTCGAACCTGGAGATGATGAGTTCCGCGGGCTGCCCGTCGATGGGGGCCTCGCCGCTTCGCAGCCACAGGTTGATCCGGGCTCGCACCTCGCCGCCCTCGGTCGGCACGTCGGCTCCTGTGTAGTCCCAGGAGTGGATAGTCGCATCCTCGGGCGGAGCTGCGTCGTGGCCGGCCCAGGTCCGGAACTGAACCGAACCCGCGGCCCAGTCGAAGGCGTTCGTGGTGTCGGGGTCTCCGCCAAGGTCGATGGCGAACCGCTCTCGGTTGCCGGGAGTGTCCCAGGGCTGCACAACGTACTGCGCGTTCTGCGCCGCCGGGTCCCCCCATCGGGAGAACTCGATGTCGATCTCTCGGTTGGGATAGTCCATAGTCTCGTCGTAGGTGAACAGCCCGGCGACCACATTCACGTCCAGCAGATCGACGCGGCTCGAGACTCGGAAGACATACTTGCCATACCCTAGCACGTCCCTGGAGACCACCTCGGCGCACGTCCAGCGCCCGCCGGTGTTGGTGATCTTCAGGTGCAGACGCCCGTCGTCGTCCACCCACACGTTGTCGGTGCTGTCCGAGAAGTGGTTGGGTCCCGGACCGATGACCGGGTCGCTGTGCTTCACCCACCACGTGCGCCCGCTGAACTCGATCTCCTTCGGGTTCCGCTCGCGGATGGCTGACGCGAGTGTGTGCTCCGTCAGCTCCTGCGGAAGCGACGCCTCGCCGTGCACGAGGGGCGGGGTGTAATGGACAGGCACGAGGAACACGGCGACCTTGGTTAGCATCTGGTCGATGCCTCCTGTGATGAGGTCCGCGGTCCAGCTCCCGTCCGCGCCGATGTCGACGAGCCGCTGCTCGTCCGTCGGCTTGTTCCACCATCCCTGGCCCGGCACGTAGACGAAGAAGGCGAGCTTGCTCGAGGCACGCTCATCCGCATTGAGGCCGGACACGGTTCCACCAAAACCGCCGGCTCTGCCGTATCCGGGCACGGTTGTGAACGCGATCGTGGGCGGCCCGTCGGTCACTCCCGGCCCACAGCCGCACCAGGCGAGGAGGATTGGGAGCAGGGAGGTCGCAGCGGCGATCGGTGGGCGACGCCGTACCATGCTACTCCCTCGCCTTCCCCGAAGTGTCTTCCACATTGTCGTTGAACGTCGGTCGGTCCTCACGGAAGAAGACACCGTAGTATAGCTTATCACTCAGCGCAAGCCGCATCGCGGCGCCCAGGTCGCTCGTGTCGTGATCGTCCGGGATCGGGACCCACGACTCCCGCAGGCGGTCGTAGGTGATGTTCACCTTGTCGAAGGTCACGCACGGAGTGATCGCCACGACGAAGGAGAAGCCGCGGTGCTCCAGCGCCTGCTTCATGATGGGGTACAGCTCGTGCGGCTTGCCCGCGTAGCCCCGCGCCATGAAGGACGCGCGGTACGCGAGGCCGAGGGTCACGGCGTCGAGCGGGCGGTCCGGGTTGCCGTAGGGGTGGCTGCCTGTCACCTGTCCGGTCGGTGTGGTGGGCGACGACTGCCCCTTCGTGAGCCCGTAGATGCCGTTGTCGAAGAGGACGTACGTCAGGTCGACGTTGCGCCTGACCGCGTGCGGCAGATGCCCGCCCCCTATCCCCAGGCCGTCACCATCGCCTCCGACCACCAGCACGGTCAGCTCCGGCTTCGCGATCTTCACGCCCTGCGCGACCGGCAGGGCGCGACCGTGTATCGCGTGGAAGCCGTAGCCGTTCACGAAGAAGGGCATGCGACCCGCGCACCCGATCCCACTCACTACCGCTAGGTTGCGGTTCTCAATGTGCAGATCGGCCAGGGCCTGCATGAGGGCCTGCGTGATGCCGTAGTACCCGCAGCCCGGACACCAGGTCGGCAGCTCCTCCGAGCGGTAGTCGAGCAACCCGGACTGCTGGACGGCGCTTATGTCGGCAACGATCTCGGCGTTCAGAGTACCGCCGAGAGTGGTTGGGTCTTGTGCCATCTGATCACCCCCTCACTGGCTCAGCCGTGGACCTTGAGCGCTGCGGCTTCGATGGCGGCGGTGGGCAGCGGCATCGCGGCGGCCTCGCAGACGCGAAGAACGTCCCGGTGGGTCGCCTGCTCCACGAGAGCCGCGTACTGGCCGCTGGAGTTCGTCTCCGCGACGAGCAACATCCCGCACCGCGCGCTGAACTCACGCAGCGCATCGCCTGCGAGCGGCCACATCAGGCGCGGGAAGATGCCACCGGCCCTCATGCCCGATTCGGACAGCCGCTTGATCGCGTTCTTGGCCGCGCCCACGGTGGACCCCCAGGAAACGATGCCAACCTCGAGATCCCCCTCCGGCCCGACCACCTCGGGGGCCGGCCACCGCGCAAGCAAGGTCTCGAGCTTGCGCTGCCGCTTCCGCTGCATCCGCGTATGCACCGGGCCACTGTAGTTCGGCAGGCCGTGCTCGTCATGCTCGAGGCCCGTGATGGGGTGGACGAGCTCGGGCATCCCAGGGTAGGCGCGAGGAGAAACACCCGTCTCGGTGATGGCATAGCGAGCGTACGGCTCTGGTGTCGGTGTGGCGAGGAAGTCCTCGTAGACGCCGAAGCGATCGGCGGCCTCGCGCGACCACACGACGTCCTCCATCCTGCTCGATAGGAAGAAGTCGAAGAGCACTATCACCGGTGTCTGGAACGCCTCGGCTACCTCGAAGGCCTTGAGGACCAGCGCGTAGCACTCCTCGACGTTCGTCGGCGCCAGCACGGGCCTCGGCGACTCGCCGCTAGCGCCGAAGATAGCGATGTTGAGATCCGATTGCTCGGTCTTGGTCGGCAACCCGGTCGACGGGCCGCCTCGCTGGCAGTCGATGATCACCGCGGGCACCTCGGCCATCACGCCAAGGTTGATGCACTCCACCATAAGGCACAGCCCGGGGCCGGACGTGGCCGTAGCGCAGCGCTTGCCGGCGAAGCCGCCGCCGACAACGTGGCCGATCGCCGAGATTTCATCCTCGGTCTGCACCACGACCCCGCCCGTTGCCGGCAGCTTCCTGCCGAGGACCTCCATGATCTTGGTGGCGGGCGTGATGGGGTACCCTGCATAGAGCCTGAGACCCGCGTCTATGCACCCCTGCGCCGCGGCCTCGTTGCCGGACACGATCGAGACGTTCTCCACCCGAGCCAGCGCCACGTTGCCGAAGTCGATGGGATCGGCCTTGTCGAGCTCGCGAGCGGCGCACTCCCAACCCAGGTTGAAGGCCGCGATGTTCGTCTCCCGGACGGTCTCGGACTTGCCCCCGAAGCGCTTCCCGATCGCCCAACGGAAGCCGTCCGCGTCGAGCCCGAAGAGCCACGAGACGACCCCAAGCGCCACGATGTTTCGCGACTTAGCGCCCTTCGTCGCCTCCGCGGACAGATCCCTGAGCGGGACGCCATACCCGATCATGCCCGGCTGCAGCCAGCCCGCGACGGCCTGGTCCTCTTCGTGGTAGTCGGCCGGTCTACTGTCGTAGATCACGATCCCGTTTCCGCGAAGCGACGCGAGTTCGGTGATCGAATGAGGGTCGTCGAGGGCGACCAGGCAGTCGCCCATCGTGCCGGGCGTCAGGACGCGCTCCACGCTGATCCGCGAATGCGCGACAGACTTCCCGAACCCGCGGATCTCCGCCGGGAACGAGTCGAAGTTCATGACGTGGTAGCCCATCCCGGCCGCGGCCAGGTTGAGTATCTGCCCCGCCGCAATGGACCCGTCGCCCGCGGCTCCGCAGATCTTGATGACAACGTCCGAGCTGGCGGGCCCGGTCGTTTCGGACACTGCCATCAGAACTCCCTCCACCAGGACGTGTTGACGCGTATGCCCTCGACCTCGAAGACGCTTTCGGCCGGGCCGCCGGCGTCCACCGTCTCACCAAGCATGTTGCGCGCCGCGAGCGCGCCGAGGTGTTGCGCGTTCGGCCAGCCGATCGATACCCAGTAGTTGCGCAGATCGGGCCGGTAGATCTCCGCGCAGTCGCCCGCGGCGTACACTCCTTGCCGGCTCGTCTGCAGTCGCTCGTTCACGAGCAGCCCGCGCTCGATGTCGAGCCCACTGCCTCGCAGGAACTCAATCGCGGGCACGAAGCCGAAGAACGCGCCCACCAGATCGCAGTCGATCGCCCCACCGCCCCGTGTCCTAGCGATGTACCGATCGTGCCCCGTCGCATCGACGCCGGTCAGCGCGTCCTCTTGTCTCACCTCGACACCCTTGCGCCCTAGAGCGCGTGAGAACTCCTCTCGGACCTCGCCGGTCAGCTCAAGGGGCCAGAACGCGTCCTCGTCGATGAGGAACACGACCTCCTTGCCGACAGTGGCGAGCGTTGTGGCCACGCGGAAGCTGATCATGTCGCCTCCGCATATCACAACACGCCGGAGGTCGGGCATCTTTTGTCGCAGCACCCTTGCGTGCCTGAGCGTGCCCATGACGCTGAGGTGCTGTCTGTACGCATAGTGCACCTCAGGGACCCGCGGCGTTCCACCGCAGCAAACCAGAAGCCGCGTGTACCGGATCTTCTCCATGTGCGCGAGGAAGATGGTCTCTGTCGCGGGGTCGATCCGCGTGACCTTCTGCCCCAGGCGCAGCCTGACGTCGTTCTCCCGGTAGTGATCGGGGGTCCTCACGACAAGGTCGGCCTCATCGCATCCACCGACGATGTAGTCCCTCAGCCGGTGTCTGTAGTAGAACGGGAAGAACTCGTCGGACACGATCGTGACGCGCGCGTCGGGAGCCCCGGAGCGCAGCACGTCCGCGGCCTCGTTGCCCGCGGGGCCATTGCCGATCACAACGTAGTGCTCACCGGCCATCGGCGCCCCCCTCGAGACCGAGGGGGTACGAGATGAACGGTCCCTCGGGCATATCCACCTCGTCCACCAGGTTCACCAGCTTCACCGAGATGCACTGGGTAGGGCAGATCCTAAGGCACACTCCGCACCTGATGCAGCGGTCACTATCTATAACGACCGCGGACACGCGGTTCCACCTGCCGGTCTTGCTCACGCGGAGGTCCGGGGCCTGGGCCAGCTCGGCGACGAGGTGGATGCACTCGCGCGGACACAGGTCGATGCACCACCTGCAGTAGATGCAATCGCTGACCTTTATCTCGTACTTCAGGTTGCAGAGGTAGCAACGCCGGGACTCCTCGGCTGCGGCCTCGTCTCCGTAGCCCGTCTCGACCTCAACGTCCCGCGACGCGAGGCGCTCGTCGACAGGCAGGGCGGGCATCTCCGTCTTCTCCGCAAAGTCCCAGGCCCGCTCGCGACGAGTGTCCCTCCACGGCTCGATGGTGACCACCTTGCGGCGCCTCCGCGCGCCGGTGAGGAACTCGTCCACTCGCTCCGCGACCTCGCTGCCACTCCCGATCGCTTGGATGACCGTCGACGCGGCCCGCCGGTAGTCCCCCGCGGCGTAGAGACCTGGCACGTCCGACTCTCCGGTCTCGGGGTCGAAAGTCGGCGTCCGCGGAAGCCCCGAACCCGAGGGCCCGAACGATGGACGCTGACCGATGGCCGTGATGACGGTGTCCACAGGACGATCGAACTCGGAATCGGGAATGCTGTGGGCGATCTTCATGCCCGTGAGGGAGTCCGTCCGCAGCCGCGTGCGCGCGAAGCGGATGCCTGTCACGTGTGTATCGCCCAGCAGTTCAGTGGCCGCGACGAGGCTGACGAGCCGGATCCCCTCTCGCTTCGCCTCCAGGACCTCCTCGCGGGACACGACGAGGTCCTCCTCGGTCTCGCGTATGTCGATCTCCACCCGACTCGCGCCGAGCCTGCGGGTCGTGCGCGCGCAGTCCATCGCGGTGAACCCCCCGCCGATCACGATGACCAGGTCGCCGACCTCCGGCAGGTCCCCACGGTTCACGCGCATCATGAAGTCGAGTCCGGAGTAGACGCCCGGCAGGTCCTCGCCCGGGACGTCCAGCCTATATGGGTCGTAGCAGCCGGCGGCCAGCACAACCGCGTCGTACTGCGACAGCAGATCCGCGGCCGTCGCATCCACTCCGAGGGTGAAGCCCGTCTTCACCTCGACGCCGATGGCTATCACGTCTCCCGCTTCCTGCGCGATGACGGGATCGGGCAGCCGGAAGCGAGGGATCCCGTACAGCAGCATCCCCCCGAGGCGGGGCATCATCTCAAGGATCGTCACACCGTGGCCGAACAGCGCCAGGGAGTGGGCGACCGCCAAGCCCGATGGTCCCCCGCCGACGACGGCCACGCGCTTCCCGGTGGCCGGGAGACGGTACTCGGCTCTGGCGTGGTCCGGGCCGGCCCGATCGGCGGCGGCCCGTTTCAGCCAGCAGATCGATACCGGCTCGCCGAGATCGACGTCCCCGTGCCGGCAGAACTCCTCACACGGCCGCGAGCAGATGCGCCCCAGGACACCCGGGAGCAGGTTGGAGCGCCGGTTGACGGCGTAGGAAGCGGTCGGGGCTCCGTGGCAGATGGCGTCGATGTAGGCGGGGATGTTGGTTCTGGCCGGACAACCCCATTGGCATGGGATGTTCCGTCTGACGTAGTCGATGTCGGCGGGGTGTGTGCTTATGACGCGTTCCGGCACTACGCGCCACCTCTCAGGTCGCCGCCCTGGCGGGACGCATACCTGCCACGGCTCAGATAGGGGAATACTCCCGCGCGCCAATCTCATCCTGCGTACCGCGTCCGCGCGCGGAGGCGCCGCGGGGACTCCACCAAGCCGCCGGCTCCCTTTCGCCCATCCGTAGGGGTGACCGGCAGGTCGCCGTCTGAGCCGCGAAGCGGCGGCGTGTACGTGCTATACTGGTCGCGGTCTTACTGGGCAACCCGCGGCACTGAGCATGGGGGCCAAGCGATATGCTGCCGGGACGATTGGGCCGCACGACCTCTGGGCGCGCCGGCTTCCAGCCGGCACACAGACCATCCCGTGGCGCAGGCGTCTCGCCTGCGGCGAGGCGCGACGCGGCCCCACGTCATAGGGCGCGACCGGCAGGTCGCCCGCCCAGAACCGCCACCGGCCTCCGCCGCACGCGCACAGTCGATGCAGCCACCGCCCGCTTCGTCTGGGACGCCGCTAACCTCCTCGTCGAAACCGACGGGGACGGAACGACGGTGGCTTTCTATTCCTGTGGCACCGGCGTCCCTGCCGGTGGAGCCTATGGCCCTGTCGTCCCGCAGCGCCGCTCCTCCACCTCGCGCTTCTACCACCCGTCAGTCCTCGGAACGATCGAGACGCTCACCGGCGCCGACGCCGCGACGACCGACACCTACATCCTCGACGCCTGGGGTGTGCAACGCGCCTCATCCGGCTCGACCACGAACCCCTTCCGCTACATCGGCGCACTGGGCTACTACACTGAACCCGACCTCGGGCTCGCGTATGTCAGAGCAAGATGGCTTGGGCCGGCAACGGGGAGTTGGCTGAGCGTGGATCCGGTGGAAGGGGAGATGAGGTACGGGTATCCGGGGGACACGCCAACGAGGGCAACGGATCCTCCGGGCCTCGCCTGGCCCTGGTGGTGCTAGATCCCCCTCATGTGGCTGATATGCTTGGCGATATACGGCTGGCCCTGGGCCCCTGCGCCGACGCCACTACCAGCTCCATGCGTTCTTCCTGACCGCAACGTATGCCGGAAGTGGTACCCCGGTAGCAATGCAGACTGCATCCGCTGCTGCGAAGTGATCTGGGCAGACTGCTACGCGGGCGTGTACGGCGCGTGCTCCGCGAAGGATTGCGACGACTGGAAGGACTTGGCCGGTGGCTGTGCTCTGTGGTGCCTCAAGGCCCCCTAGAGGTTCGGGCCGCTGGCGTGTGAGTCCGTGCCACGAGGGCAAGCCGGAAGACAAGGGAGGCCCGGAGTCGTCGTGAGACGGTATGGCTGGGCTTGTCTCTGGGCCCTGATCGTCCTGTCTGTGATGGTGTTCGGGTACGCGTGCTGGTATGCCGTTGACAGGGCGACGCTAGGACGCCGCCTGCTCGCAGCCGCCGAGTCCGGCGACTGTGGGCAGGCGCGCGCGCTGCTGGAGCGAGGCGCATATGTAGGCTTCGCTGCTCCGCTAGGCTCCGTCGGGAATGGGAATCCGCTCACAGCGGCTGCGTACGCCCACCACCCCGACATGATACGTCTCCTTGTGGCGTCGGGAGCCGACCCCAACTCCGGCGGGGCAACAGGCTCCCCGCTGGTGGGCGAGGAGGGCGGGCCGCCGCTCTACGTGGCGTCCTGGCGAGATGCCGATCCCGGCGGAGGGGAAACTGTCAGAGCCCTTCTGGACTGCGGGGCAGATCCCTGCTACCGACCCGACCCGTTGGTCCCATCGCCCCTCGAGGAAGCGGCGATGCACGCGGCACGCGAGCAGGTCCGCGCGCTGCTGGATGCAGGAGCGCCAGCCGACGCGCGGTCACCGCAGGGCCGAACGCCTCTGATGTTGGCGTGTGTGTCGGGAGCCATCCACGCGGAGCACACAGACCCGGGCCGGGTGGCCGACGTCGTTCGCATGTTCCTTGAGGCTGGTGCTGACCCCAACGCCCCGGGCCCGCAGGAGAGGACGGCACTCCACTGCGCCGCAGACAGCGGCTCGCGGTCTGCTGTGGGGGAGTTGCTTGCATGGGGCGCTGATCCAAGCCTACGCGACTGCTACGGTGCGACTCCGCTCGACATCGCGAACCGGAATCGATACTTCCATGTCTCCCTGCTCCTCAGGGAGCACGGCGCGAAGACCAGCGTGGAGTTGCGCAGGGAGAGCGGGGCCGAGGGCGAGCCGTAACACGCAACCGGCCGGCGCACCGGCGTGCAGGACGCGGAAGGCAACCGCGCGACGTTCACCTTCGATGATGCAGGTCGCGCGCTGACGACGCTCTCGTGTTCATGTAATGGTCAATACCCCGGGGGAGGATTCCGCCGGCACCGTCATCAGTTCATCCCGGTCCCGGCCCTGGGCCTCACGAGCTCCTCGTACTGGGCCTGGGCGATCATCGCTAAGTCGTGCTCGTGCTGCCTGAGCTCTCGATACGCGGCCTTGCCACCTTTGGACGCGACGCCCGATCGCTTGCCCGGGGCCGCTTCTTGTCGCCTGGCTCTCCCGGCGCTTCTCGCAGCCCGCCGGCAGCGTGCGAAGCCCCTCCTCGATCCGCGGTTCCAGGCGAGAGCGCATCAACCGCCCTTTCCTGCCCATGCCCGACTCCGACACAGCACGAAGACCTCGGCCCTGTCGCCCGACCGGCATGGTGGGGTGCAGTCCAGTTGGATGAGCCTGGGGTACTGCCGCCCGGGGGCCGCCTCTCACGTGAGGCCAGACCGTGTGTATGATGTAGGGTAAGGGGGCCGGGAGTGAGGTGAGGAACAGCATTGAGTGTGTGAACGCCCGGGAGACGCGCGAAGCTGGCTGAGCTCACCCGGAGGGCCGGCCGCGGTGGGGAGCGGCTTGTCCTGTGCCGCCGGGGTAAGGAGCTCGCCGCGATCGTGCCGATGGAAGACCTTGCGGCCCTCGCTGCCATCGGAAGCGGAGACGAAGAGCTCCTCACGCTCGAGCAGCTCGACCGGGAGCTGGGGCTTGCGGCCGCGGGCCTCCTCCGGGTCGCGCGGGAACCGCGCGAGGCGAACTGACTCGGCATGAGCCGGACACGGTTCCTCTTCGCTCCTACGCGCCCCCTCGACGGCGACAGCGCGGAGGCGCTCTGACGAACACGCGCGAAGCCACACCGGCGGCCGCCACTTCGACCCCTATCTCGGGTCCACGGTGCGCGGCGTTCCGGTGATAGAGCCGGCTGTCTACCTGTCCGCCTAGCCGGCCTTGACCCGCGATGACTGACAATAGGAGGAACGCCATGAAGCCAAGACGCGAGGCCCGGCCGGCACTGATGCCGACCTTGCTACTCCTTGTCCCGCTGACCGTGGTTCCAGCCTGGGCTGGGACCTGGACCCTCGACGTGAAGGACACGACGCTCAGCAACGGCATGAGGGTCCTCGTCGTGGAGAGGCACAACGTGCCGCTCGTTTCGTGCCAGATCTGGGTGGACGTGGGTTCGGTCAACGACGCCCTCGGCGCCACCGGCATCGCTCACCTGCACGAGCACCTGATGTTCAAGGGCACCCGGCGCGTCGGCACGCGCGACTATAAGGCCGAGGTGCCACTCATGGAGCGCGAGGACGAGCTGGCGGCCGCGATCGACCGAGAACTCGGCAAGGGTGAGCGCGGGGACAAGCGACAGGTCGGCAAGTGGCGCGAGGAGCTCACCGATCTGGAGAACAAGCAGCGCGAGTACATCGTCCCCTCCGAGTTCGATGCCGACTACTCCTCCGCCGGCGCCAGCGGCACCAACGCCATGACCGGCCCGGACAGCACGACCTACGTCGTGACGATCCCGTCCAACAAGCTCGAGCTCTTCATGTGGATGGAGTCCGATCGCTTTGCGCAGCCCGTCTTTCGCGAGTTCTACTCGGAGCGCGACGTGGTGACCGAGGAGCGCAAGCAGACGGTTGAGGACGACCCCTCCGGGGCGTACGATGAGCTAATGGAGGAGATGGTCTTCCCCGAGACGCCGTACGGCTTCTCGATCGGGGGCCGCATGTCAGACATCACGCGGGTTACCCGTCCCGAGGCGTACGCGTTCTACGGTCGCTACTATGTGCCGAGCAATATGTGCATGATTCTGGTGGGTGATGTGAAGGCCGACGATGCGTTCAGGCTGGCGCGGGAGTACTTCGGCCGGATAAGGCCGTCCTCCGCGCCGCCGCCGCTCCGCCCCGCTGAGCGGCTCAACGTGGGTCAGCGCAGGGTCCTGGTGACGGCCAAGGCGCGCCCGACCGTGGACATCGCGTTCTCGGGCACTACCTTCGGCACGAAGGATGACGCAGTGTTCGATGTCGTCACAGGCACCATCAACGGCCAGAGCGGGCGGCTGTTCAAAGACCTGGTGGTGGACAAGCGGATCGCGCTCAGCGCCGGCGGCGGCAACGACGCGCGCAAGATCGCCGGCAGCTTCTACTTCACCGCCACGCCCGCCCCGACGGCGACCCACCAGCAGGTCGAGGACGCGCTGTGGGCGCAGATCGAGAAGCTCAAGACAGAGCCCGTCGACCAGCATGAGCTTGACAAGGTCAAGAAGCAGGTCCGAGCCGGGCTCATCCGCTCGGTAGTCTCGAGCAACAGGCTCGCCTTCATGCTCGGCGACTACTGGATCTACACCGGCGACTGGCACGGGCTGCTAGAGTACATCGACAGGATCGCGGCGATCACCGCGGACGACGTGATGCGGGTGGCGGACAAGTACTTCGTCAAGGAGAACTCGACTGTTGGCTGGCTCGAGCAGGACAAGGGGGGTGAGCCGCAGTGACGATGCGTAGATCAGTAGCCCGCGCCGTTCTGGTCGCCTTCGCGCTCGCAATGGCAGCATCCGCGCGAGCTTGGGGCATCCCCGACTCGCCGGCCAAGCTGAAGTTCCCGCCGCTGTCATTTGAGCCACCGACTGCGGAGACGGCCCGTGTTGAGCTGCCCGGCGGGGTGCCGTGCTTCGTGGTTCAGGACTCGACCGTGCCCGCCGTCACCGTTCAGCTCTTGCTCCGGTTCGGCGGCTTCGACGACCCTCCGGGCAAGGAAGGATTGGCCGCCGCGGCCTTCCAGCTTCTGCGCACCGGCGGGACCGCGTCGATGACACCCGAGAAGCTCGCCGATGAACTCGACAGCTTGGCAATCGACATCTCGGCACGCGCCGAGGACCAGACTTCATCCGTAACCATGGGGTGCCTCACCGAGGATCTGGCGCGGGCGGTTGGGATTCTCACTGAGATCGTGCGCTCGCCGCGGCTCGACGCACAGAGGCTGGAGCTCATCCGCGCGCAGACGCTCCAACGTATCGCGCACAGGTTCGACGACCCGGGTCGGGTGGCCATGCTGTACGCCGACCAGATCGCCTACATCGGGCACCCGAAGGCCCGCATGACCACGGACGCGAGCGTCAAGTCGATCAGCGTAGACGACATCAGGGCTTTTCTGGCGGGCCGACTGCAGCCGAGCGCGATGATCGTGGCGGTGGGAGGCGACCTGTCGCGGGCCGACGCGGCGGCCGCGCTCAAGCCCCTGCTGGACGGCTGGGAGAGCAAGCCCTTCACGCCCACAGAGGTCCCCGCAGGTGTGTCCGGGCTTGCGCCGGGCGTGTACTTCATCGACATGCCCGCGCAGCAGGCTCAGGTCACGGCGTTCCATCCCAGCTTGAGCAGCACCGATCCGAAGTACGACCCCGACTCCTATGCTCTGCGTCTGGCGAACTATCCGCTCGGCGGGGACTTCACCTCACGGCTGGTCGCGCGAATCCGCGTCAAGGAGGGCCTTGCCTACTCGGTGGGCTCATACGCCTACTCGAACATAGGGTACCCCGGACTCGAGACCGTCTCCGCCAGCGTCGACGCCTCCAAAGCCGTCCACGCGGCCGCAGTCATGCTCGAGGAGATCAGCGCCTACCGCGACGGCGGCGCCTCTGAGGCCGAGGTCGCGCAGGCGAAGCAGGCGCTCTTCGGCAGTTGGATTGAGTTCTTCGACACACCATTCAAGGTAGCGTCCGACTATGCGTCACTACTGGCCAGCGATCGCCCGCTCGATTTCTACTCGACGTGGTACGCCAAGACGGAGGCGATCTCGCTTGACGCCGTCCGCTCGGCTGCGAAGGAGTACATCCGGCCTGGCGACCTGAGATGGCTGATCGTCGGGCCCAAGGCAGCCATCATGGGCGCGCAGCCCGGTGGCGAGTCGCTGCAGTCGCTCGGCAAGGTGACCGAGCTTACGCTCGGCGATCCCCGGGCGGCCGTCGACCTTTCCACGGTGGCCCGCTGATCGGCGAGCGCGCGAGTGCAGATGCCGTACCGTGCGCCGGTGCGCGCGGCTATAGTCGAGTGAGGGCGAGGGCGGTGGTCCTCGCCCTCGTCCTCATCCCGGTTAACACCTACTGGCTCGCCGTCGTCGAGCTTGTTCGGAACACCTCCACACCGACATCCGTCTCGCTGTTCTTCAACGCGGTACTGACTCTCACGTGTGTGGCCGCTGCGAACGCCGCGTTGCGCCGCGTTGCACCGCGTGCCGCGCTCAGCCACGGCGAGGTCGCGGCGGTCTACGTGATGGTCGCGGTCGGCAGCGCGATGGGCGGGATCGACGTGTTCTGCTGTATGCCGCCGGTGGCGGCATACCCGTTCCGCTACGCCAGGCCCGAGAACGGCTGGCTGGACCTGTTCTGCGGTCTCCTGCCCAGACACCTGGTCGTGAGCGACGCCGATGCGCTGGCCGGCTTCTGGCAGGGGAGCTCCTCCCTGTACCGTCCGGAGAACTGGCGCCCCTGGCTGTGGCCCGTGCTGGGCTGGAACGTGTTCGCTCTCGGCCTGGTCGGCGTTTGGCTCGGGCTGACGAGTCTCTTCTCCCCGCGATGGATCGGCTCCGAGCGCCTCACTTACCCCATCTCGCAGTTGCCCGCTGAGATCTCGCTGTCGCCGCGGCGGCTCGTGACGAGCGGGCCCTTCCTGATCGGGCTCACGCTGAGCGCGGGCATCGCGCTGCTGAACGGCCTCCACACACTCAAGCCGGCGGTGCCGATGATCCCGGTCAAATCGACTGCCACGCCGGCCTTCAACATCTCCGCCCAGATAGTCGACAGGCCTTGGTCCGCGGTCGGCGCGCTGCTCCTGTCCTTCTACCCGTTCGCGATCGGGCTGTCCATTCTACTGCCGACCAAGCTGTCGATGAGTTGCTGGGTCTTCTACCTGCTGTTCAAGCTGCAGCACATCCTATCGAACCAGGCCCTGTCCTGGACAAGCGAGGGCGCCCCGTTCACGCGAGAGCAGTCGCTGGGGGCGTACATCGGCCTCGCCGTGTTCTCGTTCTACATGAGCCGGGCGTACCTCGGCCGGCAACTCGCGGCCGCGCTCGGGCGACGAGCCGCTCACGAGCCGGGGGACCGCCCGATGAGCGGCAGGCTCGCGCTGCTGCTGTCGCTGGGCTGCCTCGTGTTCGTCATCGGGTTTGGGCGCTGGGCGGGAATGACCTGGAGCTACTCAAGCGCGTTCTTCCTGCTGTACACGACGCTGTCGTACTCGTTCACCCGCATCAGGGCCGAGATGGGCGTGCCCACGCACGAGCTGCATCTCGTCGCCCCGCACCAGGTGCTCGCGCGGTGGGCTGGGAGCCGGACGGTCGGGCCCAAGAACCTCGCCGTAGGCACCACCTTCTACTGGTTCAACTACGCGCACCGCAGCCACCCGATGCCTCAGATGGCCGAGGGCCTCAAGATCGCCGACCGCGGCCATGTGAGCCAGAGCGCGGTCGCGGCGCTGTGTGTGCTGGCCGCGGTGGTGGGGGCGCTGTCGTCTTGCTGGGCCATCCTGCATATCTACTACCGGGACGGCGCGGCCGCGAAGTGGGGCCCGGGATACGCCGCGGAGTGGATCGCCATCAACCCGTACACTGAGCTCGCCCACTTCCTGCGCGAGCCGACGGGGCCCGACAAAGCGATGATCTGGGCCTCGGTCACCGGCTTCTGCGCGACCTTCGCGCTGATGGGAGCGCACACGCGCATCGGATGGTGGCCGCTGCATCCGGTGGGCTACGCCGTGGCGAATGCGTGGGCGATGGACCACATGTGGTTCTCGATCTTCGTCGCCTGGGTGCTAAAGAGCATAACGGCGCGCTATGGCGGGGCGCCTTCGGTGCGGCGCCTGACAGCTCTCGCATTCGGCCTCGTCATGGGGGACTACCTGGCGGGCGGGACCTGGTCTCTGTACGGCACCGCGCGCGGCATCAGGGCCTACAGCATCTGGGTGTGACCCACCCGGGGCGGAGCTATCGTTTCGCTCCCCCGCCGCGGGCACCGCCGAAGATGATGTAGTCGGCCGATACCAGCCCGCCGCCCAGCAGCGCCACCGCGAGGCAGATGCTGACGTAGACGACCCTCGGTGAGAACGGCTCCCCGGCCCAGCCTAGCATGAGCGACTCCACGAAGAGCACCAGCGCACCGATCCCACCCGCCGCACGGGTCAGCAGGCCCAGGCACAGCAACCCCCCAACGATGGTCTCCGCGTACGGCAGAGACTCAGCGAGACGCTGGATGGCCTCGTCAGATAGCCAGCCTAGGCCCGGCGGAGCGGAACCGGACGTCGGAGCGATCAACGGACCGCCCTGCGTCGCCGTTACGCCGGCGGAGATCAGGAGCACTCCGAGCGGCAGCCGCAGCACTAGTGAAACCAGGTCCGGAATCGCCACCTTGTCACTCGGCTGTCCTCGAGCCATGGGGCTACAGCTTCCCTTTGCCGCCGGCCGACGGCAGTGACGCCCGTGCCACCGCGCCGGGCACCTGCTATCATAGGGAATGCTTCTGTCGCGCGCCGATGTCTCCTGCGCGCCACAGCCGGGAGGGTACTTGCGAGAGCGGAGCAGGCTGCCGAGCTGCCTTTGGCTGGCGTTCGTCGTAGTGTCGGCGGCGCTTACCTATGTGCTCGCTTCCGGCTGGAAGCCGAGTGGGTCGCTGGACTCGGTGCGGCGCGTCCTCAGCCAGTCGGAGCCCGAGCAGGAGCCGGCGCCCATCGCGTTGGTCGTGCGCGACCCCTCGCCGCAAGCCCCGCTCGGCACCAGGCCCTGGGATGACATCCGGGAGGCCGTGCTGAACGCGATCAACAGCTCGCGAGCGGCCGCAGGCTTGACGAAGCTGGAGTTCGACCGCCGGCTCTCCGATCTGGGTGACGATCACTGCTGGTCGATGGTGAGGGGCAAGTACGCGTCCCACTGGACGCCCGACGGCCTCAAGCCCTACCACCGATACTCCCTCGCCGGCGGCGCCGGCCTTCATCAGCAGAACGTCGCATGGCGGCGAGACTCGCGCGGGCTGGACAAGGGCGACCGTGCGCTGAAGGCGGCGCTCGAGTCGTTCGACGCGATGATGGCGGAGAAGCCCCCGCGCGACGGACACCGCGAGGCCATCCTCAGCGCCTATGCCACGAAGGTCGGCGTCGGCGTCGCCGTGGCGGGTGAGTACCTCGCAGTGACTCACGAGTTCGCGAGCGACGAGGTGCGGTTCCTCGAGCCCATGACGCGCCATGCGCAGCCCAAATCCAGGCTCACGATCAAGGTCGCCGTGCCGCTTAGCTACAAGCTGGACGGCATCGTGGTCAGGCGCGAGGCATCACCCAAGACGATGTCGACGGAGCGGCTGCAGGCCACGTCATCGTACGAGTTCGGCGGCGAGGAGATCCGCGTGCTCAGGCCGGTCTTGCCCTCGGGCTACGAGTATGTCGATGGTGGCCGCGGGGAGATCGTGTCGAGGACGCGGGGCGTGTTCGGGTGCGAGTACACGCTGCCATCGGTCCCCGGCCTGTATGACTTCCTCGCGGTGGTGGACGGACACGTGCGAGCGTCCATTACGATCGCGGCGCCGCCCGACATTGTGCCCGAAAGCCGCTACAAGTGGCCCGGCGCGCACCGCGCGTTGGCGCGCGAAGAGGAGCCGGAACCCGGGGAGTGGGGCCGCTAGGTCACTGCCACGGTACGGACCGGCAGGCTGTCGATGTCGAGGCGCGATAGACTGAGCCGCTTGCTGGCCTGGTCGGTGTCGAGGCCCACCACGGCGCCATCGGCGTCGTGATAGAGAACCACTCCTGGGCTCACCTCAACTGACTCGGCCGACGGGCGGTCGGCCAGATCTATGTAGGGCGAGTCAGTCTCAGGGCAGTAGTGGAACTTCACTCCGACTCCTCTCCTCGGTAGCCACGGTCAGGGAACGCGTTGTGGATGGTGACACCATCTCCCAATGCTACCACACGCACGTAGCTCCCGAGTTCGGGCCATAGCCCCGGTACCGCACACGACCGTCCGCCTGCACACCGCGCCGGGTCGGGCTGGCGACAACTGCCGCACACCACTCGGCTCGCAGGTACGGACGCTTTCGCAGAACCTGCTCACGGAAGTCACGAGTGGTCTGCACGCGGCCCCCTCACCGTCGATGACCTCCCCCGGCCCCCTACCTTCCCTGCATCATCCGGTCGCGCGTTCCGCCCGGCCGGCGCGCCCACGCACGTTCCCGGCCGCCGGCCGGGCGTTGCCGCCCTGGCGCTGCCAACGCGGTTCCATGAGCTCCGCGTTCCACTCGTCGAGCACGTTCCGGAGCTCATCGACCTTCTCGGGTTGCTCGGCCGAGAGGTCCCTTGACTCCCCAATGTCGGCCGCCAGGTCGTACAGCGCGGGCGTCTCCGTCGCCTGCCAGACAAGCTTCATGTCGCCGTCTCTGACCGCCTTCTGGTTGGCGCCAAAGCGCCAGAAGAGCCTCTGCTGCGGAGGCGTGGTGGTGTCGTCGCCCGCGATGAGAGGCACAAGATCGACGCCGTCGAGCTTCCACTCGGGCGCCACCGTGCCGCCCGCGGCGACGACTGCGGTGTGGTGGATGTCGAGCGACGACAGGGGCCTGTCGTCAACCTTACCGGCCGGGACGTGCCCCTTCCACTGGATCATGTAGGGGATGCGGATCCCGCCATCCCACACCTGCCCCTTCACGCCGCGCAGGGGCGCGTTGCTCGACGTGTTCGCGCCGGTCGGGCCGCCGTTGTCGCTCAGGAAGAAGATGAGCGTGTTGTCCTCGAGCCCCCGGTCCCGCAATGTGCCGACTATCCGCCCGATGCCGTCATCCATCGCGGCAAGCATGGCAGCGTGGGTCCTGCGCTTCTGGTCGGCGATGCCCGGGAAGCGGGTCACGTACTTCCGCACTGCCTGCATCGGGGTGTGCACGGCATTGAACGGAACGTAGAGGAAGAACGGCCGGTCACGGTGCCTTTGGATGAAGTCGCTCGCCTCCGCGGCGATAGCGTCCGTGAGGTACCGCGTCTCCTCCACCGGCTCCGTGCCACGGAGGATCGGAGCCGCAGTCGCCTGTCTGGCGATGTACTGGTGGGCGCCGCCTAGGAACCCGTAGAACTCGTCGAAGCCGCGGTCGGTGGGGAGGAAGCCCTCGCGGTCACCGAGGTGCCACTTGCCGAACATGCCGGTCGCGTAGCCGAGGGACCGCAGGCGCTCCGGCAGCAGCACCTCGTCTCGCGCGATACCGAACTCCGGGCCGGCTTCCGGGCCGGGGTTGAACTCGTGGCCGAAGCGCTGCTGGTAGCGCCCGGTCATGAGCCCCGCGCGCGTCGGACTGCACACCGGGCACGTGACGTAGCCGCTCGTGAACCGTGTCCCTGCCGCCGCTATCGCGTCGATGCTCGGAGTCGGGATGTCGGTGCAGCCCTGCACACCGACTCCGTTGTAGCCCAGGTCGTCGGCCAGAATGAGCACTACGTTCGGCGGCCCCGCGGCACGCGCCGTCGCCGACCTGGCCGCGACGCGGCACGACACGAACGCCGCAGCGGCTCCCGCCGCTGCCGTTGTGAGGAACTGTCTGCGACTGAGACCGCCTTCGCGCTCCGGCATCTCGCTCCACCTCCGCGTTGCGCAGCCCTGGGTTGCAGGGCGCGTCAGACCTGACGCGCGGCGCGCCGCAGTGTTCAGCGGCGGACGCGGCCGGCGAGCTACCGCCGCCTAGTCACCTTCGCCGCCACGTCGCCGCCATCATCGGGGATAGTGAGCGTCGCCGCGCCGCCGACGGACCGCGGCGCCCCGATCCGCTGGCCGGTGATGGTGCTGATCCACTCGCACCGATAGGCGCCATCCGGCAGTGCGAGCGTGAGTTGGGCGCCCGCACCGCCCTCGACGTAGATGAGGTACTCGTCGCCCGGCTTGGAAAGGGCCTGCCACGAAGCGCCCGCGGGCAGCGGGCCCGCAACGATGTCGCTGTCGGGCGCCATGTGTATGAAGTCGCAGCTCTCGATCAGCCGCTTCAGAATGGCGAACTGCTCCCTGAGCGCGCGGCTTCCGCCGCCGGGCTGGCTCCGCGGGTACTCGAAGGTGCCGTCCTCATAGCCCGGGCTGAATGAGTAGTCGAGGTGATCGAAGATCGCCCCTCCGGCGAGCATGAAGTGCCACGCCTCGGAGCGGTACGTCTTGTCATCCGTGCCGCGGAAGCCTGTCTCATCGTCTGCGATGGCGAGCTTGAGATCCCAGTTCGCGGCGGCCGCGTCTGGCGGGGTCGCGTAGTGGAAGTTCAGGATCGACACCGCGGGAGGGGGGTCGGTGACTTCGGCCGAGCCGTTCGCGATGTTCTTCGCGATGAGGTGCCGCACGCCGACGCGCTGCTCCGCCTCGGCGATCACGTCCGCGATGCGCCGCTGCCATTCCTCGGTGACGCCGCCGAAGTAGGGCTCATTGCAGATCTCGTAGTAGACGTTGTCGAACTCCGCGAGCTCGCGGACGGCCTTCCTCACGAGCGCCTCCTGCAGGGCCTGCAGGTCCGTGTGCCTAAGCGCGTAGACCTCCTCGCGCCCAGCGTTGCCGATGCCGTTGACGTTGTTGGCGGAGTTCATTGGGCTCAGGCCCCACTGCTCGTCGCCGTAGAACGGGCAGAAGAGCACGTACTCAACGACGATGCCGCGCTCGGACGCCTTGGTGCAGAAGTCGCGGAGGCGTTCGAAGTAGGCGTCATCCCATCGGTGGAGATCGAACTTGGCTCCGCCGCCGGCGTAGCCATCCTCGCCGCTCCGCGCCCACGGGCAGATGAGCCTGCCGGGCTTGGGAGCAAGCGTGTTGCCCGCTATCCCGAACGCCGCGGAGTGCTCCATGTAGGCGCCGCTGAACGTGCGAGTCAGGTTCAGCCCGCAACGCGCGACTTCGTCGAGGTAGCGCGTGTAGTCGAAGTCCTGGTTCAGGACCGCGCCGTAGTGCTCCGTGCCGGTCACGAGCACGGTGGGCTTACCTCTGAAGAGGAGGTAGTGCGGGTTGTCGGGGTGGAGCGCGAGCGGCGCGCCCTCGGGGGCAGCCTGGATCCCGGTAGCGAGCGCGATCATGAGCGTGAGCACCTTGTCCGCCGCCTTTCCGCCGCCATGTGGGAATTCGGAGGCAGATGCCGGCCGGACCTCTCACCGCGACAGCCCGACGCCTCTTGTGCTCGACGCCTGCCGGCCGCTGCGCTCAGGGCCCGCGTGCCATTGCGCTCAGGGCCCGCCGGCCGTTGCACTCAGGGCCCGCGTGCCGTTGTGCTCAGCGCCCGCATGCCGCTGCGCTCAGGGCCCGCATACCGTTGCGCTCAGGGCCCGCATACCGTTGCGCTCAGGGCCCGCCGGCACGGAGGCCGGCTCTTGCTAGGGTGGGCGCAGCATGGCGTAGCCCGCGGCTGCCCAACGACCCTCTTGCGCTGCTCACTGCCCACCGGCGGCGCCTAGTCCCAGAACCTGTAGATTGGCTTGTCGCGCGCCATCCCGTGGATGTTCCAGAAGCTGCCGGAGATGAAGTCGCCGACCACCAGCCCGACGGCCAAGGGCACCATCTTGCGGTAGGCCTGCCCCCCACCGTACCGCGTCACGAGCGCCTTGACGACCCACGCAACGAGAAGCGGGCACCATAGCCTCTCCATCGCCCAACTTGAGGAGACCGCGTACCCCACCGGGTGGATTGGCCAACCCGCGATGCGCGTGCCGACCGCCATCCCGATGTACGTCACCAGGCTGCCCCCGATCATGGCGCCGGTGGCTCGCCAGTTGGGCGGCATCGGGTTGTTCACACGGCCCATGAACTCGCGCCACGGCTCCCCGCCGATCCAGAGCGGCACCGTGGAGACGCAGCCGGCCGCGCCCCCGGCGCGGTACACCATCTTGAGCTGGAAGGCGAACGAAAGGAACACGCCCAGGCCCCACGCGGCCGCGAACAGCGCGATGCCGGGCACTAGGCCCAGGGCGCCTGACAGCAACCGGAAGCCCTCCGCCTGATGGGGCATGTAGTGTGACCTGTACGCGCGGTTGAACCAGTAGTACAGCTCCCCGACCACTAGGTTGGTCCGCCCCACAGCCTTGTCGCCCAGCGCCGCCGGTAGCATCTGCGTGGGACCCGAGAAGTGGAGGTCGTGGACCGGCAGACCCATCTCAGCTCTGATCCTCGTTACCGCCAGCCCGATGGCGAAGAAGATGGCGAAGAAGGCGACCGCGTATGGGGTCGTCATGCCGGCTTTGACGCTGAACCAGGCAAGTCCCGCGAAGCCCACGACGGTGCACAGCACCGCCACGCGCGAGTCCACGCACTCGCGACGCGGCGTGCCGGTGAGCGTCGCCCGGAGCTCCTTGAGCCACCCGCGCCGGGACACCCACAGGGCGAACAGTGCGAGACCGATAAAGCCCCCAAACGACTGCTCCCTGATGAACGGCGCGTTCGGGATGCCGCCCCAGCCGAGCCACGCTGACAGCACCTTCTGGGCCTGCCACTGAAGGTAGAAGAACCAGCACGAGAACGACAGGTTGGTCGGTAGCAGCAGCCCTTGACCGATCGCGAAAGGGTAGAA
>Ga0315282_10004528_pt1 | contig 24176 bp, 25 predicted proteins | sample YL17G07_20_MG_FD_203693 | JGI IMG/M metagenome (GOLD analysis project Ga0315282, IMG submission 203693) | Sediment microbial communities from Yellowstone Lake, YNP, Wyoming, USA - YL17G07_20 | ecosystem: Environmental > Aquatic > Freshwater > Lake > Sediment | place: USA: Wyoming | collected... | reverse complement strand
GCGGCGCTGCGACGCCCGCTGCGCGGGCTGCGCATCGCCGCTTTCTACGGCTGTCAACTCCTGCGGCCGAGCGTCGTGACCGGCAACCCCGATCCCGACGACCCGTGGGCGCTGGAAGCGCTCATCGAGGCCTGCGGCGCGTTGCCGGTCGACTACGAGGGCCGCACGCACTGTTGCGGCTGGCCGGTGATCGTCTCCCGCGAGGGCACGGCGGTCGCGGCCTCGGGAGCGATCCTGGCTGCGGCCCGCGACGCCGGCGCCGACGCGGTCGTCACGCCGTGCCCGCTGTGCCACGTGTCGCTCGACGGCTACCAGTACAAGGCCGCGCGGCAGCGCGGCGAGCGCTTCGCCCTGCCGGTGCTGCATCTGCCGCAGATGGTGGGCCTCGCCTTGGGCTTCGGTCCGCGCGAGCTTCGCCTGCATCGTCACGTCGTCTCAACGGGGGCGCTGCTCGCCCGCCTGGGCATGGCCCGCGCCTGAGCGTCCTCCCGCCAGCGGGCTGCGAGCGTGACACCGCGGCGGGCGAACGGACTCCGCCGCTGCGGGAGTGCTAGGCTCATGGGGTCGGAGGGAGCGCCGTGACGAGCTGGATCTGGGCGATCGGTCGTCTGCTGGGTGTGTCGACCACAGCGGGGGTGCGCGCCTGGCTCACCCTGTTCGTGCTGGCGGTCATGTCACACGAGGGCTGGTTCTACCACGCGCCGCAGGGCTGGAGCTGGATCGGCAGCACGGCTGCCGTGGCCGTGTTCGGCATCCTGTCCATCGTTGAGATCGCACTCGACAAGATCCCCGGTCTCGACCGCCTGCAGGAACGCATTGCCCTTCCCTGGCGAGTCGCGGCCGGCGGCATCGCCGGGGCCTGCGTCGTCGGCCACGGCTTGCCCGGCACCGTCATCGGGCTGGTCGGCGGGGGTGCCCTCGCCTGGTTCGGTCTGAACGTGAAGAGGTCGTGGCGGCCGCGTTCGCCGGCGAACGCGGCCGCCATCCCCATCCTGAGCCTGGGCGAGGACCTCGGCGCTCTGGCGGGAGCGTTCGGCAGCGCCGCCCTGCCGCCGCTAGGCTATGCGCTGTTCGGCTGGATGGCGTGGCTGTATGCGCGGCTGCGGCGCCGGCGGACGGCGAAGTACCGCGATCTGCAGTCGGGGACGGCCTCCGAGACAGCGCCGGCCGACGGCTGACGTGAGGGCCGTACCCTGAGCGAGGAACGACACAGCGAACGACGCCGCCTCATGGTCGAGCGCCAGCTCGTCGCCCGCGGGCTGAGCGACCGCGACGTGCTGGCCGCCATGCGATCGGTGCCGCGCCACAGGTTCGTGCCGCCCGACCTCGAGAACGAAGCTTACGCCGACTGTGCCCTGCCGATCGGTCGCGGCCAGACCATCTCGCAGCCCTACATCGTGGCACTCATGACGGCGCTGCTGGGTGTCGACGCGCGCAGCCGTGTCCTTGAGGTGGGGACCGGGACGGGCTACCAGGCGGCGGTGCTGGCCGAGATCGTCGCCCACGTCTTCACGATCGAGCGGGTGGCCGAGCTCGCCGACGACGCGCGGCTGCGCCTGGCGGAGCTCGGCTACCGCCACGTCGACGTGCTGCTGGGTGACGGGAGCCTGGGTCTCCCCGACGAGGCGCCGTTCGACGGCATCATCGTGACGGCGGCGGCGCCGGAGGCGCCGCCGCCCCTCCTCGACCAGCTGCGCGTCGGGGCGCGACTCGTCGTGCCCGTCGGGGCCGCCGGACGCGACCAGATCCTGACCGTGATCGCCCGCACCGACACCGGTTTCGAACGCACCACCGACGTGCCCTGTCGCTTCGTCCCGCTGCTGGGCGAGGCGGCCTTCCGCTACGGCGACGAGAGGTAGCGGGGTGGCCGACGCAGACCCCGCGATACGCGCCGTGCGGGTGCAGGTGAGCGGGCGCGTGCAGGGCGTCTTCTATCGCTCCTCCACGCACGAGCAAGGTACGCGCCTCGGTCTCGCGGGCTGGGTGCGCAACCGCTACGATGGCAGCGTCGAGGCGCACATCCAGGGCCCGCCGGCCGTCGTCGGCGCCATGGTCGACTGGTGCCGCCGGGGCCCGCCGCATGCGCATGTCGAGCGGCTTTCGTGCGACGATGTGCCCGCCGACCCCACGCTGACGGGCTTCACGATCAGGCCGTGACGGCGCCCCGCCGCCGCGACCGGAAGGAGACGAGCCGATGACCGACGACGTCCCGGCCCCCACGCTGGACGACGTCCGCCGTGACACCGAGGTGCGGGCCTTCATCACCAAGGCCGACCGCAACCTCGACGTGCTCGGCTACACCGAGCACTCCGAGCGGCACGCCACCATCGTGGCCGAGACGGCGCGCCAGGTGCTCGTCGACTTGGGACGGCCGGCGCGGACGGCCGAGCTGGCGGCCATCGCCGGCTACCTGCACGACATGGGCAACGCCATCACGCGGCTCGACCACGGCATCGGCTCGGCGCTCCTGGCCCGCGACGTGCTGTCTCGCCTGGGCATGGCCATCGACGAGTACACCGAGGTCATGGCCGCCATCGGCAACCACGAGGAGGGATACGGCGAGCCGGTGTCCGACGTCGCCGCCGCGGTGATCCTCGCCGACAAGTCCGACGTCGACAGGAGCCGTGTGCGCAATCCCGACCCGCACACGTTCGACATCCACGACCGCGTCAACCTGGCCAGCCAGAAGGCGGCGCTGGTCGTCGACGCCGCCGCCCGCACCATCACGCTGAGGCTGACGATCGACGTGTCGCTCAGCCAGGTCATGGACTACTTCGAGATCTTCCTGTCGCGGATGATCATGTGCCGTCGCGCTGCCATCTTCCTGGGCTGCGACTTCGGCCTCATCATCAACGACGCGCGTCTGCTGTAGCGGGGCGCCGGCTTGGTAAGATAGGTACAGCCAACACGACGGAGGTGAGCACGGTGGGCAAGCTCAAGATGGGGGGTTTCGTCTTCGGGGCGGCGCTCGGCGCCGGGCTCGGCGTGCTTCTCGCTCCCAAGACCGGCAAAGAGATGCGCAACATGCTGTTCGCCGGCGGAGGGTCCTGGCCTGAGCAGCGCGATCGGCTCAAGGACGCCGTCAGCGCCGGCAAAGACTCGGCGCTCGGCCGCTCAGACGACCTCAAGCGCAAGATCGAAGAGACCAGAGAACGCCTGCGCGCCCAGATGGGCGAGAACGGACCCGAGACCGAGGGACCGGCGGCGCAGGAACCGCTCGAGTAGGCCTTGTCGCGACGTTCCACGTTGAGGGCGGCGGTCGCGCTGTGCGCGGCCGCCGCCCTCTTCCTCCTCTACCTCCTCTTCGAGTCGCAGTGGCTGCGACGCGTCGATCACGAGATCGAGATCCCCGACCTGCCGCCCGACCTCGAGGGCTTCACGGTCGTGCAGCTGTCGGACATCCACGCCGGCTCGCGACCGAGCTTCAACCTGCGCGTCCTGGGCAAGGCGGTCGCCGTCACGCGCACCGTCGACCCTGACCTGGTCGTGATCACCGGCGACCTGGTCACCGGCGGCTCACGTCTCGACGCCCTGGCCAACGACCTGCGCCGGCTGCCGGCGCGGCACGGCGTCTTTGCTGTGCTGGGCAACCACGACCACGGGCTGATCAAGCTGGTGCGCGCCGAGCCGGTCGACCTCTCCTGGCTCGACGACGAGACGGGTGTGCGGCTGCTCACCGACGAGTGTGTCAGCATCGTCGTCGGCGACGCGACCGTGCAGGTGTGTGGTGTCGACGACGTGCGTCACGGCTTCGGCGACGGGGCCTCGGTGCTGGCCGCCCTCGACCGCACACCCGGCGTGCTGCGTCTCCTGCTCAGTCACTACGGCGAAGTCGCCGCGAACACCGCGCGCGGCGACTTCGCCCTCATCATGGTCGGCGACACGCACGGAGGTCAGATCTGCCTCCCTGGGCCGGGTCCCGACGGAAGGCTCATGCTGGGTCAGCCGCGAGCCCATTTCGGAGCCGGCTTCCACGACGACGAAGGCGGTCCGGTCTATGTGTCGCGGGGCGTCGGCACGAGCTTCCTGCCCTTCCGGCTGCTGGCCCGCCCCGAGGTGACGGTCTTCCGCTTCCGCAGGGGTGCGTCCTGACGGGGGCGAACATGGCAGCGATGCGACGCCGAGGCAGATCACGATGGAGGCGAGTCTGATGGGCCGCGAACCCCCCATCGAGCCGATACGCAGCGTTCCCTGGACCGACCAGGCCGGAGGCTACGGCGACGAGAGCGGCGGCGAATACCGGCGGTCGCGCGGTCGTCGTCGCCGTTCGGGGAAGATCTGGCGCCGGCGACTGCTGGCCCTGGTCCTCTTCCTCCTGCTCGTGCTGGCGGCGCTGTTCGTCGTCGCGCGCCTGCGTGATTGCGGCGGCCCGTCGGGTGGTGACTTCGCCGGCACATGGCAGAAGCGGGGCACCGAGCAGCAGATCAAGATCACGGCGCTGGATAATCCCGGCCACTTCTCGATCGTGGCCAAGGGCGGCCACACAGCGATGGCCGGCGAGCTCGACGGCGACGTGCTGAAGGTGCCGAGCGCCCTCGGGGTGAAGGGACTCGACCTGACGTTCACGCTCAAGGACGGTGGGACGATCCTCGTCGAACGCTTCCCCAACGGGTCGGAAGACGAGTTGACACGTGTGAAGTAGGCATCCACGCGGCAGAAGCGGCGGCGGGCAGGCCGTCCCTTCCCCTTGAGCCTCGTGCTTCTCTCTGCCAGACTCGTGCCACATGAGCGACGAATCCCTCAACGAGACCGCCGATACGGACGAAACCCCGACGCCGGCCGCTGCGGCCGGCGACGCGGAGGCCACGGCCGCCGCACCGGTGCCGGCCGCGAAGGCGGGTCCGTCTGCGCCGGCGAACGGTCGCACGACCACCGGACCGCGCGTCGCGCTGGTCGTACTGGGCGTGCTGGTACTCCTCGTCGCGGGGATCGGCGCGTTCGCCCTGGTATCACATTGGTCGAACAAGCCCGCTCCTCCGGCGCCCGTCGACTTGTTCGTGGGATCGTGGCAGGACACCAGCGGTCGCACCCTCGCGATCACGCGCAGCGGATCGGGCACGTACGATCTGGTCTATGCGACCTCGGGCCAGACGGGCGGCCAGAGCGCGCTCCAGGCCACGCGCAAGGGCGACACCCTTGAGGTGCGCAATGCGCAGGACCCTGGCGCCGAGCCGGCCGTCATCACCGTGAACGGCGACACGCTGAGCGTGAAGATCGGAACGACCACCCAGACGCTGCAACGCGTGAAGTGAGACGCCGACGGTCGTCGGCGTTCCCCTACGTCGTCTTCGCCCTCCGACCCACGGCCCCCAGAAGCCGCAGCGCCAGCGGGCTGACCTCCTGGATGGCCTGCGTGGGGCAGATCTCGGTGCAGGCGAAGCAGCGCACGCACGTGCCGTCGTCGTAGACGGGGGTCGGCGAGAGTGTGATCGCGGAGACGCCGCAGATGGCGGCGCACTCGCCACAACGCGTACACGAAGCCTCGTCGACGAGCCGCGGCCGCGCCGTGAGCAGGTGGCGGCCGCCGCGTCTGACGAAGGCCGGCACGCGGTCGTTCAGGTCGCGCGTCGCCGGCTCGAAACCGCGATCGGGCTCGATCGGGTCGCCCGCGAGTTCGTAGGGGTCTTCGAGGTCGACCAGACCGCGTCGTTCGGCGGCGGCCAGCGTGTAGATCCTGCGACGCTCGTGGTGGGTGCGGTCGGCCAGCGCCGCGTCGAGGGCGCTGCCGTCGCGGGCGGCGAACAGCGAGTCCATGCGCCGCGGCGTGCCGCCGCCGGGTCCCTTGCCCTCCATGGCCACGATGGCGTCGATGACGGTGAAGCGCGGCGCCAGGGCCGTGTGGAGGTCGAGCAACATGTCGGCGAAGTCGTCACGCTCGCTGGCGCGCACGTGGAGCTGGGCCTTGTTGAGTCCGGCGACGCACCCGAACGTGAGTTTGACGGCGCCGGTGAGACGCATCAGGCCGTGGGTCTTGAGCGGTCCGACCTGGACGATGCCGTCGGCGGTGATGAAGCAGCGGCCGACGCGGAAGCTGCGATAGAGCTTGCCGTCCGGCGCCGCCATGGTCTCGATCTCGCCGTCGGGCCAGACCGCCTCGACGTCCTCTTCCTCGCACACTGCCGTCATGCCTGAGACGCGATAGCCGCGGGTGATGGCGCGGGCCGACGACGGACCCCCGGGGCTGTCGGCCACGAAGGGCTGCGCTCCGGCCGCCTTCAGCCCGCGCAGCACGGCGCGGAGCATCTCGGGATTGGTCGTCACGACCTTCTCGGGGGGTCCGGCGCGCAGCAGGTTGACCTTGACGGCGATGCGTTCGCCGGGCGCGACGATCTCGGCCCAGCCGCCGAACGGCGACACAGCGCACTCGAGGGCGTCGTCGAGGTGGGGCCCATACGAGGCCTTGACGTGCGAGACGAGGGCCGGACGGGCAGCGGGGCGAGCGTCGGTCACCGAGCAGTCGTGTCGGGCTTGCGGGCCAGCAGTGCGTGGTGGTAGGGGAACAGCTCGCCGGCCTCGTACACGGCGACGAGCTCGAGGCCGAGCCCGCCGATGCTGTCGCGCGACTGTGTGACGGACAACACGGTGTCGTTGGGCGGGCCGACGGGCCGGTCGATGGGTGCCCAATCCACGCTCAGCAGACGGCCGCCGGGGGCCAGCAGGCGGACGACCTCGTCGACCGAGGCGCGCTCGTCGTGGACCTCGTGCCACATGTTGACGGCGAGGATCGCGTCGGCCACCCCGTCCTCGAGGGGAACGCGTTCGTCGGTGGACTGCACGATGTCGATCCGCGGGGCCAGATCCGGACGCGCGGCGAGCTTGCTGCGGAGGACCTCGAGCAGCTCGGTGCTGAGGTCGACGGCCAGCACGCGTCCGAGCGGCAGGGCCTCGGCCAGCGGCAGTGTGTAGACGCCGCTGCCGGCGCCGAAGTCGATCACGGTCTCGTCGCCCTTCAGATCGAGCAGGCCGATGACGACCGCCGGCGCCTGCCAGCTCAGACGTGCGGGGTCTTCGAGCCGGGCGACGTTGGCGGGGTCGAACCTATGGCCCATCGTCGCTGGGCGGGACGCTCAGGTGCTGGGCGTAGCGCTGGAAGGTCTCGAGGGCGCGGCGGACAGCGGCCTCGGACGAGGCGTCGTCCTCGTCGAGCAGACACTCGCGCACGCGGTGGGTGATGAGCAGGATGCCGACGCGGTCGAGCGCTGCGCGCGTGGCCGCGAGTTGCGTGAGGATGTCCTCACACTCCCTGTTCTCGGCGACCATGCGCTGCAGGCCGCCGACCTGTCCTTCGACGCGCGCCAGGCGGTTGAGGATGCGGTCGGTCTCTGGCTGGTCGGCGGGCTCTGCCATGGCTGCGACTTTACCCCGTGGGGTACCGGGGGACAACCGGCGGCCGGGAGGTCGGGTCTGGTATCCTCCGGCCATGGACCCCTCCCTCCTCGGCGCCGGCGTGCCCGTCGCCGGCATCTTCGGTGACCTGTACGACTTCTTCCTGCGGGCCTTCGCGGACTACGGCTACCTCATCGTCTTCCTGCCGATCCTCGCAGAGTGCGCCGGTCTCCCGGTGCCCGGCGAGACGGTGCTGCTGGCCGGCGGTGTGGCCGCGCAGAAGGGCGTGCTCAGCCTGCCCTGGGTGATCGCCGTGGCGGCCGCCGCGGCGATCATCGGCGACAACATCGGGTACCTGGTGGGCCGCCGCGGCGGCCGCCCCCTCATCCTGCGCTACGGTCGTCTCCTGCGCGTGCGCGACAAGCAGATCGCCGTCCTCGACAGCTACTTCCGGCGCCACGGCCCCAAGACCGTGTTCTTCGGTCGCTGGGTGATCTTCCTCCGCGTCTGGGCGGCGTTGTTCGCGGGTGCGTCGCGCATGGAGTGGAAGCGCTTCGTCTTCTGGAACGCGCTCGGCGGCATCCTCTGGGCGGCGACGATGTCGTCGCTGGCCTACGCGTTCGCCAGGAGCGTGGCGTTCATCGGCGACGTCTTCGGCATCGTCGGCTGGACGTTGGCGATCCTCGTGGCGATCCTGGTGGCCGTTTTCATCTGGCGGCTCGAGCACCGCGCCGAGCGCCGTGCCGAGCTGCAGCTCGTCGAGGACCAGATCGCGGAGGAGCGCCGGCGCGGCGACGAGCGTCGAGCCCGTCGTCGCTCAGAGAAGTCCGGCTCGCAGCGGCCGCCGGATGAGGGCGGGACGGCCGCGTCCTAGCGTGCCCTAGTCGCAGGCCGCCCGCGGCGCCGCTGAGGCCCGCTGACGTCCCCAGCGCCTGCGCAGCGCGCGCAGGATCCGGTCGTCGATCGGTCTTCCGCCGGCGCCGCGGCCGAGCACGATGTCGGGCTTGGTGTCGCCGTGGAAGTCGGAGCCGCCGGTGGGCACGAGGTCGTTGCGCCGCGCCAGGTCGAGGCAGCGGCGCACAGTGTCGTCGTCGTGGGCGGGGTAGTAGCACTCGAGGCCGCCGACGCCGCAGCCGGCCGCCTCGTGAACCACTCGCGCCAGGCCGGCACGGTCGGCACGGATGATGCCGGGGTGGGCGATCGTGGCGATGCCGCCGGCGCGGCGCACGAGTCGTACGGCCTCGCCGAGTGTGAGCCGGCGGCGGTCGACCCAGGCCGGTGCGCCGCGCCGCAGGAAGCGCTCGAACGCCTCGCTCACCGATGAGACGTAGCCGCGTCTCCGCATGGCTTCGCCGATGTGCGGGCGGCCGACGGCTCTGCCGCCGGCCGCCCGCACCAGGTCCTCGGCGGTGATCGGGTAGCCGAGCTCGCCGAGTCGCGCCAGCATGCGGGCGTTGCGCTCGTTGCGGTAGGCACGCAGCTTGTGGAGCTGTTCTTCGAGCTCGTCGCCGGGCAACGCACCGAAGAAGTAGCCCAGCAGGTCGACCGTGACCCGCCGGTGCTCGCAGTTGACTTCGACGCCGGGCACGACCTCGATGCCGAGGTCGGGCCCGGCGTCGACCGCCGCAGGCAGCCCGTCGACGGTGTCGTGGTCGGTGACCGCGACAGCCGTGAGCCCGACCTGGGCCGCCAGCTCGACGAGCTCGCGGGGTGTGAGCGTCCCGTCGGAGCAGGTGGTGTGGGTGTGCAAGTCGACCATGCGGGCTACGATAGCAGAGGGCATGCACTCGCCCACGACCAGACATCCATCGGGAGGGAGTCGCCATGAGGATCGGCATGATCGCGCCACCCTGGTTCCCGCTGCCGCCCAAGGGCTACGGTGGCATCGAACAGGTGGTCTCGCTGCTGACCGAAGGCCTCGTGGGCGCCGGGCACGACGTGACGCTCTTTGCCAGCGGCGACTCGGAGACGCGCGCCCGCCTGTCGTACGTGTTCGCGCGCGCCCCTCGCGAGCACATCGCCAGAGCCGGCCATCTCGAGGTCATCCACGGCCTCGAGGCCTATACGCTGGCCCGCGACTTCGACCTGATCCACGACCACGACGGTCTCGCCTCACGGGCCATGGGGGCGTTGGTCCACCGTCTGGTCGGCACGCCGGTCGTGGCGACGCTGCACGGCCCCGCCGACCAGGTCACCCAGGAGATCCTCGGCTCGCTGCGCGACAGCCTGCGCTTCATCGCCATCTCCGACTACCAGCGCCTGGGCTTCCCCGACCTGCACTTCGTGGGCACCGTCTACAACGCCATCGACATCGGCCAGCACCCGTTCTCCCACGAGAAGGACGACTACCTGCTGTTCCTCGGCCGTATGACCGCCGACAAGGGCGCTCACACGGCGGTGGAGGTCGCCCGACGGCTCGACGCCCGCCTCATCCTCGCCGGCAAGATCAACGAAGAACCCGAGCGCGAGTTCTTCGCTGCCGAGGTCGAGCCGCACCTCACTGACCGCATCTACTTCCGCGGTGAGGTCGACACGTCGACCAAGCTCGAGCTGTACCGGCGCGCCCGCTGCACCCTGTTCCCGATCCAGTGGGCGGAGCCGTTCGGGCTGGTGATGATCGAATCGCTGGCGGCCGGCACGCCGGTGGTCGCCTTCCGGTACGGGTCGGTGCCCGAAGTGATCGACGACGGGCGCACCGGGTTCATCGTCGAGACGCCTGACGAGATGGTCGACGCGGTCGGACGCATCGGTGAGATCGATCCCGCCGAGTGCCGTCGCGTCGCCGAGGAGCGGTTCGGGGTCGAGCGCTTCGTGCGGGCCCACGAAGAGGCCTACACGCGCATGCTCAACGAGGGTCCCGATTGGGCGGGCACGTCGCCGCTGGTGCCGGCGACCGGGCCCGGCTAGACCGACTCTGCGAATCGTACCCCGAATTGGGGGGACTCCCGGCACATCGGCGGCATCGCACCTGATTCGCCGCTGGCGCTGCGTCAGCGGCCGCTACCGCTGGAGCGACCTGCGGCTACTTCACCACCAGTCTGCCTCGCCCGATCGACCGCTGCTTGTTGCCAGCCTGGTCGGTGGCTGTGACGAGGTAGCGATAGACCTTCGGGGCCAGACGGCAGCGGTACTCGCGCACCAACCACTTGTTCACGGGCTGCACGCCCAGGTGCAGCGTCTTCACGGTCAAGCCCGCGCGTCGGATGCTGATCGTCACGCGCGCGGTGCCGCCGTTCGGCTTGGCGTCTGAGACCCGATACCTGAGCTTGGCGACTCGCCCGCTCTCGACCGAGACGCGTGCGCCCACTCTCGTCGACGGCCGACGAGTGTCGATGCGAACCAAACACGCTCGCGGGAATTCGAGGTTGCCTGCGTTGTCGAGCGAGCGGTACTCGATCCGATGCGTGCCATCTCCGGAGTGGTCGGACGGTGCGTCGATTTCCACGCACGGGCCGCCGAGAGCCTGCCACGACCCGGAGTCAATCCGCACCTGCGTCGAGGCCACGCCCTCGCCTCCGGGGTCCGCGGCGAGGATTCGAGTGGCGACAGCGCCGTTGTGCCAGCGGCGATCGCCATCGTCGCTCGAGAGCGGCGGCGCAGTGTCGCTGCAGGTGTCGACGGTCGAGAGGATGAGCTGGTCCGCGCCCACCGCCCATAGATCGGAGCCGACGACGACGGCTGCACGCACGACCGGTTCCGGCCAGTCGAGCACGTCGGCCGAACTCGGCATGCGGGCTCCCGTGTCGGACCAGTTGACGCCCCCGTCAGTGGTTCGCAGCTCCTTGTCGCCGAGCACCCAGCCGTTCGTTCCGTCTGCGAAGGCGATGGCGGTGAGGCCCGCCCAGCTGACCTTGCCAAGGTCGGTCGTTTGCCAGCTCGCCCCGCCGTCGGTCGTGCGCATCACGACCGATCCGTACTTGCCCGACGGCGGGGAGAACGGGTTGAAGGCGTCACTCAGCAGGATCCACCCCCGAGTCGGATCGCTGAAGGTCACATCCCTGGCTGACCACTGACAGGGGATGAGGCGCTCGCTCCAGGTGGCACCCGAGTCGGTCGACTCGAGCAAGACGAGCTGCTTGGGGCCGTACTCGGTGCCGACGATCAGGAGATGACCCGGAGCAACCACGCAGACGCTTGTCAAGCGCTGGTCTGACGTGCGTAGCTCCTCCGCCCAGCTTGCACCGCCGTCGGTGGTGCGCAGCACAGCGAACGCACCGTCCTCGTCGCGGGCCAGAGCAACAGCACTCTGGGCATCGAGCGCCTCTACGGCGCGCATGTCGTAGCCTTCACCCGCGGAAAGGGCCGTCCAGGTGACGCCGCCATCGGTCGTGCGCAGCACGCGGCCGTTCCAGCCCACCGCCCAGCCAGTCTCGCCACCGACGAAATCGATGCCGCACAGCATCGGCCCCTCGGGTACGTCCTGCCGCACCCAAGTGACACCGTCGCGACAGCGCAGAAGCAGCCCCTCGTCGCCACCGTAGCCTCCGTAGATGCCTGGCGAAGAGGGTGTGGTCCAACCGACCGCCCAGAGGTCGGCTCCCGGTCGCGACGCGATGTCGTTGAGCCAGTAGCCGAAGCGATCGCCGATGAGGCTGGTCCAGGTGGCGCCGCCATCGGTCGAGCGCGAGAGGCCATCGCCATGCCCGATCCAAGCGAAGTCGTACAGCGAGCCCGCCACGAGCGAACCGTCAGGGCTGACCCGCACAGCGCCCGTGGCGCTGACACCCGCGTAGGTACGTGTCCACGTGACGCCGCCGTCGGTCGTGTGGTCGAAGTACGCGGGATGCTGCGGGCATACGGGATCGACCTCGACTGCCAGCCATGCCTCGCTTGGACTCACAGCCGTCAACCACGGTTCTCCGTACTCCTCGATGCGCCTGACGGTTTGCCAGCTCCTCCCGGCGTTACTGGTGCGCATGGCGAGATGGTGCCAATGAACCCCTCCGTAGCGTAGGACCGAGATCCAGGCGACCTTGGCACTCACCGCCTGCAAGCCGACGGAGAAGTGGTCGGCGGCAGACTTCAGAGGAGGCGGGTGGGCATGCCAGCTTCCTCCGCCGGTGCTCGAGGTCCAGACCGCCTTGCTCTCCGAGTCGAGCAGCCAGAGGTGGCGGGCATCGGTCGCGACGAGGTTGGAGGCGGAGGCGCACCCAATCGCCGCGCGCATCCATGTCGCGCCCCCGTCGGTCGTCGACAGCAGTCTGGTATGCCAGACGTCTCTGGTCGCCTCTCGCTCTCGCGCAGCGATGAAGGCGATGTCGGGAGACACGAAGTCGCAGCCGCCCGAGGGAGCCAGATCTGGGCTGGCGATGGGGCGAAAGGTCCAGGTGACGCCGCCGTCGTCGGTCGCCAGAACGCCGACATGGCCGGTGCCGTCCTCGTCGCGCCACGTCGTCAGAGCACGTCCGTGGTCGGGTCCAAAGAACTCCAATCCCTTGATTCGGATGCCGAAGCCGACACCGGCGTCGACGCGCTGCCAGGTCATGCCGGCATCGCGAGAGTGCATCAGCCAGTATCCATCCGCGTAGTTGCAGGCCGTCGCCCAGACGTTGTTCGCATCGGCGAACGTGAGATCGTCCAGACTCCAGCCGAACGGCTGCCTACTCTGGAAGAAGAGATCGCCCCCGAGAGACACCAGGGCCTGCGCTTGCGAAGCCGGCCACACCGACCCGGAAAGCCCAGCCAACCCGAGGACGAGTACGACGAGCGCCCATCTCATATCGCGCTACCTCCGTCCGTCGACCTCACCGCCCACTGCTATTCGGACGACCGCAATGAAAGAGAGTATGCCAGAAACGGAAACGACGTACACACGACTACGTCCACGTACTAGTTGACATCCTACCAAGTATGGTGCTTAACATACACGTCTGCTGACAGCACTACCAGCAAGTAAGGAGGTGATGCCGACGGAGCCACACCGTGTATCGAGAATCGTGCCAACCTCAAAGGTGGTGAACGAATTGAAGCGAGTATGCGCACCGCTGATCGCTGCCGCGGTAGGAATGATCTGTCTGACCTGTGCAACAGCCGCCTCGGCGTCTGTCTATCAAGGCGGCGTCACCTCCTCCGGCACGCACCAGGTGCTGGCCCCAGGGAGTTCATGGAACGGAGCGCGCTGCATAATGGACATGCGCGCCGGCAACGTCGGCGACGATGGCGGGTGGATCCGCATGCAGTTCTGGGTGGGCAACTACGCGATCGAGAACTCCGCAGCTTGGGGAGGTATCGAGCGGTACCGGACAACCGGCGGCAGTGAGGACAACCGCTTCTTCTGGTACGGCGCCAACGACAACGGCGTCTTCAGGCACGAAGTCCCTCACAGCGTGCTCGACCCAGATGACTACGTACCGGGCCATCACAACGTCAGCTTCATCAACAACGCAGACACCAACAACTGGAACGTCAAGATCTGCGGGGTGAACGCTTCGGATGCTGGTGGCGACCACACGGCGAATCTGGAGTTCGACACCAGCGATACCTACTCTACCGACCTGACCTCCAACTGCAGCACCGGCCACTATGCATCGAGCGGTGCGGCAAATCGCGCTGAACACGAGATGCAGAGGACAAAGGACCGCGGCGACACGTGGGGCTACCCGAGCGCCCAGTACGGCCTCGACGGCGTGGTCTATGACCCCTCGAGCATCATGCATCTAGCCTGGATCGAGCGACCGAAGACCGACTGGATGTACCGCAACACCTACTGAGAAGCGAGGAGAACGACGATGACTCAGCTACACGAGCACAAGAAGACGCTCCTCGCCCTGCTCGTGGTGGCTTGTCTTGCGGTCGCCGGTGCGATCGCCGTCACCGCGGGAGCCGAGACGACGTCGGCCACTGACCCCAATGCCGCCGCGCCAGAGTCCAGTGAGGTGGCGCCTGACTGGGTGCAGAGTCAGGCCAACGAGGTCATCCGCCAATACACGGACACGCAGGCTGCGGAATCGGGAGCGATCTCAGCAGAATGGACCAAGACAACGTGGGGGCACTACCAGGCCGCTGTCGACGGCCAAGGAGATCCCGGCAGCACTCGGGAAGCCTACGTCGTCGTTGTTCGAGGCACGTTCCTCGAGGCGATTCCCCCGCTAGCGGCCAAGGATGCCACGCCAGTGATAGTCAAGGGAACGGTGCTGGTTCTGGCATTCGATGCCGAAACGCAGGACTTGTCAGTTGTCGGCCTGCTGTACTCCGAGAGCGGCCTGACGCGTTCTGCTTTGGGCGAGACCAACCCCATGTCCCTGACGGAGTAGCCTCCCTGATTCGGGTTGCAGCCCCGACAACGAGAGTCGGGGCTGCACCACCGCCACCCTCGCTGCGCCGACCACTGGCAGGCTGCTGAACGGTCGCCTCGGTCCGAACGGCAGCCTCTCGCGGGAAGGCAGCGCCGACCGACGGAAGCCGGTCGACCTGGAGGCCTCGAGGGCCGTGCGGAGAGCGGAGACCCCGACCGGGCCGAGGAGCTCGGTCTTCCAGTCGTGCGCCCTAGGCGCGTCGATGTCGAGCAGTGCGTCTGAAGCTGGACGTCGGGGCAGTCATTCGGGTGCCCCTGCCACCTTGCCGCACCGTCGACGACGGCGGTAGGGTTCGGGCATGTCCGCGCGCCTGCCGTACGACGACGTCCATCCGATCGCCGATCCGCTCTACGGCTACCTGAAGATCACCGTGCCGCGCGACGTCGACGAGGTCGCCGAGGCGACGGTCATCGACGATCCCTGGCTGCAGCGCCTCAAACGCATCCATCAACTGCAGAGCTCGTGGTGGGTGTTCCCCACGGCCGAGCACAGCCGCTTCGCGCACAGCCTCGGCGTGATGCACCTGTGCGGCGAGCTGGCGCACCAGGTCTACCCGACGCTCTGCGACGTCGAGCCTGGCACGCCGTCACTGCCGTTGGTCGAAGAGACGCTGCGCATGGCCGGGCTGCTGCACGACGTCGGTCACGGCCCCTTCAGCCACTTCTTCGACGACCACTACCTGCACCCGCGGTTCGGGCTCGACCACGAGCGCATCTCGCAGCACCTCATCGTGAACGAGCTGGGGCCGGCGATCGCGGCGCTCGGGCGCAGCCCGAGCGCCGCGATCGCCGGCCCCGATCACGTCGACCCCGTGCATGTGGCCTGGCTGGTCAGCGCCCACGACCCCGGCCTGGGCGACGTGCCGCGCTGGGTGCGCCTTCTGCACGGCGTCCTCTGTGGGGCGGTGACGGCCGACAACATGGACTACGTGCGCCGCGACGCCTACATGTGCGGCGTGTCGCCGGCGGCCGTCGACGTTCCCCGGTTGCTGTACTACAGCTTCTGCACCGACGAGGGCCTCACGTTCCACAAGCGGGCGCTGAACGCCCTGCGGGCGTTCCTCAACGCCCGCTTCTACATGTACGAGAACGTCTACTTCCACCGCATCGGGCACGCCATCGACCTGCACATGCGCGAGATCTTCGCCGACACGATGAAGCTGGTGCTGCCGGCCAGCCCGTTCGACGACCTGGCGGCGTACCGGCGCCTGACGGAATGGTCGCTGTTCACCGAGGTCGAGCGCTGGCTCGACGAGCCCGGCTCGTCGAAGCGCCGCCGCCTGGCCGGGGAATGGCAGGCGATCATCCACCGCAGCGTCAAGTACCGCATGGTGTTCGAGCAGGCGGTCGAGCTGCAGCGCGTGGCGGCGGCCACGCGCGAGCTGACCCGCGACGAGTTCGCTGAGGGCATCCGGCGCGCGTTGCCCGCGAAGCTGCGCGACCTTGAGTTCGTGGCCGACGTCGCCTCGCAGGATCCGCGCCCGCTCAATCCGATGACCGGACCGAAGAAGATCCCCGTCTACGACCCGGCGAGCGGCAAGGTCGAGGAGGAGCTCCTCACCGGCATCCTCGAGTTCGTGCCCGCCAAAGCCCACCTGTACCGCGTGTTCGCCACCACACACGAGCACGATCGCGAGCTGGGCGCGGCGGCGCGGCGGGCTCTGGCCGAGGCCGGGCAGGCTGAGGCGAGCCTGACGAACCTGTGACGGGTCCCCCCGTCGGGGGAAGGATGCCCCTGCCATGATCCGCGACGAGGCCATCGTCACCCTGCACCGCGAACTGGGCGACGTCCGTTCCTTCGCCAAGTGCTCGGTCTGCGCGTGCTTCCTCGGCGTTCTCGCCGCGGCGCTGGCCGACCTGAAGGGGGTCGGGGGGGAGGAGGCGGCTGCGGCGCGAGCCGACTTCGAGGACTGGCTGGCCGCCGGCCGCGCGCGCGGCACGACCGTCTGCCAGAAGTGCGAGGTCTGCGTGCCCGTCGGACCGCAGCGGCGCTTCCGCGAGTCGACGTAGGGGTCGAGGTGCGCCCCGACGAGTACGAGAAGTTCGATGGGCTGGGCCTGGCGGCGCTGGTCGAGCGCCGCCAGGCCCAGCCCATCGAACTCGTCGAGGCGGCCATCGCCCTCATCGAGTCGCGCAACGCGGCGCTCAACGCGGTGGTCCACACGATGTACGAGAAGGCGAGGGCGACGGCCGAGGGCCTGCAGACCGGCGACGCGCCGAAGTCCGGTGATGCGGCGCCGGCGGCCGACGCCCCGTTCTTCGGCGTCCCGTTCCTCGTGAAGGATGCCGGCGCCGCCGTGGCGGGCGAGCCGCTGACGGCTTCCTGCCGGCTTCTCGAGCACAACGTCCCCGAGCGCGACTCGGAGCTTGTGCGCCGGCTGCGTGCCGCCGGTCTGGTGATCGTCGCCCAGACGAACACGCCCGAGCTGGCCGCCGCCGCGGTGACCGAGTCGAAGATGCGCGGCCCGGCGCGCAACCCGTGGGACACGGGCCGCACGCCCGGCGGCTCGAGCGGCGGCTCCGCCGCCGCTGTGACCGCCGGCATGACGCCCCTGGCGCACGGCGCCGACGGCGGCGGGTCGCTGCGCATCCCGGGGTCGTGCTGCGGGCTGTTCGCGCTCAAGCCGTCGCGGGGCCGCAACCCCGCCGCGGCCGATGACGAGACCTGGTTCGGGCTCGCCCAGGAGCACGTTCTCACGCGCAGTGTGCGCGACAGCGCGGCGCTGCTCGACGCGGCGACGGGCGGCGGCGTGCCGAACGGCACGCCGCCGCCGGTCCGCCCGTTCGGTGAGGAGGTCGGAGCAGATCCGGGCCGCCTGCGCATCGGCTTCGCTTTCGGGTCGCTCTTCGGCCGCGACACTCACCCCGACTGCCGCGCCGCGGTGGCCGACGCGGTCGAGCTGTGCCGCCGTCTCGGTCACGAGGCGGTGGAGTGGTTTCCTCCGTTCCCGGCAACGGACACGCGCCGCGCGTTCCTCGCGCTGGTCATCGCTGGTCTGGCCGCGAGCGTCACGCAGGCCGAGAGGCTTGTCGGCCGCGAGGCGACGGGCGACGACCTCGAACCGGGGACCTGGCAGCTCGTCCGCGCCGGGCGCGATCTTCCTGCCGCCGGCTTGGCGGCGGCGAGACGGAGGGTGCGCGCGACTGCGCGGGCAGTCGCCGCCGCCATGGACGTCGAGGGCTGCGACGTGCTGCTCACGTCGACGCTGGCGTACCCGCCGCTGGAGGTGGGCGCGCCGGGGATGGGGCCCGACCAGTGGGCCGCCGTGCGCGAGCTCGACGAGGGCCCCGACCCGGCGCGCCTCCTCGAGCTGGTCGACGTCTACGCCGACCGCGACACCCAGTTCGTCGGCAACACGGCGCTCTTCAACGCGACCGGCCAGCCGGCGATGTCGGTGCCGCTCTTCTGGAACGACGGCGGGTTGCCGATCGGCGTGCAGTTCGCGGGGCGCTACGGCGACGAGGCGAGCCTGTTCCGGCTGGCAGGCCAGCTCGAACAGGCTTGCCCCTGGTTCGACTGCCGGCCGCCCCGACGCGAGGCCGAGGCGCCGGTGCGCTGAGCGGCCGGCACGGCGGCGCGCTCATGACTCGCGCGCGCGGCTGCGCCTACAGCTCGGTCTCGATGTCGAGGCGCGCGCGGTGAGCGCGCCGCTTGAGCACGGCCGCTGCCTGCTCGCCGAGCGCGAGCGCGAGCTCCACTTCGTCGGCGTCGAAGCGGCGTTCGCGTTGTCGTTCGACGATCTCGAGCAGCCCGATCGGCTCACCGTCGAGGATCGCCGGCACCGAGACGACGCTCGCCCACGACCAGTCCTGGAGCTCACGGCGTTCCCTCTCGGGCAGCGCCGGGTCGGACTGCAGACGCTGGACCGCCACGCGCTCGGTGAGCGCCCTGCGGTCGGCGGCGAAGTCGTCGAGTGGATATGCCGTCCCGACCTCGTCCGGCATGGGGCCGGCGACGCCCTCGGCCTCCCAGGTGGCCACCCAGGTGATGGTCTGCGCGTCGCGGTCGTAGAGGTAGATGTAGCAGCCGTCGGCTTCGAGGGCGCGGCCCGTCGTACGGGCGAGCGCGTCGAGGACCTCGCGCTCGTCGTCGGCCAGGGCGAGGTCGCGGCTGGCGGCCAGCAGGGCCGCCAGCTTGCGCTCGTGGTCGGCTTCGCGGCGCCGCGCGCGCGCGTTGTTGATCGCCATGGCGGCGAGGGCCGCGACGGTGGCGGCGAACTCGAGGTCGTAGTCGGTGAACGGCCGCACGTAGCGGGTCTCCACGAGCTCGAGGCAGCCGATCGCGTGGTCCCCGAAGAGGAGCGGCACCCAGAGGCAGCTCTTCTCGCCCCATTCCTCCATGAACTGGCGGTCTCGGGTGACGAGACTCGGGTCGTCGATGCGCGTCTCGACGATCTCACCGGCGCCCAGGACGCGCTGCAGGACAGGCTCGTCGGCCAGCATGACCTGCGTGCCGAGGTAGGCCGCGTCCTCCTCCCTGTCCGGGGAGATCGTCCAGAGCGCGCGCGGCGTGGCGCCGGCGCCGCCGTGCTCGTACTCGTAGATGCAGCACTCGCTGACGTCGAACGCCTGGGCGGTCTGCTCGGCCACCGTCGCCAGCAGGTCCTCATACTCGGTGCTCAGGCTGATGGCGGCCGCCATGTCGGCGATGACCTTGTAGCGGGTGAGCGCCATGATGGACTAGAGCTCGGTGTCGAGCTCGGTCTCGAGACGGGCGCGGTGCGCGCGCCCCTTGAGGATCACCCCGGCCTGGAGGCCGAGAGCACGCGCGAGATCGAGCTCGTCCTCGGTGAAGTGCCGCTCGCGGGTCTCCTCAGCGACCTCGAGGACGGCGACCGGCTCTCCGTCGAGGATGGCCGGCACGGTGAGGATCGTCTTGAACCCCCAGTCCTGGAGCTCGCGCCGATCCTGCTCGGTGAGGTCCGCGTCGGACGCCACGCGTTCGATGACGACCCCATCGGTCAGTGCGCGGCGATCCGTCTCGTACTCGGCTAGTGGGTAGACCGTGCCGACGCGATCCTCGAACTGCTCGGCGAACGACGGCGGCTCCCATGACGCCACCCAGACGATCGTGTCGGCGGCACGGTCGTACAAGTAGATGTAGCAGGCCTCGGCGCCGAGCGCCGTGCCGGTGGTGCGCGCCAGGGTGTCGAGGACCGCCCGTTCGTCCGGGGCGAGCGCGAGGTCGAGCGAGGCGACCAGCAGGGCCTGGAGCTTGCGCTCCTGGGCGGACTCGTAGCGCCTGCTGCGTGCGTTCTGGATGGCCATGGCGGCCAGGGCGGCGACCGTGGCGGCGAACTCGCGGTCGTACTCGGTGAAGGGTCGCACGTAGCGTTTCTCGACCAGCTCGAGGCAACCGATGGTGGAGCCGCCGAAGACGAGTGGGATCCACAGGCAGCTCATCTCGCCCCACTCCTGCATGAGGCGACGGTCCTTGTCGGGGAGCGCGGCGTCGTTCACCAGCGTCTCGACCATGGTTCTGTCGCGCAGGACGCGCTCGAGCGCCGGCTCGTCTGAGAGGGCGATGGGGATCCCGACGTAGGCCAGGTCCTCGGCGGTGGGCCGCTCTGACCAGAGGGCGTGAGGCGTGGCGGTCACCGCACCGGCGGCCTCGAGGAACTCGTAGATGACGCACTCGCAGATGTCGAAGGCTTTGACCGACTGCTCGGCGATCACCGCGAGCACATCTTCGTACTCCGTGCTCGAACTAATCGCGGTCGCCATGTCGGCGATGACCTTGTAGCGGGTAAGTGCCATGCGGGTACCTTTGTACAGGTCTAGGCGGGCGGCGGGCAAGCCCGCCGCCCGCCTAGACCGCGCGGACGAAGTCCGCCGCCGCCTGCGGGACCCGCACTGCGGCTGTCGCCCCCTCCGCAGCCGTCTGCTACAGTTCCTGCACCGCGCCCGCCGAGGGGCGGCGCGTCCTCAAGAACCGAGTCGTCTCGAGGGACCATGGCCAGAGAGTCGGCCGAGCCGGACGTCTTCCAGCCGCGCGTCACACGCGGAGGCATCCTCCGCGACGGCGAAGCGCTGCTCGACACGACGCTGGCTCTGACCGACTTGGCCCACGACGATCCCGACGAGGCGCTGCGGCGCATCGCCGGCGAGCTGCGCGACCTGACCGGCTCGCGCTTCTGCGGGATCTACGAGATCGAGGGTCGCTACCTGCGGCCCCTCACCGTCGTCGAGCGCGGTAAGCACCTTGTCGACGACCTGCCGATCCGCGAGTTCAAGGTCAAGGACTTCAAGCACATCGTGAGACTGGTCGGCACCGCGCGGCCGCGTGCCCTGAACGACTACGGCGTACCGCTGTGCATGACGCCGGTCGATGGGGCGCAGGCGTATCGCTCGGCGCTGCTTCTGCCCATGGAGCTCCACGACAGGGTCATCGGCGTGGTCGAGCTGTGCGACGCGATCGAACGTGACTACGAAGAGGACGTGCCGATGGCCGGTCGCCTCGCGAAGGTGGCGGCTCGCGCCGCGGTGTGGGCCGCCGACGCGCGCCGTCTCACCGGACGCGAGATGGTCGCCAACGAGTTGCTCGAGCTGGGCGACTGGGTGGCTCGGGCACACAGTCTGGGCGATCTGGTGCGCCCCATCGCCGAGAACCTGCGCACCGCCATCGGCGCCGAGGACTGCGACATCTGGCAGGCCAACGGCGACCTCATCACCTGTCTCGGCAGCGTCGATTCGAACGGCTGGGACGCGGACGTCATCGGCGATACGTACCACCTCTCGAACTATCCGTCCTACGAAGCCGCCATGAAGACCGGCTCGGTGCGCGTGATCACCTCGGCCGACGACGAGCGTCTGGGGCCGCTCGAGCTCGAGGCGTTCGAGAAGTGGGGCTTCAAGAGCAACCTGAGCCTGCCGCTGATCATCGACGACGAGACCGTCGGCTTCATCGACATCTTCGACACGCGCGAGCGTGACTTCGCCGAGCACATGGAGTTCGTGCGCAACGTCGGTCGTCTCCTGGCCGGCGCCATCCACAAGGCGCTGCTGCTTGATCAGCTCGAGGCCGGCAACCGCGACCTGCGGCTGCTGCTCGATCTCAGCCGTGCGCTGACCTCGACCGGTCTGCTCGAGGAGGCGATGGCGGTGGTGGCGCGCAAGGCCTCTGAGGCGCTGAGTGTGAACAGCGTCGTCATCAACGAGTACGTCGACGAGATCGACGCCCTCGTGGCTCGCGCCTCCTACGACACCTTTGAAGACGAGACCTACGACGGCACCGGCGCCCCGCGACACCTGAGCGAGTTCCCGGGAGACCGCGCGATCCTCGAAGGCGACGACGTCGTGCTCGAGCAGGTGTCCGACCCCGAGCTCGACCCCGCCACGCGCGAATCCATGACGGAGTACGGCGAGAAGACCTGTCTGAACGTGCCGCTCAAGGTCAAGGGCGAGCCGGTCGGCATCCTCATGTTCCTCGAGACGCGCGAAGAGCGCAGCTTCACGCCGCACGAGATCGAGCTGGCGCGCGCCGTCGGCGAGCTGGCGGGGCTGGCCATCCAGAACGCCCGCCTGTACCGCGCCCTGCGGCAGAAGAGCGATCACGACAGCCTGACCCGTCTCTACAACGCCCGCTTCTTCCGCCAGCGGGTCCACGAGGAGATGGCCCGCGCGCGGCGGCACAGGACGCCGCTCTCGCTCCTGGTCGTCGATGTCGACGGCTACCGGCGCTTCACGGTCGACTTCGGCCGCGCCGTGGGCAACGATCTACTGAGCGCGGTGGCCGCCATCATCGAGGCCAAGCTCCACCCCTACGTCGATATCGGCGCCCACTTCGGCGGCGGCAAGTTCGCCCTGCTGCTGCCGCAGACGCGGCTCGACGGTGACGGGCAGACAGGCGAGGTGCCCGCCGTCGAGGACGGCTGGGAGGGACCGCACCCGCACGGGGCGTCGGGGGTCGCCGAGCGCGTCCGCTACGAGGTCGAGACGCTTGCCTCGGTGGCCAGCGGTGCCCCTCTGCCGCGACCGGTGACCGCCTCGGTCGGGGTGGCCGAGTGGGAGGCCGAGATGCGCGACAGCGAGGCCCTGCTGGACGCCGCCGAAGAGGCGGTGCGGCGCGCCAAACAGGCGGGCAAGAACCGGGTGGAGGCGGCGGGGTAGGGCGGGCTCGGAAGGAGCCCGCCCTACCCCGCCGCCTCCTATGCGGCCAGCACGCTCTCGAGCTTCGCGACCAGCGGCGGCAGGTCGCCGATCACGGTCTGCCACAGGATGCGCTCGTCGACGCCGAAGTACTCGTGCACGACGACGTTGCGCACCCCGCGCAGGCCCTGCCAGGGCACGTCGGGCCAGCGGTCCTGGATCGGGTCGGGGATCCACCGTACCGACTCGCCCATCGTGGCCAGGTTGCGGACGACGGCGTCGACGGTGCGCCGGTCGGCCACGAAGGCGTCGTAGTCCATGCCCTTCGTGTACGCGGCGATCGCCTCGACGGCGGCCAGGATGTCGCGCACGCGGAAGCGCCAGTCGCGGAAGCGCAGGCGCACGTCGCGATCGGCGGGCGCCGCGCTGCGCCGGCGCCCGCCGCCGCCTGTCTCGGTGGCCAGGAACTCGTCGGTCTCGTCCCATTCAGAAGGCACGGACCGCTTCCTCCAGGATGTGGTCGCGCATCTCGGGGCGCAGCGCCCCGGGCGTGGCCAGGTCGATGCGCGTGCCGAGGATGTCGCCGAGCAGGTCGAGCAGCTCGACGAAGGTGAACAGCCCGACGGGCGCCTGCGGGTCGAACTCGACCAGCAGGTCGACGTCGCTGTGCGAGCCAGCCTGGTCGCGTGCCGTGGAGCCGAAGACCGAGAGGTGGGCGACACCGAAGCGGCGGAACTTGGTGCGGTTGCGCGTGAGGCGGCGGGTGACTTCGCGACAGTTCATGGTCCAATCCTAACGGACGGGCGAGGACCCGCCTCCACGGCGCAGAAGATGTGGGTGACGGTCAGCGTTCTTCCGAGTAGCATGAGGCGGCCGACGGTGGTGTTCGTCGTCGGCGAGAGTGTCGCAACGTGGCAAGCATCGATCCGACCAGACAGCACCGGACCCGGCGTCAGGAGCAGATCCGCCAGCGCCGGCTCGTCGCCGCCCTCGGCGTGGCGGTCCTCGTTCTCATCCTCACGTTGATCCTGGCGCTCGCCTGCGGCAAGAACGACAAGGCGACGGCCAAGCACGACACGGGCGGGCCGCTGGGCAAGCGCAGCGAGTCGCCGCTGTCGACGCCCAGCCCGATCCCGACCGCGCTGCGCACGCCGACCAAGGCCGACCCCCTGCGGCTGGCTGGCTACGGCGAGTCGGTCGGTGACTGTACGGTCTTCGGCCTGTACATCAAGTGCCAGACAGAGAAGAAGATCAGGTTCCACTACTTCACGAAGCCGTCGACGGGGCTCACGCGGCCCGAGTTCTTCGACTGGCCGAGGTTCCTGCGCAAGGACCTGGGCCAGGGCAAGTACGAGGCGGTCATGTTCATGGTCGGCGCCAACGACGCCCAGGACATCAAGCTCAACGGCCAGAAGCTCGTGTTCGGGACCAAGCCCTGGAACGAGATGTACGCACCCCGGGTCGGCGC
>Ga0315282_10004527_pt1 | contig 24179 bp, 16 predicted proteins | sample YL17G07_20_MG_FD_203693 | JGI IMG/M metagenome (GOLD analysis project Ga0315282, IMG submission 203693) | Sediment microbial communities from Yellowstone Lake, YNP, Wyoming, USA - YL17G07_20 | ecosystem: Environmental > Aquatic > Freshwater > Lake > Sediment | place: USA: Wyoming | collected... | reverse complement strand
TGGTTCTTGGTTCTTGGTTCTTGGTTCCTGGCGCGGGTCCCTGGTGCTGAACCGCGCGCGTCGCACCAAGGACCAGGGACCAGGGACCAAGAACCAAGATGGATTAGAATGGTTGCGCTGGCGGGCGCGCGTCCCGTCGGCTCGCCTCGGCTCGACGCGGCCGCTGACAATGGGATAGGGGGCAGGTGGGGCAGGCGGGGCCCGCCCCACCCGCCATCAAAGGTGACCCGATGAGTTTCGCTGGAACGGGCAAGATTTGGATGAACGGTTCGCTGGTCGACTGGGCTGACGCCAGGATCCACATCGGCTCGCACGTCGTCCATTACGGCAGCGGCGTGTTCGAAGGGGCGCGCTGTTACGACACGACCAAGGGACCCGCCTGCTTCCGCCTGGATGCCCACATCCGCCGGCTCTACGACTCCGCCAAGATCTATCGGATGGAGTATGCGATGCCCCGGGGCGAGTTCGAGGAGGCGGTGCTCGAGACGATCCGCGCCAACACTTTCCGCGCCTGTTACATCCGTCCGATCATCTATCGCGGCTACTCGACGCTCGGCGTCAATCCGTTCCCCTGCCCGGTCGACGCCGCCATCATGTTGTGGGAATGGGGCCGCTACCTGGGGCCCGAGGCGCTCGAGCAAGGGGTCGACGTGCGCGTGAGCTCGTGGACGCGCAGCGCGCCGAACACCTTTCCGTCGCTCGCCAAGAGCAGCGCCAACTACGCCAATTCCCAGCTCATCAAGATGGAGGCGATTGTCGAAGGCTACAGCGAAGGCATCGCCCTCGACACCGGCGGGCAGGTGAGCGAAGGCAGCGGCGAGAACATCTTCCTCGTCCGTGACGGCGTCATCTTCACGCCGCCGCTGGCGGCCGCCATCCTGCCGGGGATCACGCGCGATTCGGTGGTCACGCTGGCGCGCGAGCTGGGCTACGAGGTGCGCGAGCAGCCGGTACCGCGCGAAATGCTCTACATCGCCGACGAGGTGTTCTTCGCCGGCACCGCCGTCGAGATCACGCCGGTGCGTTCGATCGACAAGATCTCGATCGGCAGCGGCCGCCGTGGGCCGGTCACCGAGGCGATTCAGAACGCCTTCTTCGGGCTGATCGCGGGCACCGGACCCGATCCGCACGGCTGGCTCAGGCACGTCTACCCGGAACCCGCGCCAGCCGCCGCGGCGACTGCGAAAACGAGATGACGGACCCATGCACGTCAACGACCTGCTGAAGATCGCGGTGGAGCGGGGTGCCTCGGACCTGCACCTGAAGGTGGGTTCCTACCCCATGCTGCGGCTGCACGGCACGCTGGTGCCCGCCACCGAGGACAAACGGCTTTCGCCCGAGGATACCGTCACGATGGCGCAGGCGATCATGTCGACCGCGCAGCGCCAGAAGTTCAGCGAGTTGATGGAGATCGACATCGCCTACGGCGTGCCCTCGCTCGGCCGCTTCCGCTGCAACATCTACCAGCAGCGCGGCACCATCGGGCTGGCACTGCGCGTGATCCCGATGCGCGTGATGGCGATCGACGAGCTGGGCCTCCCGCCGGTGATCAGCAGGATCGCCGAGACCGAACGGGGGCTCGTGCTGGTGACCGGAACCACCGGCAGCGGCAAGAGCACCACGCTGGCGGCGATGGTGAACCACATCAACAACGTGCGCAACTGCCACGTCATGACCGTCGAGGATCCGATCGAATTCCTGCACCGCGATCACCGATCGATCATCAACCAGCGCGAGGTGAGCGTCGACACGCAGTCGTTCGCCTACGCGTTGCGCAGCGCGCTGCGGCAGGATCCGGACGCCATCCTGGTCGGCGAGATGCGCGACATTGAAACCATCGAGACGGCGCTGGTGGCGGCCGAGACCGGGCACTTCGTGATGTCGACCCTCCACACGATGGATGCGACCGAGACGATCAACCGCATCATCGCGGTCTTTCCGACACATCAGCGCAAGCAGGTGCGGCTGCAACTCGCCACGGTGCTCAAGGCGATCATCTCGCAGCGCCTGCTGCCCCGCGCCGACGGCGCCGGCCGGGTCGTCGCGGTCGAAGTGATGATCAACACGCCGTTCATTCGCGACTGCATCGGCAGCCGCGCCAAGACGGGCCAGATCCCGGCGGCGATTGCCGAGGGCACCTCCCAGTACGGCATGCAGACGTTCGACCAGTCGATCCTCGGCCTGTACAACCAGGGGTTGGTCACCTTCGAGGAAGCGATGCGCTGGGTCACCAACATCGACGAGTTCAAGCTGAAGGTCCAGGGGATCTCGATGACCGGCGATGCGGCCAAGGCGCAGATGGCCAGCGGCGTGCTGAGCGGGGACGCCCCGAAGATCACGCGGTTTGGCAAATAGCTCCTGCACTCCGCGGAAAGGGGCGAGCCAGCATGACCCATCGCCCTTCCTCGCGCCCGCCGGCGTCGGTGCAGTCCGCCTGCGCGCTGGCCCTGGGGTGGCTGGCCGGGCGCGACCTGTCCGCCGCGGAGATCCAGCTGCGCCTGCGGCGCCGCGGCTGCCCCGACGATGTCGTCCATCGCGCGATCGAGCACCTGCGCTTCACCCACGCCATCGACGACGAGCGCGTGGCGATGAGCCGCGCACGCGTCGAATCGGCCCTGCGCGGGCGCGGCCGCGATCGGGTGCTGTTGCGCCTGCGCAGCATCGGGATCGATGCCGAAACCGCGCGGCGAGCCGTCGAGACCGTCTTCCGGGAGGTCGACGAGGACGCGCTGCTCGAGCGCGCGCTCGACCGGCGGCTCAAGGGTGCAGGCGCGCTGCTGCGCACGCCCGCCGACTACCGGCGCCTGTTCGCCGCGCTCGTCCGACAGGGCTTCCCGCCGGCCGACGTGAGGCGGGCGCTCGACCGGCGCCGCGCGCCGTCGGCCGATTTCGCGGTGGACGAGGAATAGTACAATTGTCCATATGATCTCCAGCGAGATTCGCAGCTCCTTTCTCGGCTTCTTCGAACGCCACGGCCACCGCATCGTCGCCAGTTCGTCGCTGGTGCCCGCCGACGACCCGTCGCTGCTGTTCACCAACGCGGGCATGAACCAGTTCAAGGACCTCTTCCTGGGCAGGGAGCGGCGCGACTACGCGCGCGCGACCAGCTCGCAGAAGTGCATGCGGGTCAGCGGCAAGCACAACGACCTCGAGAACGTCGGGCCGTCGCTGCGACACCACACGTTCTTCGAGATGCTCGGCAATTTCTCCTTCGGCGACTACTTCAAGCGGGATGCGATCCGGTTCGCCTGGGAGCTGCTCACCGAGGCCTGGCGGATTCCGCCCTCGCGGCTGTTCGCGACGGTGTTCAGCGGCGACGGCGGCGTGCCGCGCGACGACGAAGCCTGCGACGCGTGGCGCGAGTTCCTCCCCGCGGATCGCGTCAGCGAGCTGGGCATCGCCGACAATTTCTGGGCGATGGGCGAGATGGGACCGTGCGGGCGGTGCTCGGAGATCCACTATTTCCGCGGTCCCGACATCCCCTGCCCCGAGCCGATCTGCAAGGGAATCGCGTGCGGCTGCGATCGGTTCGTCGAGGTCTGGAACAACGTCTTCATGGAGTTCGACCGCCAGGCGGACGGACGGCTCGAGCCGCTTCCCGCGAAATCGATCGACACGGGGATGGGGCTCGAGCGCGTCACCGCCGTGCTGCAGGGAAAACTGTCGAACTACGATACCGACCTGTTCACCCCGCTCATCCACGCGTTGGGGCGGCTGACGGATACCACCTACCAGGGGACGATGTCGCCGGCCGACGTCTCGATCAGGGTCGTGGCGGACCACATGCGGGCCACCACGTTCCTGATCGCCGACGGCGTGGTGCCGTCGAACGAATGGCGCGGCTACGTGCTGCGCAAGATCATGCGCCGGGCGATGCGCCACGGAAAGCGGCTGGGCCTGCAGGAACCGGCGCTCCACCGGCTGGTGGACGTGCTCGTCAAGCAGATGGGCGACGCGTACCCGGAGCTGAAGTCGCAGCGCGACTACATCGTGCAGGTGGTCCGCACCGAGGAAGAGCGCTTCGACACCGTCCTCTCCTCGGGACTGCCGCGCCTCGAGGAGGTGCTCGACCGGGCGGCGGCCAGCCGCAGCCGCGTGGTGCCCGGCGAAGACGCGTTCCGCCTCTACGACACCTACGGCGTGCCGCTCGACTTCATCGAGGACCTGGCCACCGAACGGCACCTGACGCTCGACGGCGCCGGGTTCGACCAGGCGATGGAGTCGCAGCGCCAGAAAGCCCGGTCGAAGAGCGGCTTCGAGAGCATGCGCGCCGAGAATTTCTCGGTGGCGCAGGAGGCGACCTCCGAAGCGCTGCGCGGATCGGGCGACCGGTTCGAAGGCTACACGACCACGCGCATTCACGGCGCGCAGGTGATCGCGCTGTTCAACGAGGACCGGGCGGAAGTGGGGGAGCTGCACGAGGGACAGGTGGGCTACGTCGCCCTCGACCAGACCCCGTTCTACCTGGAGGCCGGCGGCCAGGTCTCGGACGCGGGCCGGATCTACAAACTGGCGGGCGTCGGCGAGGCGGTCGTCGAAGGCCTGCTGCGGGGCGCGTCCGACTGGCCGCGTCTCCATCGCGTGCGTGTCCTGGCCGGCTCCCTCGCCTCGCGTGATCTGGTCACGGCCGAGGTGGCGGAACAGCAGCGCGAGGCGATCAAGCGCCACCACACCGCGACCCACCTGCTGCACGCGGCGCTGCGCCAGGTGCTCGGCGGCCACGCGCAGCAGCGCGGCTCGCTCGTCGCGCCCGACCGCCTGCGCTTCGACTTCGTCCACTTCGCGCCGCTGACGCGCGAGCAGATCGAAAACGTCGAGCGCATCGTCAACGAACAGGTCTGCCGAAACGTGCCGGTCGAGACCGAGGTGCGGTCCACGCAGGACGCGATGGCTGCCGGCGCGATGGCGCTGTTCGGCGAGAAGTACGGCGAGCGCGTTCGCGTCGTGTCGGTGCCCGGTTTCAGCATGGAACTGTGCGGCGGCACCCACGTGCAGGCCACGGGCGACATCGGCTTCTTCACGATCGTCCAGGAAACCGGCATCGCGGCCGGCGTCCGCCGTATCGAGGCGGTCACCGGCCTGGAGGCCCTCTCGTACTACCAGCAGCGGCGCCGGGAACTCGACGGCATCCTCGCCGCGCTCAACGTGCCCGGCGAACAGGCGGCCGAGGCCGTCGAACGGCTGCAGGCCGAGGCGAAACGCCTGGGGCGCGAGAACTCGCAGCTGAAGATGAAGGTGGCGCTCGGGGGTGGCGGCGCGCAGGCGGGAATCGAGTCCGAAGACAGCGTCCAGGTGGGTGGGGCGACGCTGGTCAGACGCCGCGTCGAGGGCCTCGAAAAGGAGGCGCTGCGCGCCCTCGCCGACACGCTGAAAGCGCGCATCAAGAGCGGCGTCGTCGTGCTGGCGAGCGCGGCCGACGACAAAGTCGCCATCGTCGTGTCAGTGACGCCCGACCTGACGAAGAAAGCCCCGGCAGGCAAGATCGTGAAGCAGATCGCGCCGATCGTGGGCGGCGGCGGCGGCGGCCGCGCCGACTTCGCCGAAGCCGGCGGGCGCGACGTGGCGAAGATCGACGAGATGCTGGCGGAAAGCGAGAAGGTGGTCCGCGAGATGATCGGCGCGTAGGGGCCGAGCTCCCGCCTCCGCTGCGCATCGACGGCACCGCGCAGCTATGGCGAGGCCTCGCCGTAGCTCGCGTCGAGCGCCCGCGAGCGTAGGCGGGTGCCTCGGCCCTCGGACGCGAGGCCTCGGCCCGCGTGAGCAGTGCCAGGCAGTTCCGCCGGAAGCCGGCCGGCTCCGCCGGCGGATTCTTGTCTACGGCTTCCTTGCAGAACTGCCCGGTGCTGCTCGCTGTCGCAGCCCTCGTCACTCATTCATTTCTTCGGGGGCGTTTGCGGCGGCCGCAGCTGCTCCAGCGCCCGCTTCAGCGATTCCAGCTTCTGGCCCGCCTCGCCCAGTTTCCCTTCCGCAGTCAACCGCTGGTAGTCGGCCAGATCGCGCGCCGCCTGGTCGATCAGCGCCTGCGTGGAGGCCGGGGTTGCAGCAGGCGCCGGCGCGCCCGGCACAGGTGGCTGCCCGGGTGCCGGTGCCGCGACCTGCCCCTGTTGCACCGCCGCCGGCATCTCCGTCGTCTGGCTGGTCGCCGTATTCTGCGATAACAGGTTGGCCAGCGCCACGTCGAAGGTCGGGCCGTAGCCGAGCCGGTCCTGCACGGCGACCACGACCTGCCGCAGTTGCGGCATCGGGCTGTGCTCCGCCTGCAGGTAGATCGGCTCGGCATAGAACAGGGCACGCCCGATCGGCATCACCAGCAGGTTGCCGCGCCGCACGTGCGACCCCTGCTGGTTCCACAGCGACAGCATCGACGACAGCTGCGGGTTCTGATCGATGCGCGCCTCCACCTGCAGCGGGCCGTCCACCAGGCGCGTTTTCGGGAAGTCGTAGACGATCGCCATTCCGTACGCGTCGCCGTCGCTGCGCCCCGCGATCCACCCGATGAGGTTGTTCCGCTTCGCCGGCGTGAAGGGCAGGATCTCGATGAACTCGATCTTCGACGACTCGCCAGGCAGCTTCATCAACACGAAGTTCGGCTCGAGCGGCTGCGTCACGGTTTCTTTCGTGGTTTCGCTCAGCGTCACCTGGCTCGCGACGCTCCACAGGTCCTCGCGGTTGTAGAACACCTGCGGATCCGCCATGTGATACAGGCTGTAGACGTTGGCCTGCACCTTCAACAGCAGCTCCGGATAGCGGATGTGCTCCCGCACGGCCGCCGGCATCTGGCTCGCGTCCTTGAACAGATCGGGGAACGTCCGGCGGTACGCCCGAATCAGAGGATCGGCCTGGTCGAACACGTAGAAATCGACCGTCCCATCGTAGGCGTCGATGACGATCTTGACGCTGTTCCGCAGGTAGTTGATGTCATCGTTGCCCACGCGGTACGCGGTCGCGTAGGGGAACGTGTCGGCCGACGTGAAGCCGTCCATCAGCCAGTACAGATGCCCGTCCCTGGCCACGACAATGTAGGGATCCGGGTCGTAGGACAGGAACGGCGCGATCGTGCTCACGCGTTCGCGGATCTCGCGTCGCATCAGCAGCAGGCTGTCCGCCGTGATGTCGTCGCTGAACGGCAGCTTCGAGAGGTCGCCGCGATCGAGCGCAATCAGCAGGCGGCGCCACATCGATCCGATCGGAATCCCCGTCTTGCCCCCGTATGTCGTGTAGCTGTTGCTCTCGCCCTGCGGGTAGTTGAACTCCTTCTGTCGCGTGCGCACGTACACGTCGCTCGTCGTCACCTGGCCGAAGTAAATCTCCGGACGCGTCACCTGCAGGTCCGGCGTCGCGCTCTGTACCGGCATGTCGCTGAGCACGAGCTTCGGCAGGCCTTCCGACGTGAAGCCGTTCACCGGGTTCATCGTCACGCCGTAACCGTGCGTGTAGATCAGTTTCTCGTTGATCCAGTTGCGGCTGCTCTCCGGCAGGCGCTGCAGGTTCAGCTCGCGCGCGGCGACCATCATCTGCTGTTCCTGGCCGGCGATGAGGTAGCGATCGATGTCGATATCCGGGAAATCGTAGTACGTGCGGATCGCCTGGATCTGGCGCAGCGTGTCCTGCAGGGCCCCCCAATCCCAGAGGCGCACGTTGTCGAGCGTGATGCCGTTGGCCGCCACGTCGAGTGCCTGGATGCCGGGGTCGGCCGGAAACGAGCGTTGTTCGATGTGGGCGAGGCCGAACGCCTGCTGCGTGGAGGCGATGTTCTGCCGGATGTAGGGCGTCTCGCGGTCGAGCTCGTTCGGCTTCACGATGAAACCGTTCACGTACCAGCCGACGACGACAACCGCCGCATACACGACGATGGGCGGGACGATGGCCGCACCCAGCCAGACGAAACGGCGCGGCCGGATCGCGTTCGCGAACGCGATCGCGGCCCCGACGATCAGCGCGGCGATCACCCACAGCAGGCCGGGCAGAAGGATGTGGACGTCGGTGTAACCCGCGCCCGAGAAGGTGGAACCGGCATGAAACATCTGATCGAACCGCGACAGGTACACGCGCCAGGCGAGGACGACCAGCAGCGCGCCCAGCGCGAACGACAATCCTCCGTAGCGATCGCCCAGCGACGCGAGGCCGCGGATCGAGTTGAACGCCCGCTCGCCCGTCGTGACGACGAAGTAGATGACCGCGGCCGCCAGCGCGATCATCGTGAGCGTCGTCAGCCATGTGGCGAGCATCTCCCACGCCGGCAACGTCAGCAGGTAGAAGGTGATCGGCCTGCCGAACACCGGATCCAGCGCCGCCCCCGCCTGCGGTGTCGCCTGCCACCACAGCACGAAGGTCGTCCATTCGGCCGTCATGCCGAGCGCGGATGCGATCCCGACGAACACAGCCACCAGCCAGCTGACGACGCGGGCGACGGGCCTGAACGAGACGCTCATCGGCCGGCCGTTGATGATCACCGTGCGCTGGAACGAGGCGTGGTCGGCGCGGGGAGGGCGCAACGCCCAGAACGCGACCTGCAGCAGCAGGACCGTGAGGGCGAAGAAACCGCCGAAAATGGCCGACTTGACGGCCAGCGTCCTCCAGAAGACGCTCGAGTAGCCCAGGGAGCGGAACCAGAGCGCATCGACGTACCAGGACACCAGCGCGCTGGCGCCAAACAGCAGCAGCAGGATCAGGGCGATGAAAATCGCCCGAAAATACCTGCGCCGTCTCGGCCGCCGGAGGTCGATGACCGACCGGTCTTCGTCGTCGGGGAACTTCATTCGACACCCTCTCCCAGGAGGGTGTCCCGGTAACGAACACCCTCCCGGTAACGCCGACTTCGCCGCCGGAACCACCGTAAGACGCCAGAAACCCCGCGCAAAGCGCGGTTACCAGGGCCCGCCGGCCGCTACCGTGGACGGACCGGAACGGATGAGTTGTAGAATACCACCTAGTTCCACCCGCGCGCCGGGGAGGCGGATGCGACTAAAGGATACTCGATCGGCGGCCGATAACCCGAAAAGGAGCTTGTGTGGGCCGGGTTGAGGAGTTTTGAAAAACATCCGCTGCCTGTCGCTCGTCGCGTTGCTGCTGGCCGGTACCGCCGCGCCCGCCGGGGCGCAGATCTATTCCTGGCGCGACACGAACGGCAACCTTGTCTACTCGGACCGCGCCCCCGAGGGACCCGCGCCCAGTTTCAGGGTGATTGGCACGCCGTTCCGCTCGACACGGCCGGCCGAAGCGCGCTACGCGAAGGCCTACGATCAACTCATCATGAAACACGCAGCCACTTACGATGTGTCGCCGCAGCTGCTGCGTGCGGTCGTGCAGGTGGAATCCGGTTTCAACCCGCGCGCCGTGTCGCCGAAGGGTGCGATGGGCCTGATGCAGCTGATGCCGGCGACCGCGATCGAAATGGGCGTGCGCGACCCGTTCGACCCCGACCAGAACATTCGCGGTGGCGCCGCGTATCTGCGCCAGCTGCTGAATCGGTACGCAGGCAACAGGCAGTTGGCACTGGCCGCCTACAACGCAGGCCCCGACACCGTCGATCGGTATGGTTCGCGCGTCCCGCCGTACCTCGAAACGCGGCAATACCTCGCGCAGGTCGGCAGCCGTACAGGCTCCGGCGCGATCATGTCGGCCGGCGTCCGCCCGAAAACCGCGGCGGTGGCGCCGGCGAAACGGGCCGCGGCCTCGCCGTCGAAACCGGCGACGAAGGCCGCGCGCGTCTACAAAACGTGGGAAAAGACGGCGGATGGCCGCCTGGTCCCCAAGTTCAGCGACACGAAGCCCGCCAGCGGACCCTACGAAATCGTGCGCTGAAGCTCGGTTGCCCGCCTTTTTCGCCTCACGGTCACTGCAAGCCACTCTCCGTCTTTCGGGGTCTAATGCCGATGACGGCCAACGAGCGCAAATCAAGACCAGGAGGATCGATGGACAAGGCACCCGTGCGGCTCACGGCGGCGATTTCGGCCTGCCTGGTTCTCGTCTTCGCACTGCCCGCCCACGCGCAAACCGCCCCCTCCGACGAACAGGCGATCCAGCAGCTCGTCGCCCGCCTGTTCGATGCACGCACCAGGAAGGACATGACCGCCCTCTCCTCACTGTTTTCGCCGAAGGCCCCGCGCGGCGCACCGCGGCTCCCGGCCGGCATCGGAGATTCGGCCATCATGCAGGAGTTGGCAAAACGGATTGAACGGACCGCGTTTCCCTACGAGCGACTGCAACTCACCCGCTTGACGCTGTCCGGGCTCAAGCAGGAAGCGACGAGCATGACCGCGGTCGCGACGGCGCAGGTCCTGGTCACGCCAACTCCGACCGACAAGCCGCGCGCCGAAACGTGGATCCGCAACATGGGATTCGTCAAGGAGGGCGACACCTGGCTGATCTGGCGCGAGTCCCCCGCCACGGACGATCTGGCCGTCGAGATCGGCCGGGCGACGTCGGCGGAGGAACGCGAGGCGCTTCTGAAAGCGAACCCGCAGCTCGTCACCGCGGAACTGGCGCTCGCACTCGAAGGACAGGGCGACCGGCTGTTCACCTCGCCGGGCCGCATGAGAGACGCGCTGGCGTTCTATCAGCTCGAGCTCGAGATCGGCGAACAGGCCGGGGCGGTTCTCCCGGCGGCGCGCGCGCACCTGAAGATCGGCCAGGCGCTCCAGTTGAATCCCGGCTTCGCCGCCGCCCTGGACGAGGCGTATCGCGGCACGGCGATGGACCATTTTCAGAAAGCGCTGGAAGGATTCACCGCGATCGGCGATCGAGAGCACATGGCGAGCGCCGAGGTCGGGATGGCCACCGTCTCGTACATGAGAGACGGCGTGGCGGCACGCGACCACTACCAGAAGGCGATCGACATCCTGGAGGGCTTGCCGGACACGTTCGTGCTTGCCAACGCCCTTCATGGGCTGGGCAATGCGTGCTTCGTCATCGGTGATTACTACGCGGCGCTGGACGCCTACCGTCGCAGCATGAGCCTGCAGGAAGCCGCGGGCACCCGTGCCGGGGCTCCGGCGCTCTGGCAGGCAATCGGCCGCGTGCAGAAGAAACTCGGGGACTACGACGCCGCGCTGGACTCGTGCCGCAAGAGCCTGGAAAATCCGGCGTCGATGGACCCCGGAACTCTCTTCGACGGCCATCTCGAGATTGCGGACGTGTACCGGCTGCAGGGCCGCTTCGACCTGTCGCTCGAACAGTACGGCAAGGCTCTGGCCCTGGTTCAGACCAACAACGACGACCAGGGCGCGATGCGCGTGGAAGCGGACATCGGCAACCTTTACATGACGGAACAGCAGCCGGCAGCCGCCCTGGGTCACTACCAGCGCAGCATCGAGCTGGCCCAGCGGCTGCGCAACCAGGACGGCGTCGCGCGGGCGCTCGCAGGTCTCGGCAGCGCGCATCTCGCCGAGATGGACAACGAGGCGGCGCTCGACGCGTTCTCGAAGGCGCTGGCCATCCGCGAAGGTCTGAACGACAAGCCGAACGTGGCCTGGCTGCACGCGCACATCGGCCTGGTGCACTCGGCGAGCGACAGGCACGAGGAGGCGCTCGCCTCGTTCCAGAAAGCCCTGGATCTGAGCAACGAGCTGAACGACGCGGCCGCCATCGCCGTGATGCAGACGCTCCTCGCGGGGGAACACGCGGACCTCGATCACGTCGATCAGGCGATCGAGCTGGCCGAGCGGGCGGCGACGGTGGCGCGCGCCATCGAGAGCGACGACACGCTCGCGAAAGCGAAGGTGATCGCGGCGCGCGCGCTGCGCAAGAAGGGCGACCGCGACGGCGCCGAGCGCGCGCTTCGCGACGCGGTCGCGGCCGTCGAATCGGGCCGCGCGCGCACCGGCGACGACGCTCGCGACGAGTTCTTCGGCGACACCCGCGGCCCGTACCGCGAGATGGCACTGCTGCTGGCCGAACCGCGAGACGCCGGGAAGATCGGCGAGGCGCTCCTGTTTGCCGAGCGCGCGCACCTGGACCTGCTCGCCGACATCCTGGCGGGTAGCCGGTCGTTGATCACCACCGGCCTCTCGCCCGAAGAACAGGAGGAAGAGCGGCGCCTGGGCCGCACGCTGAAATCGCTGCGCGTCCAGGTGGACAAGGAACGTGAGCGTCCCAAGCCCGATCCGGCGCGGCTGGATTCGCTGAGGACGAAGCTGACCGACGCCGTGCAGCAGCGCTCGACGTTCGACGGGAAGATCTACGCGGCACACCCGGCGCTGAAGCTGCAGCGCGGCTTCTTCAACGCCGGCACGTTGGCGGATTTCTCGGCCCTCGTGAACGACGGCAAGACCGTGGTCGTGGAATTCGTCACGGGTGAGAAACAGACGCTGGCAGTCGTCCTCGCGAAGCCGGCGCCGCGCGGCAAGGCCGCCCCGTCGGCGAGCGAGCCGGCGGGGTACGAGTTCTCCACGATCGCGGTGGACATCACGTTGCTCGACCTGACGCGGCGCGTGCGTGACTATCGGACGGCAATCCGCACCCGCGACGCGGACATCGCCACCCCAGGTCAGGAGCTCTACGCGAGGCTCGTCGAACCGTGGCAGCACCTTCTCGCCGGCAGGACCCGCGTGGTCATCGTTCCCGACGGCCCGCTCTGGTCATTGCCCTTCCAGGCGCTGCAGTCGGCGGACGGCCGCTTCCTGATCGAGCGCTGTGCGGTGTCGTATGCGCCATCGCTCACCGCACTCACCCTGGTGGCGGGCACGTCGTTCTCCGCATCCGATTCGCCTCGCACCACCCGGCTCGTCGCGATCGCCAACCGGCAGGCCGGGTCGGCCGCGGAGCGGCTGAAGCTGCTCAACCCGGCGGCGAACCTGGCGCCGATGCCCAACGCGGAACAGGAGACGCGCAGCCTGGCGCTGCTCTACGGGAGCAGCCGCGCCAGGGTGTACGGCGGCGCCACCGCAACGCGTGACGCGATCCGCACCGGCGTCGAGGCGGCGGCGATATTGCACCTCGCGACGTTCTTCGTTCCCAACGCCGTCACCCCGATGCGCTCGCCGATCGTGTTCTCGATCGCGAAATCCGGAGAAGCTGAAGTCGTCGAGGCGTGGGAACTGATGCGCGCGGCGATGCCGCCGCTGGCCGTCGTGGCGCGGGTGCACGTCGACCGGGTCGGAAGCGATGGCACCGTGCCGGTGGGCCTCAGCTGGGTGTTCTTCGCGGCGGGAACGAAGACGGTCGTACTGGCAACCTGGCCCGACGACTCGCCGGCGGCCGTCTCGCTCATGCTCGGTCTGCACCGCAACCTGTCGCGCCCAGGCACCACCGCGATTGGTGCGGGCAGCGCGCTGCGCCAGGTGATCCTGCCCCTGCTCGCCGGCAAGTACCGGCACCCGTTCTACTGGGCGAACTACTCGGTCATCGGAATGTGATGACCCGCGAGCCTGGGTGGCCTTGAGCCAAACGGGCCTGAAGCCTTGAGCCCTGAGCCTTGAGCCTTCCTACCCGGCCTCGACGGCGGTGGGATCGGTGCGATCGAGCACGTCGCCGAGCAGGCGGACAGCGAGGACGATCTCCGCGATGAGCAGGGCGGCAAGGGCGGCCGCCCCGGGAAAGATCGCGGGCCAGCCTATCAGGTAAGACCCGACGAACGTGACGAGCGCGCCGACGACGGCGCCGGGCAGGATGCCGACCAGGAGCAGCAGGAGGCTGCCCGCGAACATCAGCATCTGCTGCCCCATCGCTTCGACGCCGCGGGGCCGCGACGGTCCCGTCGCGACCCAGCCGGGGAACAGGACGACCGCCGCGTTCTGCACGACGACCTGCGCGAGGATCACGACCGGAAGGACGATGGCCGCCGAGGCTGCGATGGCCAGCCATGCCGGCCAGCCAAGCGCGGTGGGCGGGGCGGCGAGCACCAGGACCGCAGTCAGGAGAATGCATACCCAGACGATGGCCGTGAGCGCAATGGTCGGCGCAAGCACCTCGCCCCACAACAACCGCTCGCCCGAGACGGGCCACGTCTTCAGGACCGCGAGACGCGCGAGATCCTGGCGCAGATCGTTGCGGAAGCTGTACGGGCCGAGCACCGTGAGGCCGCAGGAAATCACGATGGCGAAGGGAAACGCTGCGGCCGCAAGTTGCCGCTGGCGTCCGCCTGCGACGGCAATGGCGAAGACGGCCAGAGGGATGGCCACGCGCAACAGCATCGCCGCGTTCGCGTAGCGCCCGAGCATGATCAGGTTCTTCCAGACCAGCGCCCACTCCGGCCGGCCGTGTGTCGCCAACGCGAACGGCGCCCTCCGGTAGACGGGCCGTGGAGGCGAGCGCTTCCCTTCGACCGTCTGCAGCTCGCTCGTCGCCTCCGATGTCTCGGCCCGCTCCTCACACCGCACGACCCACGCGTAGTTCACCAACGCCAGCACGACGGCCGGCCAGGCGGCGACAAGGAACGAGCCCGGCCCGGCGGCAAAAACAGGCCGGACGAGCAGGGTGAACGGCAGCAACGCCGCAACCGTGACCGGACGTGACGCGGTCTCGTGCACGGTGAGCAGCGCTGTTGCCAGATCCCGTGTGCGGGCGAAGGCGAGGACGCCGGGTGCGAGCGCGAGCAGGGCCCCGGCGCTCGCAACCGCGATCACGGCGATCGCCGCGATGGTGGCGGGGTCGGGGCGGCCCGCCGCGCGCCGCAGCGTCGCGCGGCTCAGGGCAACGCCGAGCAGGTGCATTCGCAGCGTCGTCAACAGCAGGAACATGCCGAGCAGGAACGCCCATCGACTGGTCACCGCGTTCCACGCGAACACGAGCATCAGCGCGGTGCTGAGAAAAACGGCGATCTGCGAGCGCAGCAGCTTGTAGCTGGTGATGCGGCGTCGTGTCACGGGCGCCGTCAACAGGAAATCGCGCTCGGCGCCGGAGAGCCTCAGCGGCTGCGTCGGTATGGGGAAGATCCACCTGGCGGCCACGACGAGCCACAAGATGAATCCGCCGGCCAGCTGAATCGCGCCCAGCACCTCCGGCGGAAAACCAATCGACCTCGCGGCCGTGCCCCGGCGAATACGCACGCGGCGGAAGAACGCCAGGTACAGGTAGGCCACGCCGACGACGGCGCCAATCAGATAACGCGGCTCCCGAAGCCGCCGCACGCGCTTCAGGACGCGGTTCTTGATCGAACACGCCGACAGGTAGAGAAACGGACTGTCGAACATTCCTGGCGCCCGCCTCGCCGGATCAGAATCGGGCCGCCGCACTCCCCCCGATCCCTGATCCCTGATCCCTGATCCCCTCACTTTTCAGCGTTCTGCCCGCTCGACGCCTCGGCGTCGTGGCCGGTCGCACGGAGAAAGATCTCCTCGAGATCCGCCCCGGCGAGGCCCGGGTGGTCCGCCAGCTCCTGCAGCGTGCCGTCGGCGACCTTGCGGCCCTTCGCGATGATCACGATCCGGCCGCAGATCTCCTCGACCAGGTGCAGCAGGTGCGATGACACGATGACCGCCGCGCCCTCGCGCGCGCAGGCGAGGATCGTCTGCTTCATCCGGCGGATGCCGAGCGGATCGAGGCCGGTGAGCGGTTCGTCGAACAGCAGCGCCACGGGGCGGTGCAGCAGGGCGCAGGCCACGGCCAGCTTCTGGCGCATGCCGCGCGACAGCTCGGCGGGCAGCGCCGACCGCTTGTCGGCGATCTCCAGCTGCTCGAGCAGCGGCGGGATGGCGGCATCGGCATCGACCACCTGGTAGAGCCGCGCGACGAGGCGCAGGTGCTCGGACACGGTGAGGTAGTCGAACAGCTGCGGTTCATCAGGGACGAAGGCCAGGCGCCGCTTGGCTTCGATCGGTTCCGCGACGACGTCGTGCCCGTCGATCCGGATCGTGCCGGAACTCGGACGCTGAATGCCGGCGACGCACCGCAACGTCGTCGTCTTGCCTGCGCCGTTGGGGCCGATCAGGCCAACCACTTCGCCGCGCGCAACGGCAAACGACAGGGCGTCGACGGCTCGCAGGTCGCCGTAGAGCTTGGTGACGGCGAGAAGTTCGATCATCGTTTGAATGGGGGGACCGTACGCCCCGCTCCGCTGCGTGAAGGCGATTATATGTGGTGAGCGTGGCGAACCACTAACGTGGTCCGAGGTCCGTGGTCCGAGGTCCGTAGTCCGAGGTCCGTAGTCCGCCTGACACGCGTGACGGGCGGTCTGCCGACTACCGGCTACCGACCACCAGTTCTCATCTCTCAACGATGGGCGGCGGTCCAGATCCGCGTGGCGTGTATCGAAGACATCTCGGGCAAGCCGTCCGGAAGGTAGTAGTCGGGGTAAGCGTCGGCCGAGCCGGGCTCGAGGAGCGAGGTCGGAAGCGACAGCAACCCGCTGACGACCCATGGGCAGAACCGGCTGCCCGCCTCGCGGGACAGGAGCGCGCGCGCGGCTTCGACCGAGAGCGCGGACCGGTACTCGCGCGGGCTGGTGAGCGCATCGAACGAATCGACAACGCTCACAATGCGCACCGGCCAGGCGATGCGGATCCCCTTCAGGCCGTCCGGGTACCCGTTCCCGTCGTGACGTTCGTGATGGTGCAGGACGATGTCCCGGACCAGATCGTCGAGGCCGATCCGCTCGAGCAGCCCGATCCCCTTGTCGGGATGCGCGCGCAGCTCGATCCATTCCTCCTCGTTCAAACGCCCCGGCTTCGTGAGGATGCGAACCGGCACCAGCAGCTTGCCGACATCGTGAAGCAGCGCCCCGAGCCGGATGCTCTCGACGATATCGGCGGCAAGGCCGTACTGGGTGGCCAGACGAACCGCATAGGTGGAGACGCGACGCGCGTGGGCGGCAACAAAGGATCGTTTGGTGTCGAGAGCCTGCAGGAACGCCTCGACGACCGCCAGGATGTCACCCATGCCGACAGCTCTCCGGAAGCGCGAACGTTGTTACGGTTTGCACGTGGAATGCCAGCGGAGAACACCTCACAACTTTGCGCGCTGTCTCGCGGCCTTTCGCGTCCCTTCGCGCCTGCCGTCGTGGCTGGCGACAATCCTGCGTGGCACGTTTCGAGACGCGGGAAGCGGCGGGCCACGGAATTCCCCCGCCGGGCAGGGAGTTAGCCGTCGTCAACCGTTTGACAGCGGCGTCATGCCGCAGTCGCGCGGCCACGGGCCATCCGATGCTGAGTGCGCACCATTGCGCACTCTGGCGATCTTTCTTCAGCAACTCGAGCCGGCCCGGGCCGAGCCGCCATAGGAGATGAGCCGCGTGGCAGCGGCGCCGTGTGGCTGTGTTATCATGATGGTTTCGCGGGTACGTGATCGTCGCAACTCGGCACGTGCTCGAAGCTCAAGCCTCAAAGCCCAAGGCCCAAGGCCGAAAGCGTTTCTGCAGAGGAGAATCGTGGCGAGTCATGCATCGGCGGTCAAAGCGCACCGCCAGAGCCTCAAGCGACGGGATCAGAACCGCGAGATGCGGGCCACACTGCGCACGGCCATCAAGAACATCCGCGCGGCGATCGACGCGAAGGATCTCGACGGGGTGACGAAGCAGTTGCCGGCGGCCGTGTCCCTCATCGACAAGATGGCGGCCAAGGGGATCATCCACGACAACGCGGCGGCGCGCCACAAGTCGCGCCTGCACGCGAGCATCGCCAGGTTGTCGTAGGAGCGTGCCGACGCCATCGACCGCACGCTCCTACCAGTTGGGCCTCGCCAGCTGCATCTCTCGGTCTTCTTGTGTGGCCCGCGCAGCGGGCCCTGAGACAGATTCCAAGGCAGTCGCGTGAAAGGTCAGTTCAATTTCACGGCTCCGGCCTTGGAAGATGTCTACCCACACAGTTCCACGATCAGCCGCTCCAGCAGCACCTGCGGATCGCCCGCCGAGGTTTTCAGGGCGAGATCCGTGCGCAGCAGCGCGTCGAAGGCGCGTTTCTGCTGATCGGCCGTCATCGGCGGCCGGCCTGGCCGTCGGGGGATGCCATCGCGCCTGGGCAGGTGGGCGCGCTCGACGAAGGACCGGATCTGGCCGAGGACCAGCAGCGGAAAAGCCCCCTCGTCGAGCAGCAGCGCGAGTTCGCGCAACGCCTGGCCCACCGCTCCGTCCTGCATCGCGTTGACCATCGTCCAGCCGCCCTGCGAGGTCGCAGCGCCGGCCACCTCCACGACGTCGGCCGCCGTCACCGTCTTGCGGCCGGCCGCGAACAGGCAGGCGCGCTCGATTTCGGCGCGCAGCCGCGTCGCATCGAGCCCCGCCCGCTCGACCAGCAAGGCCGCGGCCGCCGGCTCGATGTTCATCCGCTGCTCGGCGACACGCGCCTGGATCCACTGGATCGCTTCGTGGGAATCGGTCAGGCTGCCGCATTCGATCACGATCGCGTGCTGCAGCAGCGCCTTGCTCAGCTTGCGCCGCCTGTCGAAGGCATCGGCGACGAACACGATCGTGGCGCCCGGTTCCGGCGCCCTGACGTAGGCTTCCAGCGTCTCGAGATCCCGCTCCGCCTGCTCTCCCTGGCGTTTCGGCACGAACAGGCGGTCCGCCTGCATGACGATGATCACGCGGCGCGGCGCCAGCAGCGGCAGGATGCGCGCCAGATCGAGCAGCGCCTGCACCTGGATCTCGCCGCCGTAGACCCGCTCCACGTTGAACACGCGCAGGTCGGGTTCGAACGACTCGTCGAAGGCGGCGACAATGCCCGTCTTCTCGACCTGATCGCCGCCAAGGACGAGGTACAGCGCTTCCAGCGCGCCGCTCGCGATGTGCGCCCGGGCCGCGGCAGGTTTCAGCAGGCCGGCCATCAGAAGGCTTCGAGGATCGAACTGACGACCGAACGCGCGAAATCGGTCGCCACGCGCTCGAGCGCGTTTGCTTCCTGGCCGAAGAAGGTGGCCGGGTCGGTGATGCTGGTACCCGCCGTCGCCACGTCGTAGTCCTCGCGAAACACCATGGCGGGGTTCTGCCACAGCACCTTGTCCGCGTGCAGGTCGCGCAACTCGATCTTCGCGGTGACCGTGATCACGTAACGTGTCGCCTGCTGCGACTCGTTGAACACGGCGGGCGTCACCCCGATCGAGAGAATTTCGCCTTTCAGGACCGCGTCGACGTCGGTGGCCTGCGGCAGCACCTTGTACTTGCCGCGCCCGATGAATTCCGTTCGCACCTTCGCCGTCAGCACCTGCTCGACCTGGTAGAAGGTGGTGGTGTTGGTGAAGTCCGGGATGCCGATCACCTTGATGGTGTCGGGCAGGAACGAACCGCGGCCCGCCAGCGCGTAGCCGCAGGAGGAGCAGAGACTCGCCACCGCGACGAGCAGGACGACGAGTCGAAGGGAATGTCGCAACGCTCACCTTCTCACAGAGGCTTTGGGCTTTGGGCCTTAGGCTTTGGGCTCCGGGCTCCGGGCTCCGAGGGCCCAAGGCCGCCTAAAGCCTAAAGCCCAAGGCCCAAAGCCTTCAAGAGACGACGATATTGACCAGCTTGCCCTTCGCGACGACGACGTTTCGGACCGTCTTGCCTTCGGTGTGGTGGCGCACGGCCGCATCGGCAAGCGCGATGTTCCGTAGATCCGCCTCGGAAACGTCGGCGGGCACCGTCAGTCGCGCGCGCAGCTTGCCGTTCACCTGTACCGGGACGACGATCTCGGCCGCGCGCGCCGCCTCCGCGTCGAACACCGGCCACGACTGGCGCCACAGCGCTTCGCGGTGCCCGAGCGTCTCCCACATCTCTTCCGAGATGTGCGGCGCAAACGGCGACAGCATCAGGATGAGGGCGTCCACCGCTTCTTTGACGACGGCAATCGTCTCGACGCGCTCCGCGAGACCGACCCTCTCGCCCTTCCGGCCCGGCGCGCCGGCGTGCGTCTTCTCGGAAAATGCGTACAGCTCGTTGACGAGCTCCATCAGCGCCGAGATCGCCGTGTTCAGGTGTACGCGCGGGTCGAGGTCGGAGGTGACCCGTTTGATCGTCCCGTGCGTCTTGCGCCTCAGCGATCGCTCCGCGTCACCGAGCGGCAGGCCCCCCGGCGCCGGCACCCCGTCGCCCGCGATCGTCTCGGCCCATTGTTCGACCAGGCGCCACACGCGGATGAGGAAGCGGTAGCTGCCCTCCAGCGCCTGGTCGCTCCACTCCACTTCCTTCTCGGGCGGCGCGACGAACAGCACGTAGAGCCGCAGGGCGTCGGCGCCGTACTTCGCGATCATCTCGTCCGGATCCACGACGTTGCCCTTGGACTTCGACATCACGGCGCCGTCTTTGAGCACCATGCCCTGCGTCAGGAGCCTGGTGAACGGCTCGTCGTGGTCGGCCATGCCGAGGTCGCGGAAGACGCGGGTGAAGAACCTCGAGTAGATCAGGTGCAGGATCGCGTGCTCGACGCCGCCGCTGTAGAAATCGACCGGGCACCAGTAGGCCACCTTTCGCGGATCGAAGGGGACCTGCTGGTTGCGTGGGTCGCAGAACCGGTAGAAGTACCACGACGAATCGACGAAGGTGTCCATCGTGTCCGTTTCGCGCCGGGCCGGTCCCCCGCACCTCGGACACGTCGTGTTGACGAACTCGGGCACGTGCGCCAGCGGCGAATCGCCGCGGCCGGTGAACTCGACTTCGGGTGGCAGGGTGACGGGCAGATGCTCGAGGGGCACCGGCACGGTGCCGCACCTCTCGCAGTAGATTATCGGGATCGGCGTGCCCCAGTAGCGCTGCCGCGAGATCCCCCAGTCCTTCAACCGGAACTGCACCGTTCGCTGGCCGATGGCCGCCTGCTCCGCGCGGTCGGCCATCACGCCGAGCGCCTCTTCCGAGCGCAGCCCGCTGTACGGGCCGGAGTCGACGAGCGTCCCGTAATCGACGCAGGCCGCGTCCATCGTGTCCACCGAGATCGGCACCGTCCCGGGTCCGGCGGTCTCCGGCTGGATCACGACCCTGATCGGCAGGCCGTATTTCCTCGCGAACTCGAAGTCGCGTTCGTCGTGCGCGGGAACCGCCATCACCGCCCCGGTGCCGTACTCGCCGAGGACGAAGTTGGCGACCCAGATCGGCACGGCCCGCCCGGTGAACGGGTTCAGCGCATACCGGCCGGTAAAGAACCCTTCCTTCTCGATCTGCCCGCTCAGCCGTGCCATGCGGTCCTGCGCGCGAAAGCGATCGACACGCTGCCTGAGCCCCGCGGGGTCGTTCGACTCGCGCGCGATCTCCTCGACGAGCTCGTGCTCGGGCGCGACGAGCACGAACGTCGCGCCATAGATCGTGTCGAGCCGCGTCGTGAACACCTCGATGTCCACCGGGGTCCGATGGCCCACCACCGGGGCGTCACCCTCGTTGACGTCGGCCGCGAGCAGCGGGAAGCGGACCCTCGCCCCTTCCGACCGCCCGATCCAGTTGCGCTGCATCGTCAGCACTTTCTCGGGCCACTCGGCGAGCGTGTCGATGCCGTCCAGCAGCTCCTGGGCGTAGGCGGTGATGCGGAGGAACCACTGCTCGAGCGTGCGGCTGACCACCGGCGTGCCGCATCGCCAGCACCCGCCGTCGACGACCTGCTCGTTGGCGAGGACGGTGGCGCAGGCGGGACACCAGTTGAGGGTCGAGCGCCGGCGGTACGCAAGGCCGCGCTCGAACATCTTGACGAACAGCCACTGGTTCCACGTGTAGTAGTCGGGCTCGCAGGTGGCCAGCTCACGATCCCAGGCGTAGCTGATGCCGAGACGCTGCAGCTGCCCCTTCATGTGCGCGATGTTCGCGAAGGTCGAGGTCGCCGGCGGGACACCGTTCTTGATGGCAGCGTTCTCGGCAGGCAGGCCGAAGGCGTCCCAGCCGAACGGATGCAGCACGTTGAAGCCGGTCATGCGCTTCAGGCGCGCGACGACGTCGCCGATCATGTAGTTGCGGACGTGGCCGACGTGTGCGTGCCCCGACGGGTAGGCGAACATGACCAGGCAGTAGAACTTCGCCTTCGACGGGTCCTCGGTGACTTCGAACGCCCCGGTTTCGGCCCAGCGCTGCTGCCACTTCTGTTCGATGACTTGAGGTTTGTACTCGCGCACAATCCGCCAATTATAGCCCAGGCCAGTACCGCTTCTGGACCGCGCGGACCAGATCGACCGCGGCCTGACCCCGGCGGGCAGGCTCATCCAGGATCTGTTCGACCAGCGGCGCGTCATCGGCCGTCAGGGGTTCCGCCTCCGGGCCGCCCGTGACGCGCTCCGGGCCGCTGCGACCGGGCCCCTGCTGCTGGAACGCGGGGCCGAGCATCACGCGAACGAGGCCGTCGAGGCAGGCGCCAAGCACCTTCAGGTGGTAACCGCCTTCCGTGATGAAGACGGCGGGACAGCCGACCGACCCGGCGAGGGCGTGCAGCCGCAACGCAAGATGATTGAAACCGGCAACGGACATGCGCATCTGCGCCAGCGGGTCCCGCATGTGCGCATCGAAGCCGGCCGATACGAGCAGCAGCTCGGGACGAAACGCCGCCAGGACGGGAAGGATGACGGCGCCACAAACCGTCAGGTAATCATCGTCGGTCGCGCCTGCTTCGAGCGGCACGTTCACGGTGAACCCTTCGCCTTGTCCGACGCCCGCCTCACCCGCCGATCCGGTGCCCGGATAGAACGGAAACTGATGGGTCGAGACGTAAAGGACGCGTGGGTCGCCGTAGAACGCCCACTGGGTGCCGTTGCCGTGGTGCACGTCGTAGTCGACAACGGCGACGCGCGCGCGCCCGCGCGCCAGCGCGTGCGCCGCCGCGATCGCGGTGTTGTTGTAGATGCAGAAGCCCATCGCGCGCGCGGCTTCAGCGTGATGGCCCGGCGGACGCACCAGCACGAGCGCGCTGGGAGGGATGGAGTCGTCCGGGGTCCGGCGTCCGGGGTCCGGGGGCCGGGGTCCGGGGTCCGGCGTCCGGCGTCCGGGGTCCGGGGTCCGCGGTCCGGCGTCCGGGGTCGTGGTCGCAGGGACCGGGCTTGCCTCGGCCCGATCGCCCAGGCTCGTAGGGGCCGAGCTTGCCTCGGCCCGATCGCCCAGCACCGCGTCCACAGCGACGATCGCCGCGCCGGCCGCGAGCTCGGCAACATCGGCGGTGTCGGGCGAGGTGAACGTGTCGCCATCGAGCATGACCGCGCGGCCGGCCGTCTGGCGAATGTGGTCCAGGTAGGCGGCCGTGTGAACGCGCAGCAGCTCGGCGCGCGTGGCAAGACGCGGGGCGAGTATCGCGACGCCCTCGGCCGCCCATTTCTCGGTCACCGCCTGCATGACGTGGGCGCGCGCGACGCGTTCGGGATGGCCGGGCGGCGTCAGGTGGTCGGCGAAACGATCGGACGTGACGAGGGTCAGAGGCATTACTCTTGTCGAACGTCGAGTAGCGCGGGCCTCAAGGCCGGCGCTGCGGCGGGGCTTAAGCCCCGCCCTACACGGTTTGGTGTGTGAGCATCGCGAGCGCCTGGTCGCGCAGCATGGCCAGCGCGCGTTCCAGATCCCGGCGCGCGATCTCGATGTCGGCGTCGGTCGCGTCCGCGCCCACGCCAAGAGGCCGTCCAATCGCGACGGCCACCGGCGAGAATGGCTTCGGAACCTGCGTGCGGTCCCAACTGCGCAGCGTCCAGTGGCGCGCCGCCTCGATGTGAAACGGCACGATCGGGTTGCCCGTCGCCTTCGCCAGCCACACCGCGCCTGGCTGCGCCCGTTCCGCCGGCCCGCGCGGGCCGTCCAGCGTGAAACCCGCGGGCTGTCCCTGCTCCATCGCGCGTTTCATCTCCACCAGGGCCCGCGGCCCGCCCCGCGAGGTCGACCCGCGGGCGGCGCGGTACCCGAACTTTTCGATGATGCGGGCAATCCACTCGCCATCGAAGTTCTCGCTGGTCATCACAACGATGCCGCGGCGGCGGAAATAGCAGGTGGCGGGCAGGATGCGCCCGTGCCAGAAAGCCATCACCGGCTGCCGGCCGGACCGCAGCACCGCGTCGATGTGCTCGAGGCCGTCAACCCGCCATCGCAGGGTGCGGCCGAGCAGGGCGACAACCGGGAAGCCGGCGGCCGCGATGGCGGCCGCTTCCCATCGCTTGACGCGCGAAGCCCGCCAATCGGACATCTCTTAACCGGGGGGCTTCGCCCCGCCGGCCCCCCCTGCACGCTCGCTTGTGGGGGCCCCTGATGCCCCACGCCGCTCGCGTGGCTCGCTCGTTCGCACTCGCTCGCTTCTTTGAACCGGGGGGCTTCGCCCCGCCGGCCCCCCCTGCACGCTCGCTTGTGGGGGCCCCTGATGCCCCACGCCGCTCGCGTGGCTCGCTCGTTC
>Ga0315282_10004526_pt1 | contig 24181 bp, 13 predicted proteins | sample YL17G07_20_MG_FD_203693 | JGI IMG/M metagenome (GOLD analysis project Ga0315282, IMG submission 203693) | Sediment microbial communities from Yellowstone Lake, YNP, Wyoming, USA - YL17G07_20 | ecosystem: Environmental > Aquatic > Freshwater > Lake > Sediment | place: USA: Wyoming | collected... | reverse complement strand
AGGCGCGCGGCTCGCTTTCGCCGTTGCTCCAGAGCCCCAAAATCTCGCCGTGGACGATACTGAGTATGCATACCATCAGTATACGCTCATCATCCGCAAATGTCACTATATTATGCGAGGTTCAGTAGGTCGTTGCGCTCGTTGAACCCTGCGGTCCCGGGCGCGAGACCGGTCGGACCTTCGCCGGCCACAACCCAGAGCGTCGTTCCGTAAATGGCCTCGCCGTTCGTCTTGAGCCAAGCGCCCATCCCGAGAAGAAGCTTCCGGGCCTCGTCGGGGATCGTACCGTCGGGCTTCGGGCCGACGTTGAGGAGCAGGTAGCCGTTCTTGCTGACGCGGTCCACGAGGTTGTCGATGAGGTTATCCACGGTCTTGAATCCCAGGCCCTTTACGTAGCCCCAACCCCGGCCGTTGTCGACGGTCGTGTCGGTGATCCAGTCGTAGTAGGTCAGGTCGGCCTCCTGGCCCCGCTCCAGGTCCAACAGGCCGGCGCCGGGCGCGAGGTCGTGTCGTTTGTAGGTGACGACCACCTCCTTGTTCCGCTCGACGGCCTTGTTGTAGAAGTGAGCCAGGACGCCCATCTTGGTCCAGTCGGGGATGAGCTCGAGACCGTTATCGAACCAGATGAGGTCCGGATCGTACTTGTCGATAACTTCGATGACCTTGCCCGCCCAAATGTCGAGGAACGCCTTGGTCGGCCGCTCGCCCCTCTGGTGGATCGGGCCGTAGAGGCCGGAAAAGCGCGGGTCGCCGCAGTCGAGGCTCGCATCCGACGTCGGGAAGTAGACCCACTGCTCGGCGTGGTGGAACGCTGCGACGAATTTCATGCCGCGCTTCTTGATCGCCCGGGCCAGCTCGCCCAGGACGTCACGCTTGGGGCCCATCTTCGCCGCGTTCCACTCGGAGTACTTGGTGTCCCACATCGAGAACCCATCATGGTGCTCGGCCACGGGCCCAGCGAAACGCGCGCCGGCCTTCTGGAACAGGTCCGCCCAGGCGTCGGCGTCGAACTTCTCGCCCGTGAACATCGGGATAAGGTCCTTGTAACCGAACTTCTGGAGTGGACCCCAAGTCTGCTCCCAGTACTTCCGCTCCGCGGAGGCCGGATCCCAGTATGCTTTGTTGGCGAACCACGTGGCGTTCGGGCCCTGGGCGGGAACGGCGTAGACCCCCCAGTGCGTGTAGATGCCGAACTTACCGTCGCGCAGCCACTGTGGCGTGTGTACGTTCTTCAGCGAATTCCATGTCGGCTTGTAGGGCTGCCCCTTGGGGCTGAGGGCGGCGAACGCGCCGACAAAGCCGGCGAGGGCAATGGCCGCAGACAGGGCGAGGCCGGCCCGGGAACGCAACTTGAATCGTGAGTATTTCATGGGCTCCTCCGGCATCAATGTCCGAATCTCATCTATCAGATTTGTCCGTCGCTCGTCAATGCGTACGAAAAGAAAGAAAATAAGCCGTCTACTGCCTGGGAGCCGGCGTTTCGTGAGCTTAGACACCGGATGCTAGGATAAATAATTTCATAATATTCCATAGTTATCCATGGCGAGCCCGTTTTCAACATGTTCTGAGCCATTCGGGGTTTTCTAGTACGAAGCGCAATCTCTTAAAAATAATTGATTTATTCCGCAACTTCGGTGAAAATGCCTGTATCTAACAAATGTTGCTCAAGTCCATCTTGCCGAGTGCCATTCGCATCTCAGCCATGGAGAAAGGCGGACCATGAAGCTTTCCAGTCGTCGCTTGCTTATCCTCACCCTTTGTTCGCTCAGCCTGGCCGGACAGAGCGTCCCGTCGAGGGGCCCCCAAGGTCCGGAGGCCGGGAAGATCAGCTCGAACGACCGCGGGCTGCACGGCTACATCAGTTTCGAAGCAGACAGGCCGACCGCCCGGTCGGAGTTCAGCGCAGGAATGGGCTTTTATTCGGCCGTCTGGTCTCTCGTCGGCGAGCCCATCGCCCATTTCCAGATCGGCCTCCCCAGCGCCTGGATAACCCCGGACAATTCCGACAACAAGGACACGCCGCTCGCCCCTGTCGGAACCTACGCACGCGACCACTGGCCCGAGCGCAGGCCGACCTATGAAGCCGTCTTCCAGACGGTGGAAGGCGGACTGGGCTATTGGGCCGGCAACCACTTCCGATACGGCCCACCGAAGTTCAGCATGAACGCGACCCCGCAATGCTACGACTACGAGATCGGATCGCCCGGCTGGTCCTTTTTCTACGACAATGAGGCCCTGCCGGACAACCGCTTGGGCATCGCTCAACTCAGCAATAGGTTGCTGATCCCGCCGGATGCTCTTCCGTTCGCTGGGAATCCGAACGGTGAGTTCCTGGGTTATGCGTACATGGCCTTGCCGTTCACCGAACCCGTGGCCGGAGATCCGCCCACCGGCGACCAGGCCTGGACCTGTTTCCTGAGTGCGGCCAACTTCAAGGGGCCGATCGCCTACTACATTCCTGAGACGTGGAGCAAGGTGGGCAAGCTATTCCACTATCCGTTCATCTACGGACGGGGGCTCGATGCCCGGCCGGGGGTCATGGGCGGCGGGGCCATGGAAATCAATACCGTCCCTTGCTTCCAGTCGCAGGACGCCCGGGGCAACGTCTACACAAAGCTGCCGGACCTTCGGTTCCCGGTCGACGAACGGGGCAGGACACTCCTCGTCCAGGACGTAACCTACTATTCCAAGGCGGCCCTTTCGGATGCCTTCAAGGCCTGGCGCGATGGAGGCGCGGCCTGTTCCGGCGCATTCAACGCGAAAGGCGCCTGGAAGGCGAACCTGACCACCCGGACGACGCGCTTCGATCAAGGCGGCAGGAAGATCAAAGGCGTCGAAAGGATCTTCGACACCAGAATCTTCGAGGGAAACGTCTGGGGGCTGCAATGGTTCGACGGGACAAAGCGTGCGATGGCCCATTTCCCGATGTATTTCAAGCACGTCGGAAACGAACGCGAGGCGGTCCCGCCCGAGAGCGTGCCCGCCGAGACGCGGCTCCACGCCCTGGAATTCGAGCGGGCCGCGCCCGGCGCGCCCTACACGTCGCCGCCCGGCGGAGCCTGGGGCCGCCCGGGCCCTGCCAAAGGTCCCTATCGGGTCCGCCTGGCCGACGGATCGCTCGTGACCTATTATTGGTATCGCTTCGTCGACCAGCCGTCCTTCCAACAGTACGCCTGGAGCGAAGCTAAAAAAGCCAGGCTGCAGGCTTTCGTCGAGAAGATCCACGCGGCTTGGCCGATCGACAGGGATTACATGGCGCCGCTTCGCGTCGGAAACCTGGCAACGCTTGACCCGGCCCTGCTCGTGACGCCGCCCAAAGGGCTGGAAGCCGGCTATGTTCCGATTGTCATCCGCCAGGAAGCGACGGGCTCCCGGCCGAGCGGGAAAGCGTCGGAAGATTGAACACGGCCACGACCTGGCGGAGACTCCTTTAGGAGATACAAATGAAGAAGAGATGCTTATGGCTGGCGGTCATGGGAATGATGACCGCCTCTGCCCTGTCCGGACAGACAGTCATCGACACAGAGAAGGGGTTCACGCTTCAAAACGACTACGCTCAATATCAATTTGAACCGCGCGGGTTCGGCCTTTCGGCCATGATCGACAGGAAGACCGGGTTCAATCACATCCGGCAGGGAAAGGGCAGGCATCTATTGTGGGAAGTGGCGTTCGGGAGAGGGACCATGCGTCCCCGCATCGATAATAACTATAAACCGTGCACCTACGCGGAATTGTTGACGCGGTCCAACGGCGATCAAGTGCTCGTCCTGCAGTGGAACCGCCTGAGGTTCTGGGAGGAAGACGGGGTCGTCACCGTACACGTCATGATCGAGCTGCCCAAGGGCGACAGCGTGGCGAAGTGGCGAATTTCCGTTCAGAACCGATCCGATTACTGGGGGTTGTGGGAGGTCGCATGCCCGTCCGTCAACGGCTTCCCTTCAGAGGGTGATTACGACGCGGCCATCCCCGTGACCGGCTCGGGCGGCCAGCTGCTGAAGAAATGGACGGGTTCCTTCAGGACCCGATCGCCCTCCGGCTTCTTCCCCATGCAATTCATGTCGTTGAACTCCGGAACCAACGCCGTCTATTTCTCAAGCATGGACGGAGAATCACGGGCCAAGGATTTCTCGGTGGATTCCAAGAAAGAAATCCTGTCGCTTGTCAGGTATCCCGAGAATATGGGCGTTCCCGGATCGGACCTGCCGGACCACTATGCCGTTGCATTCGGACCCTATCAGGGCGGATGGTTGGATGCTGCCTATCGCTACAGGTCATGGGCCTTGCAGCAGGTCTGGACCCGAACAGGGCCTATTTCGCAACGTCCCGACTTTCCGAGATCCGCCATCGATATCGGCTTGTGGATTCGCGACACTTGGGTTTGGGATCTTCCTCAAAATGTTGAAAAGAATACGGGCGATCCCTTGACCTGGACACGCGATCATCGTGACCCTCACGAAATGGACCTGCCCTTCTTAAACGTCATGCAAAGGATGGGCGTGCCCATCGCCTTTCAGTGGTATGGATGGCATGAGACGCTGTTCGACAACAATTACCCGCATTTTCTTCCTCCCTTGCCGGGGTTCAAAGAGCGCGTCAAGGAACTTGTCGACGCGGGGGCGCTGATCGTCCCGTATATCAACGGGTTGAGCGCCGATAGCAAGATCTTCGACTGGGACAAGTTCGATCCCTATGCCATCAAAGATGAGGCCGGCGGACTGAGGCAGAAGTTCTATTGGGATGGGGCGGGGCGACTCACACCCATGTGCCCTAGCCAGGTTCCCTGGCATCACACCGTCGCCGATCTCGTCGACCGTCTGGTCGGTGAATATGGCGCCAACGGTATTTATATTGACGAGGTGTCCTGCAACTCGCACGAGCTCTGTTTCAACAAGGACCATTTACATCCTCTCGGTGGCGGCCGCTACTGGGCTGACGGCTGGCGCGAGTTCTATCAGAAAATCCTCCATGTCGCTCGTCAGAACGGCCGCCAGGTCGTTGTCACGTCGGAGGCGGCCAATGAGATCTTCTTCGACTTGGTCACGGCAAACCTGTACACGGGGCAGCCGTGCGATTACGAGATCCCGCTACAGGAGGTCGTTTATTCGGGTTATACATTGTTCTACGGAACCGTCTGCGATTTCCGGAAGAGCCGCCGGCTTTTCAATTTCTGGGTCGGACAAGGCTTCATCGACGGAAAGCAGGTCGGATGGATGGATTTCGATCTTTTCCGCAAGCCCGAGTTCTCGGCTAAGGTCGATTTCCTGCGCCAGTGCGCGCAGCTGAGGATGGTCACCCGGAAATTCCACACGTTCGGCAGGTTATGGAGGCCGTTAACACCATCGAATCCAATCCCCACCTTTGAAGAGGAATTCGACGAGGGAGGGTTGCATAAAGGCAGGGTCCCGTCCGCGGAAGCGAGGATATGGCAGGCCGAGGATGGGCACCTGGGTGTTTTCCTTGTGAATTATACCGATACGGAAATTCCGTTCTCCTACGCCATAAACCCAGCGGAATACGGTCTTGCCGCCGACCGGTTCAAGGTGAGCGAGATCACACCCGGAAAGGTCATCAACTTGGCGGAGGAAGGCAGCCGGATCAGCAGGACGGATGCCCTGAAGCCGAATACGGTGAGAGTTCTGGAGATTTCCCCCCTAACCAATCCCGGCAGGCGTCCTCTGTCAACTCCGAAGGGCAGTTAAGCGGTCCTCTCCAATATAGGGAGGGGCGCCTCACCCCGAAGCCAAGAAACTCCATTCTTGGCTGGACCAGTTGTCGGGTGAGGCGCCGTGGGTTGAAAACCTCACTTTAGAGGTGATATCGTGAGCGGGGGCAGGTCATCCCGCAAGCGATTTTGAAAAAGGAGGCGGCGTGATGAGGCGCGGAAGAGAAATCATGGGGAGCGCCTTTCTTACATTGTTTTTCGTAAGTCTGGCTTCCGCGGCCGAGAAGCCACCCCTCGCCTCCTGGCCCTTCGACCAGGGAAAAAGCCCCGATCGGATCCTCGGGTACCATAAGTTCGTGCCCGGCGTCGTCGGGACCGGCCTGCGCTTCGACGGGCAGACGACATCCGTCGTGCGGGCCGCGGCGAACGCCCCCCGGCTCGGCGACGCCTTCACAATCGAGGCCTGGGTCGCTGTTCAGACATACCCATGGACGTGGTGCGCCCTCGTCAACCAGGAGCGCGACCGCAAGGCCGGCTATTTCTTCGGTCTGGATCCCGAAGGCCGCTTCGGCCTGCAGATCGCCGTCGGCGGCCAGTGGCGGGAGGTCCGATCCGAATCGAAGCTCCCGCTCTACGCCTGGAACCACCTCGCGGCGACCTTCGATGCCGCGGCAGGGGTCCGCCTCTACTGGAACGGGAAGCCCGTCGGCGGCGCGCCGCTCAAGAGTAAGCCCGCCTACGCGCCCGACGCGGACCTGTGGATCGGCCGGAACCAGACGGCTCTCGGCCTGAGCGAGGAGGTCAAGGTCGTGGCTCCCGTCGCGTTCTCCTTCGACGGGATCCTCGACGAGGTCCGCATCCACGGCCGCGTCCTCGACGCCGAAGAAATTCGGGCCGCCTACGTCCATCTGGCGCCATCCGGGCCAGCTCCCCTCCGGCCGCCCGTCCTGCCGGCCGGGCCGGCCGGGCCGGGCCGATTCGGCGCCTACTGCACCCGACTGCGCTACACCGAGGAATGGGAGAACCCGTGGCGCGTGGGCGAAGCGGCCGACGTCGTCGTCCGCTTCGACGAGAGCGGGGAGCGTCTCGTCTTCTGGCGCGGCACGAGCTACATCCCGGCCTGGGTGACCGAGAACGGAATCTGGTACACCAACGAATTCTACGAGACGCAGATCGGCATGATGGTCACGAGCGCCGAGCCCATGGCCGACAAGCAGACGCGCTTCTCGCAGGTCCGGATCCTGGAATCCAACGACGCTCGGGCCGTCGTCCTCTGGCGCTACGCGCCGGTGACCGTCGACTACGGGCTCGTCTATCCCGACCCCCTGACCGGCTGGAGCGACTGGGTCGAGGAGACCTACACCGTCTACCCCGACCGCACCTGCGTCCGCGAGATCCGCACCTGGTCGTCCGATCCCGTCGTCGCGCCGGCGGAGGGCAAGGGGCTGGAGAACTTCCGCCAGTTCCACGAGGCCATCATCATCAATCCGCCGGGGACGCGCCCCGAGGACAACATCCGGGCCGACGCCCTGACGCTGGCCAACATGAAGGGCGAAACCCACACCTACTCCTGGGCCAAGGGCGCACCCGGCTTCAAGGCCGACTACGACGCCGAGACGCTGAAGCTGCTCCATCGCATCAGCGACCAGGACACGGCGGCCCACAAGTGGCTCACCGCGCCGGCCCACGGCAACATCCTCCGGGTGAACCTCAAGGCGCCGACCAGCCCCTACGCCATCGTCGATCCGCGGAACGCCGCGATCGACTGCTACGCGGGGGAGATCATTCCGGAGCGCTCGATGTTCCCCTGGTGGAACCATTGGCCGGTCTCGCAGCAGATCCGCTCCAACGGCCGCTGGGCCGTCGCCCCGGACCGCCCCTCGCACAGTTCCCTGGCCCACATCCAAGCCTGGCGGCCCTACGAGGAGCGGGCGGACGGAATGACCATGCTCATGCTCAACGGCCTGAGCCAGCGGCCGGCGGAGGGGCTCGTGCCCCTCGCGAAATCCTGGCTTTCCCCGCCGCGGATGGACGTCGCCGGGGACGCCTTCCTGAGCGAAGGCTACGATCCCGCGGAGAGGGCGTTCGTCGCCGCGCGCCGCGCGGGGACGGCCGCCGCGCCCCTGGCCGTCACGCTCCGGGCGGACGGCGACGCGCCGCTGTTCAACCCGGCGATCCGGGTGAAGGGCTGGGGCGCGGCGGAGCCGCGGATAGAGATCGACGGCCGGCCGGCGCCGCTCGGCCGGGACGTCCGGGTCGGCCGGCTCCGCGGCCTCGAGCGCGACGACCTCGTGCTCTGGGTCCGCCTGGAATCGACCGTTCCCGTCCGCATCGTCATCGCGCCGGCGGACGAGCGGAAATAGCGCCGCCGGTCGGCTTTCGCGGCGGGAGAGGCGCGCGGAGGAGAAGATCGCGATGGAACGTATCCTCAGAAAGGTCATGAGTTCCGTCCTCGCGGCCGCGGCGCTGGCGGCCATTGGTCCGGTCCAGGCCGTCTCGGCGACGGATGCGGGCCTGCTCTTCGACAAGGCTGAATACGCCGCCCGCCGCGCCCGGCTCATGGAAAAGATGCCGGACGGAGCGGCCGTGTTCCTCGGCGCCCCGACGCCGGCCTCCGACATCCCGTTCCGCCAGGGCCACGACTTCCTCTACTTCACCGGCGTACACATTCCTGACGCGTTCCTGATCATCGACGGCGCCCGGAAGGAGAGTCTGCTCTTCTTCACAATGACGGAGAAACAGGCGGACGGCGAGGGGCTGCCCGTGGAGATCGTCCGGCATCCCCAGGACGTCACCGGCATCGAGAGGGTCCTGCCGGCCGAGCAGTTCGCCTCCTCCCTGACCGCCCTGAGCCAGCGGACGCGCGTGCTCTATACGGAGTTCAAGCCCGAGGAGCTCGGCCCCGAGAACTCGAACGAGAAGTTCAACGCCCTCCAGAAGTCGATGACCCAGAGCCTCTGGGACGGCCGGCTGACCCGCGAGCTGCAATTCGTCCGGCAGCTCCGCGATAAGTTCCCGCAGGTCGACGTCCGTGACTGCGCCGCTCTCGTCTGGGATATGCGCAAGATCAAGTCGCCCGCCGAGCTCGCAGTCATGCGGCGGGCCGGCGAGATCGGCGTCAAGGCCCACAACGCCCTGATCCGGTCGACGCGGCCGGGCGTCTCGGAGAAATCCCTCGAGGCCGTGTTCGAGTTCGTCTGCCGCGAGGCCGGCGCCGCGGACATGGCCTACGAGCCGATCCTCATGTCCGGCAAGAACCACGCCTACGGGCACTACCACATTTACGACCGGGTCCTGAAGGCCGGGGACCTCGTCATCCTGGACGCCGCCCCCGACTACGCCGACTACCACGTCGACATCTCCACGACCTTCCCCGCCTCGGGCGCGTTCACGCCCCGCCAGAAGGAACTGTACGAGGTCGCGCTGGCCGTCCGCGACACCTGCCAGGCGAACTACCGCCCCGGCGTCACGCTCGGCCAGGTCGGCGAGAGGGTCGCGGCCATGCTCAAGGAGAAGGGCCTCGACCGCTACGCCGACGACTTCCGAGGCATCGTCCGCCTCGGGGGCTATAACCACATGATCGGGATGGCCACGCACGACGTCATGGGGACGTTCGCCGGGGCCGCCGAGGCCCTCGCGCCCGGGATGGTCTTCGCCTGCGACATCCAGCTCTTCCGCCTCGAGGAGGAGATCGGCATCCGGCTCGAGGACACGATCGCCATCACGGACGACGGATATGAAAACCTGTCCCGGGGCGTCCCCCGGACGATCCGCGAGATCGAGGACCTGAAGAAAGAAAACGGCATCCTCCAGACCCTGAAGAAGCAGGGTCTCGATTGACCGCGGGCCTCGCGGCCCGGAAAGGGAGATTCGCGATGAAGAAGACGGCCACGGGCCTTGCCGCCCTCCTGCTGGCGCTCGTCCTTGCGGCGCCCGGACAGACGATCGACTTCTCCAAGAAGCCGGTCCAACCCGAGCGCAGCCGGACCTACGACGCCCTCCACTACCTGATCAAGCTCAGGCTTGACATCGACCATAAGGCCTTCGAAGGCGAGACGACCGTGACGTTGGCCTCGCTCCGCGAGGGGCTCGCGGCCGTGGCCCTCGACGCCGAGGAGTTCAAGGTGACCTCGGTCCGGAGCGACTACGGGGACGCGCTGGCGTTCGCCCAGACCGCCACCGAGGTCGTCGTGACGCTGCCCCGGCCGGCGAAGTTCGGCGAGCGGGTGACTTTCACTTGCGCCTATTCCGGGTGCGACCCCAAGGCCGGCCTCCGCTTCGCCGACGCGACGCCGGGCAATCCCAGGCTCGTCTTCTCCGACTCGTGGCCGGCCAACGTCCATCACTGGTTCCCTTGCTACGATTACCCGAACGACAAGGCCACCGACGAGCTCATCGTGACCGTCCCGGTCGGGAACAGGGTCGCGGCGAACGGCCGTCTGGTCGGGGTCACGGAGGACAAGGCCGCGGGGACGGTGACGTACGATTGGTCACAGGACCTCCCCCATTCGACGTACCTCATCTTCTTCGCCGCCGCGCCCTACGTCGTCGTCCACGACGCCTATAAGACGCTGCCCGTGAACTACTGGGTCTATCCCCAGGACGAGAAGAAAGCCCTCTCCACGTACGGGAAGACGCCCAGGATGGTCGAGTTCTTCAGCCGGACCTTCGGCTACGACTACCCCTGGCAGAAGTACGATCAGATCTCGGTCCCGTCGGGCGGCGGAGCCGAGAGCACGTCGGCCACGGCCATGACCCAGCGGGTCATGGTCGACGAGGCGGACCTTCCCGATTTCCCGACGATCGGCATCGTCTCCCACGAGCTGGCCCACCAGTGGTGGGGCGACCTCATCACCCTCCGGAGCTGGACGCATGCCTGGATGAACGAGAGCTTCGCGACGTACTCGGACTACCTCTACTGGCGATACGACATGGGCGAGGACGAGGGCGCGCTGAACCTGTCGGGCAAACTGGCCTCCTATCTACAGGAGGCCAAGACCCGCTACATCCGGCCGATCGTCTGCGACCGCTACGACACCCCGGGCGATGTTTTCGACTCCCACTCGTATCCCAAGGGCGCGCTCGTCCTGCACATGCTCCGGTCGATCCTGGGGGAAGAGGCGTTCTTCAAGACGCTGAGCGTTTTCCTCCACCGCTACGCCTTCGAGCCCGTGGACACCTACGACTTCATCCGGACCGTCCGCGAGACGACCGGTCAGACGCTGGACTGGTTCTTCGACCAGTGGCTCTTCAAGCCCGGCCATCCCGTCTTCGACATCGGCTGTCGGTGGGACGCGGCGCGCAAGGTCGTCCATATGACCGTGGCCCAGGTCCAGGATTTCGCCCGAGGCATCCCCGTCTTCCGGGTCCCCGTGGCGATCAAGATCGTCACGGCCGGCAAGTCGGAGACGCACCGGGTCTGGATCCGGGAAAAAGCCGAGACGTTCGAATTCCCGGCCGAGACGAAGCCGCTGCTCGTCCGCTTCGACGAGGGCAACGTCCTCATCAAGGAGTTGAGCTTCCCCAAGGACCGGGACGAGCTCCTCTACCAGCTCCGGAAGGACGACGTGATCGGCCGGATCGCCGCCGCGGACGAGATCGCCCGCTTCAAGGACGATCCGGCGATCACCGCGGCCCTGACCACAAGCGCTCAGGGCGATCCCGTCTGGGCCGTCCGCCGCGCCGCCCTCGAAACCCTGGCCAAGATCGGAGGCAAGGGCCTCCCCGCCACCCTCGAACAGGCCTGCCGGGACCCGCATTCTTCCGTCCGGACCGCGGCCATCCAGGCTCTAGGCGCGTCCAAGGACAAGCGCCTCGGCCTTTTTTATACAGACCTCTTCCGGAAGGACCGAAGCGTCCGCGTCCGGGCCGAGGCCCTCCGCGCCCTGGGCCTGACCGGCGACGCGTCGCTGGTCCCGTTTCTCCGCGAGTCCGTCGCCGTTCCGTCCCATCAGAACATGATCCGGCGCGCCGCCGAAGAGGCCTTGAAGCAGCTCGAAAAATGATCTGCGGAGCCTCGGAGAAAATCAACGAGGAAAGGAAGGGCCGCACAATGAATGTCAGAACCAGCGCCATCGGTGTTTCGGCCTTGATGGTCTTGACGATTCCATTCCAAAGCGCGCTCGGGCAGCCCAAGCCCGAGATCGTGAAATACGATCCGTTCGTCTGGAGGTCGGAACCGCCGGCGGATTGTCCTTTCGAACCGTCCAGGGACCTGACGGGGATCCGCTTCCTGGGCCTCAAGAGCGGCTTCCGCTACGGGGACACCTGGTATCCGTCGTGGGCCCAGGACGACAGGCTCTATTCGCCCTGGACGGACGGCGATTGCTGGCGGCTCGACGGTTCTCTGGACGAAAGCAGCTCCGGCAGGGGGGACGGCAGGTTCGCGGAAACCGGCCAGGCCGTCATCGAGGGTGGAGATCCCCTGGACCTCAAGGTCTACAGCCTGGGCCTCCACGTCTCCTCGGCCCTCCCGTACCACGGCCGCTATCCCTGCGGCAGCCTCGTTTACAAGGGGATCTGGTACTACGGGACGTATTGCCTGGACCCGGCCGGCCGCGCCCCCTATGGGCCGATCACCGTGAACTGGCCCTGGTTGGGGCCGTTCATCGGCTTCCGCGTCTCCACGGACCTCGGGCGGTCCTGGAAGGAGACCCCGCACACCCCCGCCGACCCGCTTTTCGGCGAGACGGGGATCAACGGCTACCCGGTCAAGATCGGCTCGCCCCACTTCGTCGATTTCGGGAAGGACATGCGGCACTCCCCGGACGGGAAGGCCTACCTCGTCGCCCATGGCGCCGACACTTCGGACCTGAAGTGGCGTTTCTGGAACGCGAGCTGGATCACCGGCGACCAGGTCTACCTGCTTCGCGTGCCGCCCTCCCCCGAGACCATGAACGACGCGTCGAAGTACGAGTTCTACGCCGGCCGCGACGCCCAGAAGAAGCCCGTGTGGACGGGCGATTTCTCGAAGATCAAGCCTCTTCTCGAGTGGAACAACGCCATGGGCTGCGTCACCGTGACCTACGACGCGCCGCTCAAGAAGTTCCTGATGTTCGTGACCGACGGCGGGAACACCTGCGCCCGGATGAACACCTACCTTCTCGAGTCGGACGCCGTCACCGGGCCCTGGCGGCTGGTGTGCTACATGAAGGACTTCGGCGAGCAGGCCTATTTCGTCAACGTCCCCTCCAAGTTCATCAGCGCGGACGGCCGGACGATGTGGCTTCTCTACTCGACCAACTTCGCCGCGGACTGGAACGGCGAGAAGCTCGCCGTCAACCCGCCCGGGGGGCACTACGGCCTGGTGCTCCAGAAAATCGAGCTCCTCGGCCCCCGTTGACGGGTTTGGCGAAGAAAGGGCAGCGGTCGCGGGTGTTCGTGAAGCGGGAGGAGACGTTATGAAGCCTGGACCATTTCTGGTGCTGTCAGCCGTTTTGCTGGCCGCCCGGCTCGGGCTGGGGGCGGCGCCGCGTCCGGCGCGCGGCGCGGCCCAGGACCGGCCGCGGCTCGAGCCGGCCAAAGAGGCGATCAGCCGCGCGGAGCGGAATCTCCTGACGAACGTCGGGACGGAAGACCCGGCCTTCACGGCGTTCGCGTGGGACCTGTTAGGACGGACCCTCCTCGACAAGCTCTGGAAGCCCGATCCGCCCGGCCTGCCCTACCGCTGGTTCTCCATCACAGGGCGGGACGACGAGTCCTACGGAAAGTGCCAGCTCCTTTGGGACACCATGTTCGTCCTCAACGCCTACGCCGCGCTGGACGACGACCTTCTCATCCGGGACGTGTTCCGGAACTACTGGGCGGCCATCGACCACAACGCCGAGGCCCCCAAAGGGTCGTTCAGGTATGGCATGGTTCCCGGCGTCATCAACCCCACGTTGCCGCCTGTGGGCTATTCACAGACGCCGATCCTGGCCTGGGGCGCGCTGATGGTCTACCGGCAGACCCATGACCGCGCCCTGCTCAAAGATTCGCTGCCGTACCTTCTGGCCTTCGACCATTGGTACTCGACCGAGCGCGACGTGGACGACGACGGCCTGATCGAGCAGGGGGCCTACAAGGCGGCGACGATCGCGAACCTCCTGCAGACGGCCAAGTACGAATCGTTCGATTTCCATCCCGCCGTCGACGGCATGAAGCTAACCCGGCATCTCCGGCGGCCGGAGAGCGGGGAGTGGTACGGCGATGTCGAGGGCGTCGACACGACTTGCGCACTTCTCATCGCGGAGCGCGCCACGGCCGAGATCGCCCGGGAACTCGGGCGCGAGGACGTTGCGCTCGAGCTGGACCGGACGATCGCCCGCCGCGTCGCGGCCATCCAGGCGCGGATGTGGGACCCGGAGACGAGGTTTTTCTACAGCGTCAACCGCGACACGCACGAGAAGATCCGGGTGCGGACCATCCAGGCGTTCTGGACGCTCACGGCCGGAGCGGCGACGCCGGCGCAGGCCGCGGCCCTGGTCGAGCAGATGAAGGACCCGAAGCAGTGGTGGGCCCGGTTCCCCCTTCCGACCGTCGCCATGGACGACCCGGCATTTCGGGCGCGCGGGTTCTGGCGGGGCGACATGTGGCCCCCGACGAACTATCTCGTCGCGCTCGGCCTGATGCGCTACGGGTATTACGACGCCGCCCGCGATCTGACCGAGAAGATGCTGACGCTCCTGGCCGAGAGGGGGATCAACGAACGTTACGACGCGACGAGCGGCGATCCGCTCGGCGTAGGGGGCTACTGTTGGACGGCCCTTGTCTGGAACATGGCCGTGCACGCGCGCTACGGCGTGCAGGAAGACTACCGAACGATCCGCGTGCCGCCCGACGCGGTCGGCCGGCGCCTGAAGCTCGGCAAGCTCGAGGTGGCGTTCCCCGGCGAGGGAATCGTCGAGATCAGGACCGGCTTCGAACGCCGATTCCGCGTCGTATTCCCGTCGGAAAGCGGCGAGGTGACCGTCTCTCGCAACGGGCAACGGCTCGGAAGGACCGAGCGCGAGGCGGTCGGGCGGGAGTCCGGCGTGGCGTTCAACGCCATCGCCGGCCCGATTTATCGGGTCTCGGTTGGCCGCAGGTGAAGGCGCGCCGGGTCGTCGAACGGGGCAAGATGCGACTCGGACGTCGGCCCGCGTTGACGCGGGAGGCGCCCGTGATCGGCACATTCACGCTGGGATTGACACAAGCCACAGGAGATGGTCCATGAAAAGAACGTTCTTGGTGCTTCTCTTTTTCACCGGGATCCCTCATCTCATGGGTCAGGAGCTGCTGCTTCGGTGGGGTCTCGATGAGATGAAGGATGCGCGGACGAAGGAAAGCGTTTCGGGCGTTTCCGATCCCATTCGCGGCTTCTACGATCCGGTCCCCGGCGTGAGATCCGGCGCGGTCCAGTTCGACGGCTTCACCAGTTATATTCATCGCGAGAAAAGCGATGTCGAATTGCCCCGGGAGTTTGCCATCAATGCCTGGATCTATCTGGAGTCCTATCCCTGGTTCCGATGTCCGGTTCTGGACCTTCGGGGGAACGAAAAAGAGGGGCTGGTCTTCGGCGTGAACCAGCGGGGCGAGCTGTGCGCCGCACTGGGTTTGCCGAACGAATGGGCGGAGCTCGTCGGCAGCCGATTGCCGTTAAAACAATGGGCGATGGTGACCCTGACCGTGGAAGAGAAAGCCGGCTCCAGATTATGGATCAACGGAGAACCCGTCGCTCAAATCGCCCTCACGCCCGTTCTGCGTTCGACCCGAAACAACCGGCTCTGCATCGGGAGAAACGCCATCTTGGAGGACTGGTGGGATTACCAGTATACCGTCGAGGACCATTACAGTTTTTGGGATGGAAGGATTGACGAACTTTGTGTTTATAACGGGGCCTTATCCGGCGATCAGATCAAAGCTCTTTGGGAATCGGTCCAGCCCCTCCCCCGTGTCGCTTCTCCTCCCCGGGTTCTTCCTGCGGGTCCGGTCGGCAAAGCCGAATTTGGAGCGGTGTACACCCGATTGAATTATACGAAGCAATGGGACAGGCTTTGGCGAACGGGGGATTTCTCCGACGTGCTGGTCCGCTTCGCCGACAACGATTGCCGCCTCGTCTTTTGGCGGGGGACCGGCTTTGTCCCCTGCTGGGTCAGCGAAAACGGGATCTGGTATACCAACGAATGGATGGAAACCTGGGGGAGCGACGTCAGCAGCTGCGCCGAACCTCTCATGGACCGGGATTGTCGTTTCAGTCATGTCCGGATCATCGAGAATTCGCCCGCCCGGACTGTCGTCCAATGGCGATACGCCCTGGTGGACGCCGATTATAAGTTCGTCGCGCAGGATATCGACGGCCGGGGCGAATGGGCCGAGGAGTTCTATATCATCTACCCGGATGCCATCGGGATCCGGAAGATTGATCTGTACTATTCGAAACCTCTGCGAAATCACGACTGGGAAGAGGCCATCGTGCTGCTGTCCCCGGGCCAGCACCCGGATGATGTCATCGGGGAGCCCGAAGTCACGCTGATCAATATGCGGGGAGAGTCCCATAACTATTCCTGGCGAACTCATCTGCCCGTGGAGTTGAAAGAACCCACAGCCGCCAATATCCACGTGGTCAACCTGAAAAGCCGGTTCAGGCCCTTCTACATCGTGAATCCCGAACCCTTCGAAACAAAGGAAGGGAAATACGGGGCCCCCTTTTTCAGAAGCTACGCCGCGTCTATGGCCAAGGACTGGCGCCCGGAATCCGTGCCGAGCATTTACGGCTGGTGGGATCACTGGCCCGTCACGCCGGTGCCGGGGGACGGCCGGTGGGTGGTGACCAACGACAAAGCTTCGCATTTCACTCTGACCACCTACACTCAGTGGAAAGACTATGCCCTGGACGACCGGGTGAAATCGCGCATCATGCTTCACGGCCTGGCCGAGGCCGATCCGGGCGTCCTGGTCGCCCTGGCGAAGAGCTGGCTGCAACCGCCGACCCTGGAAACGGCTTCGGCCAGGGCGCACTATGATCCGGCCCAGCGAGCCTATGTGGTAACGGACCATCGGCAGAGACCTTTCCAGGGGGAATTCCTGGCCGATCCCGAACATCCCGCCTGGCATCCGGCCATCGTCATCGAAGATCGCAAACTGGATCATCCCCTGATCGGGTTGAACGGCAGAAGCCTGGTCGAGGACCGGCATTTCAAGTCAGGCGTCGTCCTGGGAGATCAGGGCTACAAGACCGTCATCTGGATCAACGAGATCATCAAGGAAAGAACGACCTTGACGATAGAATAGTCGGAAGAGAGTGACCCGCTCCTCGCGCTCGGATCCGGCCCGAGGAATCAGGATTTCGCGGCGGACCTGCCCACCGCTTCCCGCCCATTCTGTCAGCAACTTTTCGGCTATGTTGACCTCACCCGAAAACTGATCCAGCCGAGAACGGACTTTTTTGGCTTCTTGGGCTGCCTTCGTATTTATCAGCGAACTGCCGTGAAGTCAGGCCTCCGAGCGAGCTGCGCGGCCGAAACTCGCTGTCGTCCTGCCTCCCCTCCATGATCTTCTCCCGTGCGGGAACGATCGGTCCGGGGACGGCGATTCGGGCGCGGCTACTCCGCCTTAGCCGCGCGCGCGGTCGCTTCCTGGTGCGTCACGATCGGGACATAGCCGACCTCCAGTCCCGGCGGCGGCGCGACGAACAGCGCCGGGTCCAAGGCCGCGAGCGTCCCCAGACTAAGGGGAGCCATGTAATCCCGGTCGATCGACCATGTGGCGTGAATCTTTTCTACAAAGGCCTGGAGCTTGGCTTTCTTCTCCGCGCCCCATGCGTACTGTTGAAAGGACGGCTGATCGACGAAGCGATACCAATAGTAAGTCACGGTCGATCCGTCCGCGAGATTGACGAGAAAAGGCCCCGCGACCGGTCCGGGCGAGCCCCATGCGCCGCCGGTCGGAGACGTGTAGGGCGGCCCCGTCTCGGCCCGCGGGAAAGTCTGAGCCGCGAGGCGGGTTTCGGCGGGCACCTCAGATGCGGCGACGGCTTGGCGCCGGTTTCCGTCGTACCGGAAATATTGAGGGAAATAGCCCATGCCGCTTCGGGTGCCGTCAACCCACTCCAGCCCCCAGACATGTGGCTCGAACACCTTGGGGACAAAGGTCCCTTCGACGCCGCTGACCTTCTTTCCGCCCTGGTCGTAGCTCGGCATCTGCGTCGTCAACGCAGGCTCCCAGGCTCCGGTATCGTCGAAACGCTCGGGGCAGATCGGGCCCCCATCGCGCCAGGCTTTGAAGGGATCATGGAGCGCGGCCTTGGAGTAGTAGGTCACGTCCTGGACAAGAAGGGTTCTTCCCTGATCGTCCACCGGAAACTGCATCTTCGGCAACTTCGAATAGGTGATACCCCGGGAGTCCGCGGCCTGATAGCCCGGGACCGTGTTGATTTCCATGGCCCCTCCATCCGCTGCCCCCGCGCGCGTGTCCAGGCCCCGCCCGTAATCGAAGGGATAGTCGAAGAGCTTGCCGATCTTGCTCCATGTCTCGGGGATATAGAAGGCGATCGGCCCCTTGAAATTGGCCGCGCTCAGGAAACATGTCCAGGACTGCTCGCCAGTCGGAGGATCGCCGGCGACCGGATCGGTAAAAGGTAGGGCCATATATGCGTATCCCAGGAACTGGCCATTGGGATTGCCATGAAAGGGAAGTCCGTCGGGCGGGATGAGCAGGATGTTGCTGAGCTGGGCGATGCCCAGACGGTTGTCCGGCAAAGCTTCGTTATCATAGAAAAAAGACCAGCCGGGAGATGCGATCTCATAATCGTAGCACTCCGGGGTGCCGTTCATGCTGAACTTCGGCGGGCCGTAAAGAAAATGGTTGCCGGCCCAGTAGCCCAGGCCGCCCTCCAGGGTCTGGAAGACCGTATCATATGTCGGGCCCCGATCGGGCCAGTTATCGCGGGCGTACGTGCCGACCGGCGCGAGCGGGGTGTCCGTATCGTCGGAATTGTCCGGGATGATCCACGTGCCCGGCAAGCCGACCTGGAAGCTGGCGAGCGGCTCGTCGATCAAGGGCCACACGGCGGCATAGAAGCCCAGGCCGGCACCATATACGGAGGGGTCGACAGGGGCTGAAACGGAGAAGCTGATATATCCGTGCAAGGCGTCGGGAACCGGCGTGATCGTGATGGACGGCTGTTTCGCCGATGGGGCACATGTCCACGACAGGACGGCCAGGAACGCGAGGAGAACGAGAGATCGCCGGGACGTCGTCATACCTGCTCCTTGTCGATGCCCACGCCGGAGCGGGACCACGGGGGGCCGTGCGGGTCACGTACCGATCTAACTTTCGACCCTAATTCTAATATGAAATAACCAAGTTGATGTGGATTGTCAACCGACAAATTATGAAGACGCTAACGGCTCTTTTAAGGGACGGTCCTGGGCTTGAAAATACAACCCGGCTTGGTCATTAATCGGGCGAGGCGGGCCGGAGAGCAGGGTCCGAATGCCCGATTTTATCAAAAAAGTTGCATCCGAAATGGACCAAGATTCGGGGTTCAGGTCACCGGTCGGTTTCTTCTTATTATAACGGGACCGATTTGGGGGCGGGTCATGTTGTTCTTTGCATTGATATCGGATTTGCCGGCCAGCGGCTTGTCCGCTAGGCCATGATGTCCCTCATTTGCGTCGGGGTGCGCTTCGCCCCTCGACCCGGTATTTTTCGAGAAGCGCCGCAAGCCCATGCACAATTTCGGGACGGGCTTCCCAGAGATTGTGCGTCTCGTACGGATCCGCTGCCAGGTCGTAGAGCTGGCCGGGTGTCCCGGGCACGGGCGGCTTCCCTTCGGGCGTCATCCAGCCGCCCGACGTCGTGTTATCGAGGATGAGCTTCCACGAACCCTGGCGGATGGCGAACGTCCCGTCCTCGGAATGGGACACCAGGGCTTCGCGGATTGGTTCCGCGTGCTTCCGGCCCAGGATGGCCGGCGAAAGGTCGTAGCTGTCGGGTCCAGCGTCGTCGGGCAGGGGAGTCCCGGCGAGGCCGGCAAACGTCGCCATCAGGTCGACCAGATCGAGGGGCTCGGCGCTCGTCCGTCCGGGCAGGATACGGCCGGGCCAGGCTGCGATGAAGGGCACCCGGTGACCACCCTCCCAGATGTGCGATTTGAGCCCGCGCCAGGGCCCGGCCGAGCTGTGGCCGTTCGTGCCCGGATGAGGGCCGTTGTCGCTTGTGAAAATGACCAGCGTGTCGCCGGCCGCGCCGATCCTGTCGAGGGCCCTGACCATTTCGCCCACGCACCAATCGGCGAGGACGACCAAGTCCCCGCGCGGGCCGTCCTGACTCTTGCCCTTGACGAGATCGGGAGGAAGCCAGGGAGTGTGCGGCGAGGAGAGGCACAGGTCGACGAAAAACGGTTCGTCCGGGGACGCGGCCCTCGTCTTCTCCACGAAGGCCACGGCCTTCTCCGTGAATCGGAGGTCGACCTCCTCGAGTTTGAATCCCGGCGCGATCCAGCCTTTGCGGGGGCTGCCCTCCTCACCCTTGGTCATGTCATAGAAATCGGAGACCTGACGGTCGGGGATCGCCATCACGCGGGCGCCATCGATGAAGGCCAACGGCCCGTCCATCGACGAGCAGGCCGCCGTGAAGAAGGCCGTGTCGAAGCCATGGTCCAGAGGACCGTCCAAGATGGGCTTTTTGAAGTCCACGTTCAGCCCGGTCCGGAGGTCAGCGTCCTGCCAGGAGCCGGGGAACATGCGTTCGGCATCTGCGGCCGTCGGTGTGAATCCGTTGGCCCTCGTCCAGCCGAGTCCCAGGTGCCATTTGCCGAAAAAGCCCGTGGAGTAGCCCCGCGAACTGAGGACCGAGGCAACGGTCGGCCTGTCCCGTTCGATGAGCGGAGGGGGATAGCCGCCGACGACCCCCCTCTTGAGCCAGGTCCGCCAGCAATAGCGGCCCGTGAGAATCCCGTAGCGCGTGGGCGTGCAGACGGCCGAGGGCGAATGGGCGTCGGTGAACCGAACGCCCCGGCGCGCCAGCCCGTCGGTGTTCGGCGTCGGGATCTTGCCGTCGGGATTATAGGACTGGAGATCCCCGTAGCCGAGGTCGTCGGCCAGGATGAGAACGATGTTGGGTGGCCGGTTGGCCGCTCGCCGCGAAGAGCTGGAGCCGAAGGCGAACGCCGCGCTTCCCGCGATCGCGGTTCCAGCCGCGCCGCGGGCCAGAGTCTCGAGAAATTCGCGTCGTCCAAGACGGCTCATGATGCCCTCCTTTCTGTCGCCGGGATCCCGACCCGTGTTTGTCGTCAGGCGTTTTCGGGCTCGCGGTCTGATTTCTTAAGCTACGGATTCCGTCTCTCATAATAAATTAGCCGACGCCGATAATTCGGGATAGTGTTTCCTGATCAACGACCGCTCGTCGTCCGCAAGCCCCGAGAGAGGCACCGGGGCATCTTCCGGGCGCCGGTGCTTCTGATTGATTCGGTTGATCAGGCTCCAGTTCCGCGACGGTTTGCCGGGCGCAGGGTCAGAAGGTTCACGGGCCGGCAAATCGTAACGGGTGAAATCAATCACCTTGCCAGGTTCTCCCTTCTTCCAGTCTCGCAATATCGCGAGCCTGAAATCGGTGTTCATGAACCAGCGGATCTCCAAGTTGGGCTCTGAACCGCCGATGCCGGTCCCCCGCTGGACAAACCGGTAATCCAGACCTTTGTTATCAGGGTGTTCGCGCCGCCAGGCCTCGCCGAACTCTCCCTGTGTAACGACCCGAACGTCGGGCCAGCGTTCTCTCACATTCTGAAGCCACTGGGTCAGGCACTCCAGGACTTCCGGCTTGAGCGATTTGACGAGGCTGATCTCCCAGCAATCCGTCACCCAGCCGAATCCATTGCGCTTGAAGGCATCGTCAAAGTGGTTGGCCGTGACCGCCATGACCTCGGCCATGCCCTTATCCACGCCGAGATTGCGATACGATTCAATCGGCCCCACTCCGAGCCTGCTGTTAAAGCCCCCCTCGAATCCGAAACGCCGCGCGCATAGAAAGTCACATGTCCAGCCATCCAGGTTGACACAGTCGATGAAGTCTGCCCGCCCCTGCGCGGGTTTGCACGCATGTTCACGGCTTGGATAATAAGGATAAGATAGGGAACCGTCGCCGTCGCCATTGTCTATGCCGCACTGACTCCAGATCGTGCCTTGGCAGACATGAATGCCCTCCTCTTCGGCAAGGTAGCGCAGATTCTCGGCCGAAAGGAATCCAGCCACCAGGCTCTTTGGTTTGTATCCGTTTCCAACCATGTCGCGTATGATCTGGAGCGCCTCTTTGATATCCTTGTTGACCTGCGCGCGCGAGCTGTACATGGGTGCGAAATACCCACCGGGGATGAAGGTGATCTCATCGCCATACGCCTTGTGATAGCCCACGACCTGCCTGCGAATGGCGGTGTAATTCGGCCGCTCATCGTGCAAGGCAAGCCAGGAGAAAGCCCATGTCACCTGCGCACCGGGGAAACCTTTCGAGACCGCATCACGGAACGCGACCACGGCTTCCGGAGTATGAAGCGCGGCTTCGTCCTCCCCTTCGTTCAAATTACGCGCCGCCTCGATCTGGTTTACGCGAATGACCGTGTTCAACGTGAGAAAACGTCCCCCCTCCACGGCAAGATGTCTCTCAGCCCTCGACTCGGAAGCGGCCGGCGCACCTCCCCAAACAGCAGTGACTAAAATCAGGCTGATCAGACTTCTTTTGATCATGTTTGTCTCCTCTGACCTGCCCCTCATCAATGCTTCAGCCCTTGAGTGAATATTCCCGCCATGATAGCCTCTGGAGCTGGCGGCCTGCAGCCTAAGGAGCTATGCGGCCGGAAGCGATTGTATTCCTTCCTCCAACCCTCCACAAGGACCTCTGCCTCCGCCAGCGTATCGGGCATGACCGCATCCCCGAAGAATGGTCCGGGCATCGTGCGAATTTTCTGGCTCACCGGATCTAATCAGGGGCAAGTCCGAAGATTGAAAACCCTCTTTCAGAGGTGTTACATTGGGCAAGAGTGGTCAAGGAGATTTTCATGAATCGAAGGAAGTTCATGGTCAAGAGCCTGGGGGGAGCGCTGGGGGGGCTGATGATATCGCCATGGTCCGGAATGGGACTCGCGTCAGAAGGAGCGCAGGCGAGCAGCCTCGAATCACTTTTCGAATCAAGCAACCCGGATCTTCTGCGCCTGGCCGAGGACGTCTTTCGTCAATGTGTCCTCGCTAAAATCAGACCTCCGGAAGGCACCCTCGAGCATCGCTGGCTGCAGGCGGGAACGGGCGATGATTTCTACGGGCAGTGGATATGGGACACCATGTTCGAGGTCGACCTTCTGGCGATCCTCCCGGAAAAGAAAGAGCTCATCCGCGAGATATTCCAGAACTATTGGGATTTCCAGGAACGGTGGAACAAAAAGCGTCCCGGATATGCCCACAACATGATCGCCTGCATGATCGAACCCAAAAATACTCGAACCTGGAACGATTATCCGGCCTACTCGCAAATTCCCATTCTCGGTTGGGGTCTGGAGCGTGTCTTCAAACGCAACGCAGACAAAGGACTGATGCGGCAGAGTCTTGGGCCGCTCGAGAAGTTCCATGAATGGTACTGGAACGAACGGGATGTGACCGACGTCGGCCTTGTGGCGGTCGGGTCGTATAGCGGAAAAATACAGCATGCCCGCTTCGAGACTTTCGATTACGAGTGTAATCTCGACGATCTCAAGCTGACGGCACACCCGTTCCGTAAGGGCAGCGGCGAAGGCCGTTGGTACGGAGATATCTGTCTTCCCGGCATCACCAGCTATCTGATCAGCTCCGAGCGTAGTCTGGTGCGCATGGCAATGGCCCTGGGAGATCATGCGATGGCAGAACGGCGCCAAAGACGTATCAGGAAATCGGTTGAAGCCGTCCGGAAATACATGTGGGACGAGGAGAGCGGGACTTTTCTGGCGGTCCATCGGGATACCCTCGAGAAGATCCAAGTGGCGACCATCGGGAGCTGGATGCCGTTGATGGCAGAGGTTCCAACGCCTCTGATGGTCAAACGGATGGCCGAGACATTTATGACGGACCATTGGCAGACGCCTCTTCCGATCCCGACCGTGGACCGCAAGGATCGTCGCTGGGTATCAAACAGCTACTGGCGCGGAGATGTCTGGCCAGCCCCCAATTATCAGGTGGCTTACGGATTTGCGATGAACGGTCATTCCAAAATTGCTGCCGACATCGCCGACAAGACTGTGACCAATGCCCTTAAGAACGGCATCAACGAGCATTACGATTCCATCTCCGGCATGCCACTGGGAGTTCCCTATAACGGAATGACCTGCACGATTGTGACCATGATGCTTGACGGACTTACGAACCGGTACAAGCTGAATGCCAGGAGAACGGTGTAAACCTCCTTTTTATCCCGCGTTGTTGCAGCAACGTGATAATTTCCGGTTTGGGCAACGTGAAAACTTCCGCTTTTTTCGGTTAAGGTATGGCTTCCTAAGTAAGGAGGCCGGCCTTGATGCGAAAGGATTTAATCACGTTGAGC
>Ga0315282_10004525_pt1 | contig 24182 bp, 15 predicted proteins | sample YL17G07_20_MG_FD_203693 | JGI IMG/M metagenome (GOLD analysis project Ga0315282, IMG submission 203693) | Sediment microbial communities from Yellowstone Lake, YNP, Wyoming, USA - YL17G07_20 | ecosystem: Environmental > Aquatic > Freshwater > Lake > Sediment | place: USA: Wyoming | collected... | reverse complement strand
GCGGTCGGCCGTCGACTTCAATGTTTCGGGCGAGTATTGCCAGGCGTGGCGGTAGGCGGTCAGCGACTCGGCCGCGACCAGGTTCTGGCCGTAGATGTGGGCCACGGAGGCCGATTCGCGGATGTCGCCCCGGCCGCCGTCGCTGGGCTTGCCGGGCGCCTCGAGCCACATGGCGCTCATCGGGATGTCGGCGCGGCGCTTGACTTCCATGCCGTCGGCGATGAAGGCCCGGCCGGACTCGTGTGATTCGGTGTAGCGCCCCATGCCGCGCTCGTGCAGGATGTCCGTCAGCTGGTCGTAGTGGTTCTCGGCGGTCAGGTCGGCGATGGTCTTGCGGAAATCCCAGAGGAAGCGGTCGCTCTTCTCGGCGCTTTCCACGACGCGCCCGGCGAGGACCGGAAGCCAGGGCCGCATGTCGTAGCCGCGGCGCTTGGTGAACTCGTCGATCATCTTGTCGGTCCAGTTCTCGACGCCGGCCTCCCAGCTGTCCGTGATGACGTACTGGAGGCCGCGCTTGCCCATGAGCGGTCCGACCGTGTTTTTATATTGGTCAAGGTAATTGTCGAAGTAGGCTTTGACGTGGGCGCGGCTGAGCTTGTCCACCTCGAGCCCGGTGGCTTCCGGCGAGGCCGGGGAGTTGCGGGCGCCGGTGAGCGAGTAGCCGACGCGGAGGACGACCCAGCGGCCGGCGGGCGGGGCCCAATCGAGCCGTCCGTCGGCGCCCATCTTGGCCGTCAGGTCGACGACGTCGGCCTTGCGGACGGCGTCGACGGCGGCCACGGCGGGAGTGGCCATGTCATAGATGTCCGTCGCCGCCGAAAAGGCCGCCTTATCCTGGAAGCGGTTGACGACGGCCGCCGGATGAAGGACGAGCTCGGCGATCCGGATTCCCGTGGGCGCCTGGCCGCCCGCGGCGGGAGGCTGGACGCGGACGGCCAACCGGAAGTACTTGGCCGTCACCGGAAGAAACGCGACCGTCCGGGCGTCGTCCGGAATGGCGGCGACCATCTTGTACTGCTGTCCGTCGTCGCTCGCCTCCAGTTCGCGGATGATGTCGCCCTGGGCGCGGCGGGGGCTGTTCTCGGAGATGAGCGTGACGCCGCGGATCTTCTGGGCGCTGGGGAACTCGAACCCGACCCAGGCCTTCTCGCCCGCCGGAGCGGCCGGCAGGAGGGCGGTCTCGGCGAGATCGCCGTCGGTCAGGGCGGCCAGGTCGAACGTCCCGCCGCTCGCGGTCACCTTCGCCCCGAGCTCGGCCAGGGTCCGGTCGCTTGCCGGCGCCCGATAGGCGATGACGGCGCTGTCGGCGTAGAACTCCGGCGGCGCGGCCTTGCTGCCTTCTTCGTATCCTTCATGGCGTCCGCCCTCGTTCTGATAATGCCCGGTCGTCGACGGAGGCTTGGGCAGGACGCCCGAGAAGCGGCGGCCGCCCTCGAGGCGCAGCTCGCTCCAGACGTATTTTTTCATGGCCTGGGCCGGGGTGACCCACGGCCCGCCGCTCTCGCTCCAGCCGGGCGAGCCGGCGATGGCCATCTCGAGATGGAGCTGGTCGGCCAGCGTCGCGGCGTATTGGAAGGCGTCCTTCCACTCGGGCGTCATGTAAACGAGGCGCTTGGCGACGATCTGCGGCGTCGCCAGCCCGGCGTCGAAGTTCTGGAAGCCGGCGATGCCCGCCCGCTTCATCCATTCGAAGTCGGCCTTGATCCCTTCCTTCGTCACGTTGCCGTTCATCCAGTGCCACCAGACGCGCGGCTTCGCGGTGTCGGGCGGGTTCTGGAAGCCCTTGGCGAGGGGGTCGTCGGCGCTTTGCGCGGCGACGACGAGCGCGCCGGAGAGAATTAGAATTGCGGACGCGGCCGCGGCGGCGAGGGACAGCCGTTTCGTTCTCTTGAGTGTTTTTTTCATGGCAGGACCGCCTTTCAGCGGGGCCGGAAATTTTGGCGTCGGCCCCAGGCCCCAAAGAATATTCCCGGCCGCGAACCGAAGTCAAGGATTCAGGCGCGGCGGCTCGTTGAAAATCGATAGCCGGATCGAAGAGAAAAAACATATTAAAAAAATATTTCCATGAACTTGACATGCCTATAAGTTCTATGTAGTATACATATATATTCTATGCATCAGAGCTAAAGGATGACATCAGTGGCATCAAGACATGGGGCGCCGATTCTGATGAAATGCCTCACACAATTTCGCGCAGGACGGGAACGGATTTTCAAGGAGAATCATCATGAACCCTGCTAAAGCATTGGCCATCGCGGCTGCGTGCCTTTTCGCCTGGGGGCGTGCGGCCGGCGTCCCTCAATCAACGGCGGGGATCCACCAGGCCGCCAGCTCAGGCGACCTGGCGAAAGTGAGAGAATTGGTCGAAAAAGACCCTGCCTTGATCCGGCTGAAGGATGAAAACGGGCGCATGCCCCTTCACTGGGCCGCCCGCGGCGTTCACTTCGACCTTCTTAAGTTCCTCGTGGAGCAAGGAGCCGAGGTCGGGGCCGCGGACGCCTCCGGTACCACCGCGCTCCACAGCGTCGCCGCACGCGGCCATTTCGAGGCCTGCAAGATGCTGATCGAAAAAGGGGCGTCCGTGAAGGCAAAAAACTCCGACGGCGCCACGCCCTTTTACTATGCCGCGACGGTCGGGAGCCGCGAGATCCTGGACTATCTTCTGGCCCACGGCGCGAACAAGGCCGACCTGGAGATCCGCAACACATGGGGGCGCACTCCCTTGTGCGCCGTCGCCAGGGACGGGGGCCAGCCCGAAATCCTCAAGGTCCTCGTCGCCCTCGGCGCCGACGTCAATGCCGCGGACTCATCGGGATGGACACCCATCATGCTCGCGGCCTGGAGGCCCAACAAGGAGGCCGTCGACGTTCTTCTCGACGCGGGCGCGGACCTCCCCGTCAATAACCCGGAAGGCGAGCAGCTCCTGACCGACGCCGCGGGCCACGGCCTCGAAAGACTCTTTTCCCGTATGGTCGAAAAGGGGGCCTCGCTGACCATCCTCAACCGCGACGGAGGGACGCTCCTCCATTCCGCGGCCGCGGGCGGGTCCTCGGCCATCGTCGAATCCCTCGTCAACAGGGGCTTCGACGTCGACAAACGGGATTCGTTCGATTGGGTCCCCCTTCATCCGGCGGCCGAGCAGGGGCACACCGACGTCGTCCTTTTCCTGCTTCAGAAAGGAGCGGACATCAACGCCCGAAACAGGCTCGGCCAGACGGCCTACAACATCGCCGCCGAGAGAGAGGACCCTGCCCTGATGGATCTTCTCGCCTCCCGGAAGGCGGACACCTCGGGGCCGAAATTCCCCAGGATCACGGGGAAGTACCTCGGCCGGCCCCGTCCCGGACGGACGCCGGAGGAATTCGCCCCGGGCATCGTTTCCCATCGCTACAAACCCCATTCGACGGTGGCCGTCTCTCCGAGCGGCGAGGAAATCTTCTGGAATCCCATGATCCTCCCCCGCGGCGGGGGGTATTCCTACGGTTGCCTCATGACGACGCGCCTCGAGCGGGGGCGCTGGACCTATCCGGTGAAAGCCCGGTTCTCGGAAAGGGATTTCCGGGACGACCATCCCTTCTTCTCCCCCGACGGCAAGAAACTCTACTTCGTGTCCAACCGTCCCGTCCCGGGCGCCCCGCAGGGCCAGCCTTCTGCGCGGACCTGGTACGTCGAAAAGACGAAAGGGGGCTGGAGCGAGCCCAAGCTCTTCGACGCCCTGCCGCTGCCCGTGGGGCCGTCGGTCATGTTCCTGACATTCTCGTTCGACGCCCGGGGGGACTACTACCACGCCACGAACGGCGACATTTATTATTCCCGCTTTACGGACGGGGCCTACGCGGCGCCGGAAAAGATGGGCGGGGACATCAACACCGGGGACATCGAAAACGCTCCGCTGATATCGCCCGAGGGCGACGTCCTTATTTTCAGCAGGGGAACGGGCGGGTCCATGCACGCCCGCGTCTCTTTCAAGAATCGCGACGGAAGCTGGACCTCTTCGATCAGCCTGAAGGCGCGGATCGGGTCCGGGCTGAATACCACGCGCAGCGGCAAGTATCTCATGCTCGGCGGCCAGCGCTGGGTCGACGCCGGATTCATCGAGGAGCTGAGGCCGAAGAAATAGGCCTAACACAAAATCAGAGGTGAAATGGAAATGAAAACAACGACTCGCGGCATCTGGCTGCTGCTATGGGCGGCCGTGACCCTCCATGCGCAGCAGGGCGATTTTCCGAAACTCACCGGCCCGTACCTCGGCCAGAAGACGCCGGGAGCGAGGCCGGAGATCTTCGCCCCGGGGATTGTGTCGACGGACTTGTACATCCACTCTTCGGTCAGCTTCTCCCCGGACGGCTCGGAGATCTACTGGGCTATGGCGCCCTTGGACACGCCCGCGCGCATCCATTTTTCGAAACTCGTCAACGGAACGTGGACCAGGCCGGAAATCGTCGCCTTCACCCGCTCGGACGACGGAGATTGTCCCGTCCTCGCGCCGGACGGGCGCAAGATGTTCTTCCTCTCCAACCGCCCGCTGCCCGGAGGAACCGTTCGCCGGGAGCGCGTCTGGTGCGTGGAAAGAACATCCGCGGGATGGGGAACGCCTTTTCCCCTCGGACCGGAAATCAACGGCGAACATCTGCATTGGCAGGTTTCAGTCGATGCCCAAGGGAATCTCTATTTCGGCTCCGAGCGCGCCGGTTCCAAGGGCCGGGACGACGTGTTCCTGGCGGAGGCCGCGAACGGGGGATTCCGGAAGCCCGTCAGTCTCGGCCCGGAGATCAATACCGAAGCCCACGAAGGAACTCCCTACATCGCGCCGGACGGAAGTTACCTCATTTTCGGCCGCGGAGGATTGTGGATCAGCTACAAGCAAAGCGACGGCTCGTGGACAAAAGCGCGGAACATGGGGAACGCTTTTCAGGACGCGATTTGTCCTCATGTCTCACCGGATCAAAAGTTCATTTTCTTCCTGAAGATGAGCATGAAGAGGATCGCCGTCTGGTGGGCGGACGCCCGGATCATCGAGGATCTGAGGCCGAAAAAATAAGGCGTGAAGGGCGAGAGACGGAAGCGAAAAATGAGGGAGAATGTGAGCACGATTTTTCCGGTGCTGAGGGAAGGAGCCGCTCCCGGCTTGACTCGGCGGAACCTTTCCGGCATGCTCCCTATATCATCTAGGTAAGCAGGTGAAAAGATGGTTTCAAAGAACTTGATGGCGGCCTCGACGAAGCCTCTCATCCTGGCCATCCTGGCCCGGGGGGAAATCTACGGCTACCAGATCATCCAGACGGTCACCCAGCTCTCCGGCGGAACCCTGGACTGGGCCGAGGGCATGCTCTACCCGGTCCTCCACCGCCTGGAAAAGGAGGGCTTCATCCAGTCTCAATGGAAGTTCTCCGACAACGGCCGGAAACGGAAATATTATCGCCTGACGGACCTCGGCCGGGCGGAGTTGGAGAAGGAAAAGCAGGAATGGACGAGCGTCCACACCCTGCTCTCCGGCCTGTGGGAGCCTTCTCACGCCTTCGATTGAAGGGATGAGGACGAGCACGAGAAAGAGGACGGGAAAGACTGATGTTCGACCTTGAAGATGCCATCAGGCAATGGCGGAAATCCCTGGATAAGAATGAGGCCCTTGAGGACGGCTACAGGGAAGAGCTGGAGAGCCATCTCCGGGACAAAATCGATCACCTCACGGGCCTCGGGACCCCGGAAGAAAAGGCCTTCGAAGAGGCGGTGCGCATGCTCGGAGACACGGCGAGCATCGCCGCGGACTATTTCCGGGCGGACACGCGCCGCCGGAGCGGCAAGCCCCCCTGGGCGGAAAGCCGCTGGGCGCCCGCCCTTTTCACCCACTACCTGAAAATCGGCTTCCGCAAGATCAAGCGGCAGAAGGTCTATTCCCTCATCAACATCGCCGGGCTGGCCGCCGGACTGGCCTGCTGCGCCGTGATCATCCTCTATGTGGCGAACGAACTGACGTACGACAATTTCCATCCGGACGCCGGCCGGCTGTACCGGGTGGCGGCGCATCTCAAGATCAAAGTCGGGGAATTCTGGGAGGCGCCGACCCTCGGCCCGCTGGGGCCGGCCCTCAAGGCGAAGTTTCCCCAGGTCGAAATGGCCGGCAGGATCGTTCCTCCTCCCGAGAACGCCAGCCACGTTCTGGTCGTCCGGGACGACAGGCGCTTCTTCGAAAAGCGGATCTGGTTCGCCGATCCCGAGATCCTGCGGATGTTCCGCGTCCCGTTCGTCCAGGGTCCGTCGGAAACGGCCCTGGCTGCTCCCTATGCGGCCGTCATTACCGAGAGCCTGGCCCGGAAGTATTTCGGCGGCCAGCCGGCCTGGGGGAAAACGATCCGCGTCGAGATCGATTACGACAGGGGCTCCGTCGAGGCCCGGGATTTCACCATCACGGGAATCGTCAAGGACCCCCCCCTCAACACCCACTTCAAGTATGACGCGCTCCTGTCCATGGCCACGCTGAGAGCCAACGTGCCCGAATTCGAGGAGGATTGGAGGGCATACCATTCCACGTACACGTATCTCCGGCTGGCTCCCGGCGTCGGGCGCGAGGACTTCGAAAAGCGGATCCAAGGGATCGTTCCGAAAGCCTCCCCGCAGGACGACTCCTTGAGAGAGCTGTTCCTCCAGCCGGTCGCGGGCATCCACATGAATTCGCGGCTCCTGAGGGAGATCGATCCGCCCGGCAACTGGAACTACGTCTATATCTATTCCCTCATCGCCTTCCTGATCCTCCTCGTCGGCGTCATGAATTTCGTCAACCTCTCGGCGGCCCTGGCTTCGACCCGGACGCGGGAGGTCGGTTTGCGCAAGGTCGTCGGCGCCCGCCGCCGGCAGCTCGTCCGCCAATTCCTGGGGGAATCCTTCCTCATCACGCTCCTGGCCTTTCTCGTCGCCCTGGGCCTGGCGCGGCTGCTGCTCATTCCCTTCAACCGCATGGCCGGCACGGAGATTTCGCTGGCCGGCCTCGGCCGTCCGGCCGTTCTCCTGCCGCTCCTCGGCCTGCTGGCCCTGGTCGGCTTCGGCTCGGGCTTTTACCCGGCCGTCATCCTGACGGCCTTCCAGCCGGCCTCCGTCTTCAAGGGAAGGACGGCCTCGGCCCTGAGGGGGGCTCTCCTGCAGAAGATCCTCGTCGTCGGGCAGTTCACCATCTCCGTCTTCCTCGTCATCTGCACCCTGACGGTCTTCCGCCAGCTCGGCTTCATGAGGGGAGGCGCCCTGGGCTTCGAGGCGGAGCAGAAGCTCGTCCTGCGCGTCAAGAGCGGTCTCGAGCACCTGCGCCGCGACCACGAGACCATCCGGAAGGATTTCCTTCGGAATCCCGCCGTCACCGGCGCCGCCGTGTCCTCGACCGTCCCCGGCGACCCGTTCACTTCCGGCTACTATCTGACGACCAGGGCCGAAGATTACCAGAACGCGCCGCGGCTCAAGGTTATCGCCGTCGACTACGACTTCCTCCCGGAGTTCGGCATCAAGATGGCCGCCGGGCGGCCGTTCAACAGGAACCTCGGGAGCGACGAGCGCGGCGCCTTCGTCGTCAACATGGCGGGGGCGAAGGCCCTGGGCTTCGCGACGCCCGAGGAAGCGCTCGGCAAGAGCTTTCAGGCCCATTACAACCGGCTGACGAAGCAGATCGTCGGCGTGACCGACGATTTCCACTACCGGGGGATGAAGGAGCTCGTCGAGCCCCTCATCCTGGACCTCGAGAGCTCCCTCATGAGCGCCATCACCCTGTCCGTCCGGACCGAAAAGATGAACGATCTCATGCGCTTCGTGAGGGGGGTCTGGGAGGCCAATTTCCCCGGCGTCCCCTTCGAGTACTCTTTCCTCGACGAGAACTTCGACCGCGAATACCGCTACGAGGAGCAGATGGGCAGGATGCTGGGGACGATCACGACGCTCGGCATCGGCGTCGCCTGCCTGGGACTTTTCGGCCTGGCCTCCTTCGTCGTCATGCGGAGGCAGAAGGAAATCGGCGTCCGCAAGGTCCTCGGCGCCTCGACGGCGGACATCGTCGGGCTGTTGACGCGGGCCTACGTCCCGCTCATCCTCGGCGCCGTCGCCTTGGCCTCGCCGGTCGCCTGGTACGCCATGAACACATGGCTCCGGAGCTTCGCTTATCGCATCGACGTCGGCTGGCTCGTCTTCGCCGCGGCGGCGGCGGGAGCGTTGCTGATCGCGCTCGTTACCGTCGGCATCCACGCCGTCCGGGCGGCCGGCGTCAACCCCGCTGTCTCGCTGCACACGGAATAAAAGCTATTCGTGCCGGATCGTGACGGCCGGATTCTCCCTCGACGCCGGCAGGGCCTGGCTGACGACGGCGAGGCCGGCGACGGACATGACGATGAACACCGCGAGCGGAACGGTCGTCCAGCCGATCGCCGCCCGGTAGGCGAAGCCGTTCAGCCAGCCGCGGCTGAAGTAGATCCCCAACGGCCAAGCCACGGCCGCCGCCGTCACGACCGGCCCGGAGAATTCCTTCGTCAGCATCCACAGGATGCCGGGCTCCGTCGCCCCCATGACCTTGCGGATGCCGATCTCCCGGCGCCGCCGCCCGATCATGAAGGCGACGGAACCGTAGATGCCCATGCAGGCCAATCCGACGCTGACCAGGGAGGCGAGGAGGAACGTCTGCCCGCTCTTGCGGTCTTCCCTATAGGCATGAGACGGGATGTACTGGTCCAGCCAGATCGGCTCGAAGGGCAGAAAGGTCGGCAGGCGGCCCCAGGCCTCCTTCAGCCGGGCCATGGCCGCCGCGGTATTTCCCGGCCGAATCCGGACCAGGGCGCAGAAGGGCTCTTCGTGGAAGAAAAAGACGGTCGGCTGGATCCTGTCGTGCAGCGGTCCGACGTGGAAATCCTTGAGGACGCCGGCGATCTCGAGGGGCTCCTCGACGCCGAGCATCCCTTGCATGAAATCGCATCGGATCCTGCGGCCGACGGCCTCGGTCAGACCGAGGGCCCTGGCCGCCGAGGCGTTGATAAGGACTTTCCTTTTCATCCCCTCGACCGTCAGGCCGGCGAAGCCCGAGCCCTGGAGCATTTTGACGCCCAGGAAGTCGAGGGTGTCGGCGCCGGTCATGGAGGTGAACATATCCATCTTCTTGTCGGTCCCCTCGAGCGAAACGAGGAAAGGATTGCCGCTGCTCATCCCCGGGAAATCGCTGGTGAAGGTCGTCCGGGCGACCTCCGGGATCTTCATGAATTCCTTCTGCATGAGGTCGAAACGGCGGGCCAGGCTTTCGTCCTTCCCGATCGTGAAGACGACGACGTCCTTGAAGTCGAGACCCAGGTCCTTGGTTTGGATGTAGGCCATCTGCCGGCCGACCGTCAGGGTCATGATGATGAAGACGACGGAGACGGCGAATTGGACGACGGACAGGCTTTTCCTCAGCCGTCCTCCCCTCCGTCCTCCCGACCTGGTTCTGCCGCTCAGAGATTCCGCCGGCTGGAAAGAGGCCAGGAAGGCCGCCGGATACAGGCCGGACAGGACGCCGACCGCCAGGGTCAGGGCCAGGAGCCCGGCGATGAGAGGAAGATTGGCGGCGACATCCAGGCTGATCTTCCTGGCCATGAGAGAGTTGAAGGCCGGCAGGAAGAGGCCGGCCAGAAGGAGCCCGGCGAGAAGCGATAGAAAGGCCATGATGACGGCCTCCGCGAGAAACTGCCGGACGAGCTGGGGCCGGCTGGCGCCGATGACCTTGCGGAGGCCGACTTCGAGGGCCCGCCGGGAGGCCCGGGCCGTGGCCAGGTTGACGGAGTTGATGGCGGCGATGAGCAGGACGAGGAGGGCGATCAGGGCCAGGGGCCCGAATATTTTCGGATCGATCTTGTTGCGGTTAACCCCGAACTCGTAGTCCAGGTTGGAACGCATGTGGATATCGGCGAGCCGCTGAAGCCGGAAGGAGAGCTTCCCGGCGGCCGCTTCGCTGTACACCTGCTTGACGACGCCGGAGAACTTGGACTCCGCCAACGGCCGGTCACCGGCATTGTGGAGACGGAGATAAGTGGAGACGAGAAGATTCCTCTCTTTCGGATCGTTCCGGAGGAAAGAGAGCGGTGCGACGAACTCGGCCTGAAGATGGGAGTTCGGCGGAACGTCGCGCATCAGCCCGGTGACCTTGAAGTCGCTCCGGCCCTCCAGCGTATAAAGGGCGATGGTTTTTCCGAGGGGATTGTCCCGCCCGAACATCCGCTTCGCGAAACCCTGAGAAATGACGACGGACCCGGGGTCGGCCAGGACGGACGCGCGGTCTCCCTGGACGAGAGGGAAGGAAAAGAACCGGAACAGGTTGGCGTCGGCGAAAAGAGGATCCGTCGTCAGCCGCTTGCCGCCGGATTCCACGACGAAGCCGAGCCAGGCGTAGAGCCGGAGGCAGTCGGCGACCTCGGGGATGTCCGCCGCCAGGCGGGGGCCGAGACCGTCTTTCGTGATCGGGCTGGAGAACGGTTTTTCCCGGGCGGTGCTCGTGTTGACGACGCGGAAAATCCGGTCGCCGTCCTTGTGGAAACGGTCGAAGCTCGTCTCGTAGCGGACGAAGAGCATCAGCAGGAGCGCGCAGGCGATGCCCACGGCCAGGCCGAGGATGTTGATGACGGACGAGACCTTGTTCTTTCCGATGTCGCGGACGGTGATCAGAAGATAGTTCTTCATCATGATGGTTCTCCAGCGGATGACATCGAGAACGAAGTGTGGAAGGGTGCGGACGATTTGAAGGAGGTACCAGGCGACCGCCGCCCGGCGGCCGCGCCGGGCGAGAATGTCGGCGTACAATTCTTCGAAGTCCCCCGTTCCCGCTTCCCGCCAATCACGCGGCAGGATTCGGGCGAGGAGGGAGGCCAACAGCCGGGGAGGCGCGCCGGCGGGATTCATGACGGGGTCTCGTCGATGACGATCCGCGGCGCGCCCAGCCACAAGGATTCCTGAAGCTCGCGCATCTCGGCCAGGGCCTTCAGGCCGCTCTTCGTCAGCGCGTAGTAGCGCTTGCCGCGGCCGCCGCGCATCTTGGTCGGCGAGCCCAGGCGGGACTTGACCAGCCCTTTCTTCTCCAGACGCGACAGCGGGACGTAGACGGCCCCCAGGGACCAGTCACGGCCGGAGATTTCCGAGACTTTTTCCCGGATCGGAATGCAATAGGCGTCGTTACCGATCTTCCAGACGGCCAGGAGGATGAGCTCTTCGGGAAGGGATAAAAAGCGCATGCGAGGCGTCCTTTCCTTTAATTCCTGACAAATTAAAACAAAATGAAAACGGCGTGTCAAGGATTTTTTTTAAAATGTAAGGAAAATGACGAATCGACCGGCCGGATCTCTAAAAAGTGAGGGTGAAAACGGTCGGCGCGCCGGGCTCCGAGTGGGCGTGGATCATCCCCCGGTGCAGGCGCATGATCTGCCGGGACAGACTGAGGCCGATGCCCGATCCGTCCCGCTTGGTCGTATAGAAAGGAATGAAGATCTTCTCGATGTTCTCCGGGGGGATGCCCGGCCCGTTGTCGATGACCTGAACGATGACCCTTCCCCGCTCGTTGAGGAGGCCCTTCATCCGGATCTCCGCTCCGGGCCGGCCTTCGACGGCCTGGAGGGCGTTCAGCAGGAGGTTGATCAGGACCTGCTCGATCAGTTCCGCGTCCGCGTTGAGCTCGAGCGTCGCCGGCTCGACCTCGATGGAGAAGCGGACGTCTTTTCCCTCCATGTGGGCCGTCATCAGCCGGCCGACGCGGTCCAGCAGCTCTTTCAGGGGAAAAAACTGCGGTTTCGGCTTGGGCAAAAGAGTCAGACTGCGGAACGCGTCGACGAAATGCAGGAGCCCCTGGCTGCGCTTCTCGATCGTCAGGGCCGCCTGCCGGATGTCCCGCTTGACCTCGGTCTCCTCGCCGCTCTCGGCCGCGAGGACGGGCGACGCGTCCACGGCCAGGTCCTTGATGGTCGAAGCGAGGGTGGAGATGGGGGTCACGGAGTTCATGATCTCGTGGGTGATCACCCGGATCAGCTTCTGCCAGGCCTCCATCTCTTTTTCCTCGAGCTCGCGGTGGATGTTCTGGAGGGAGACCAGCTTGAACTCGCGGCCGTGGAGCTTGAATTCCGTCGCGTAAAGGGAGAGGACCAGCGTTTCCTTCTCCTTCTCGATCTTGACGAAGGCTTTCTCCTTGGGCGCGAGGTGGAAGAGGCTTTCGACGAGCTCTTCGCTCAGCGTGCCGAGCTCGGTGACCGACTTCAGCCAGGCCACGTGCAAAAGCTGTTTCGCGGCGTTGTTGATGAGCTCGACGGTCCCGTCGGGCTGGAAGACGATCAGCCCGATGCCCACGTGCTGGACGACGGTCTGGAGATACTGGGCGTGTTCTTCCTTCTCCGTCCGCGTCTTCTGCAGCATCTTCGTCACGTTGGTCAGCACCGAGCGCAATTCCGAGAACGAACCTCCCAATCCTTCGTCCTTGTAGCCCTGGGAGTAATCCTCGTAGCTGATGGATTGGAAGAAGCGGGCCAGGTCGCGGTTCGTCCGCTCGACGTAGCGGATGAGGGTGTAGAGCTGATAAAGGCTCAGGGCGGCCAGGACCGCCGCCAGGGTCCAGAGGTTCCCCGGGACGGCGAAATACAGGGCGAGGAAGAGCGTCGCCGCCAGCAGGACCGTGCGCAGGACACAGACGACGCGGAACCGCTTAAAGACCATATTTCTCCAGGCGGCGGTAGAGGGCGCTTCTCGACAGTCCGAGCTCCTTGGCCGCGTGGCTGATATTGCCGCCGGACTTGCTCAGCGTCCTGCGGATGAGCGTCTTCTCCGCCTCCTCCAGGTTGTTGTTCTCCAGGGCCAAGCCGTCCCCGGCTTTCTCCGCATCGGCAAAGGAAAAGTCCTCCGGCTGGAGGACCGGCGTGTCGCTCATGATGACCGCCCGCTCGAGGGCGTGCTGGAGCTCCCGGACGTTGCCCGGCCACGGGTATTTCTCGAGCTTCTTGAGCGTGGCCGGGTGGACCCGCGCGGCCGGCTTGTGGTACTTCTTGCCGTAGATCTCGAGGAAATGATCGACGAGCGGCGGGATGTCCTCGACGCGCTCGCGGAGGGGCGGGATATGGATCTCGACGGTGTTGATCCGGTAGAGCAGGTCCTGCCGGAATTTTTTCTGGGCGATCATCTCGTAAATGGGCATGTTGGTCGCGCAGATCAGCCGGACATCGATGGCGACGGGGGCGTTCGAGCCGAGGCGGGTCACGGCGCGCATCTCGATCACGCGCAGGATCTTGGCCTGGAGCGTGAGCGGAAGGTTGCCGATCTCGTCCAGGAAGATGGTCCCCCCCGAGGCGATCTCGAAGCGGCCGGGCCGGCTTTCCTTGGCGTCCGTGAAGGCGCCCTTCATGTGGCCGAACAACTCGCTCTCGAAAAGCGTTTCGCTCAAGGCGCCCATGTCGACCGAGATGAAGACCTCCTTGGCGCGCGGCGACTGGCGATGGAGGGCCCGGGCCACCAACTCCTTTCCCGTGCCGTTCTCGCCCAGGATCAGGACGTTCGTGTCCGTCGAGGCCAGCTTCTGGATGGCGGCGAAGACGCTCTGCATGGCCGGGCTCCGGCCGATGAACTCATGAAAGGGCTGGTCGAGATCGGAGCTCAGGGCCTCCTGGCGGGAACGGGACGCGTCGGCCTCCATCTGGGTCCGCCGCAGCCGGAAGGCCGCCGCCAGGGTCGCCAGCAGCTTCTCGTTCTGCCAGGGCTTGAGGACGAAATCCGCGGCCCCCTCCTTGATGCCGCGGACGGCAAGCTCGATGTCGCCGTAGGCCGTGATCAGGATGACGACCGCGGAGGGGTCATGTTCGAGGATCTTCTTCAGCCAGAAAAAGCCTTCCCGGCCGTCCGTCGCTCCCTGGCTGAAGTTCATGTCAAGAAAGACGACATCGTAGGACTCCGCTTTCAGGATGTCGGGGATGTTCTCGGGGTCTTTTTCGCATTGGATGAGGGCGACATGCTGTTTCAAGAACAGGCGTGCCGCCTGGAGGATGTCCTCGTCATCGTCGATCAGAAGGACTTTACCGGCTTTTTTTTCCATGAAATGTCACCTTGACCGTTCCCTTGGTGTTCCGGGCCTCTTTTCCGCCACGGGTTTACTCGGTATTATATAGCAAGTTCCGTGCCTTTTAAGAGCCCTTATTTTTCGGCGGTCTCCCCAGGACGAACAGAAGGGTCGCACCTCCGCCTGTCCGGAAGCGGACACTTGCTGTCTTGGCAACGAACAGTTTGGCTGAAAAAAGGCCCGGATTTCCGCCATTTTCCCCCGGTCTGCGTAATTGGCATGGTTTGTGCAATAAATCGAGCGGAAGACATGAGCGAATATGCTTGAGATACGGTGAGGGAGGCTCCCCATGGGAATGGACAAGCAGATCGAAAAAAAGAAATGGACGCCCAAGAAGATCGCGATCATCGCCGGGAGCGCCATTTTCGTCCTGTTCGTCATCTACATTTTTCTCTTCAAGTTCCGCGTTTCCTCGCTCAACGTCGAGAAGGAGCGGATCACCATCTCCGATGTGTCCAAAGGGCCGTTCCAGGAGTACATCGCGATCATGGGCAGGGTCCTGCCCCGCAACATCTGGGAACTGAGCTCGGATGAAGGCGGCACGGTCGAAGAAGTCTTCGTCGAAGCGGGAACCATGGTCAAAAAGGGAGACCGGCTCCTGCGGCTCAACAACTCCACGCTCGTCACCAACGTCATGTGGCGGGAGGCGGACTTCTTCACCGCCACCAACAATCTCCGGGCGACGCGGCTGTCGATGGAACAGTACAAGATGACCCTCCGCAAGGACCTGAACGACATCGACAACCGGCTCCTCCAGCAGAAGCGCCTCTACGACCGCTACACCGAAATGAACAAGAGCGAGCTGATCTCCCGCCACGAGTACGAGCTCGCCAAGGACGAGTACGAGTATCTGGTGAGACAGAAGGAGATCACGCTCGAAAGTCAGAAGACCGACCTCGAATTCCGGGAGCTGCAGCTCAAGTCCCTGGAAGAGTCCGTCCAGCGCCTGCAGGAAAGCCTGAACATGCTCAAGCGCCAGATGGAGAATCTCGTCGTCCGGGCGCCCATCTCCGGCTACCTGACCTCCCTCGACGCCCAGATCGGGGCCTCCAAGCGTTCCGGCGACAAGTTCGGCCAGATCGACGTCCCCGGCGAGTACAAGGCCCGGGCCGAGATCGACGAGAATTACCTGCCGCGGGTTCAAACGGACCGGACCGGCGAATTCGAGTTCGCCGACAAGACGTACAAGGTCGTCGTGCGCCGGGTTTTCCCCGAGGTCAGGGACAACCGCTTCGAGGTCGACCTGGATTTCGTGGACAAGCCGCCGGCCGGCATCACCCGCGGCCAGACCTATCACATCCAGTTGAACCTGAGCGACCTGACCGAGGCCGTCCTGGTGGCCAAGGGCGGCTTCTACCAGTCGACGGGCGGCAACTGGGTCTTCGTCGTCGACAAGACCGGCAAGTACGCCGACAAGCGGCCGATCACGATCGGCCGCCAGAACGTCCGGGACTACGAGGTCACGAAGGGCCTGCAGCCCGGCGACAAGGTCATCACGTCGTCCTACGAAAGCTTCGGCAACGTCGATCGTCTGATTTTGAAATAAACCGACGGGAATTTCTTGGAGGAGGAACCATGATCAAAACCAAGAACCTGAGAAAGACCTACACGACGGAAGAGGTGGAAACCACCGCCCTGAACGACATCAACCTCGATATCAAGGAGGGCGAGTACGTCTCCATCATGGGGCCGTCGGGCTGCGGCAAGTCGACCCTGCTCAACGTCCTCGGCCTCATCGACCAGCCGACGAGCGGCGAATATCTCTTCCTCGGCGAGGAGATCTCCAAATACTCCGAGCGCAAACGGGCCGGCATCCGCAAGAACAACATCGGCTTCGTCTTCCAGAGTTTCAACCTCATCGACGAGCTCACCGTTTATGAGAACGTGGAACTTCCGCTGCTCTACCTGGGCTTCTCGGCCGCCGAGCGCAAGTCGCGGGTCAGCGAGATCCTCGAGCAGATGCAGCTCATGGCCCGCAAGAACCATTTCCCCCAGCAGCTCTCGGGCGGCCAGCAGCAGCGCGTCGCCGTCGGCCGCGCCATCGTCGCCCGGCCCAAGCTCATCCTGGCCGACGAGCCGACCGGAAACCTCGACTCCGCGCACGGCGAAGAGGTCATGAAGCTGATGGCCGAGCTCCACGAAGCCGGGACCGCGATCATCATGGTCACGCATTCCCCGACGTACGCGGAGTACGCCCAGCGGGTCATCCACCTTTTCGACGGCCAGATCGTCTCCGAGAACATCCAGAGCAAGTTCAAGATCTGAGCCTGAGAATCGTCATGGTGAAGAATACTTTCACCACCGTTCTGCGGGTTCTGCGCCGGCAGCGGGGATACGCCTTCATCACGGTCGGCGGCCTGGCCCTGGCCATGGCCGTGTGCATCCTGACCGTCAGCTGGGCCCAGTACGAGTTCAGCTTCGACAAGTTCCACAAGAAGGGCCGGGACATCTACCGGTTCATCGTCGACGAGCGTCGGGAACAGCTTTATTGCTACCCCGGATCGCCTATCTCCCTCGGCTCCGTCATGGAGCAGAGCCTGCCGGAAGTCCGGCAGGCGGTCCGGGTCTCCATCCGGTGGGGAGACCGGGTGGAATCGGCGAAGACGGCGGACTTCGGCAAGATCCGGTACTGCATGGCCGACCCCGCGTTCCTGACCCTGTTCGATTTCCCGCTTGTCCAGGGCGATACGCGCACGGCCCTCGATAATGCCGACTCCGTAGTCCTCAGCGAATCCGCCGCCCGCCGTTTCTTCGGAACCGCCGACCCGATCGGGCAAACGCTCTTCTTCCTTGACAAAAGGATCCCGGCCAAGGTCACGGGCATCATGAAGGATGTGCCCAAAACGTCCCATCTCCAGTTCGACATTCTTATCCCGATCAAAACCGTCGATGTCTGGTACAGTGAGAATCTGCCGAAGAACTTCTGGAATGATTGGACTTACAATTCTTTTCCGTTATACGTCCAGCTGGCCCCGGGGGCGGACCCCAAGGCGGTCGAGGCCAAGGTGGGCGGGATCGTCAAAGCCTACAACCCCAAGGCCGACTATAAGCTGTGGCTCCAGCCGCTCTTCCAGGCTCATCTGTGGACGGACGGTTTCCGGGCCATGGGACTTGCGAACACGGTGCCGCTGGACATCGGCCAGGTCCGGCTCTTTCTCCTCGTGTCCTTCATCATCCTCCTGATGGCGGCCATCAATTACACGAACCTGGCCACGGCCCGCGCGCTCAAGAGGACGAGGGAGATCGGCGTCCGCAAGGCCAACGGCGCGAGCCGCGCCGACATCGTCCGCCAATTCCTGGGGGAATCCGTCTTCCTGGCGTTCCTGGCCCTGGCCTGTGCGCTCGTCCTCTCCGTCCTACTCTTCCCCCTCTTTAAGACCGTTTCCGGCCGCGAAGTGGACCCGGCCCTCGTGCCCAAGGTTCCGCTGGCCCTGTCCTTGCTCGGCCTGACGCTCCTCACCGGCCTCGTCTCGGGATTGTATCCCGCCCTGTTCTCGGCCTCGTTCGCGCCGGTCAGGGCCTTGAAGGAAAAATTCCGTTCGGGCCGGGGCTCGTCCCTCGGCCTGCGCCGCGGCCTGGTCGCCGTCCAGATCATCGCCTCCGCGTCCCTGGTCGTTGTCGTCTCCGTCATCCTCCTTCAGATCCGCTACATCAAGGCCAAGGACCTGGGGTATGACCCGAGAAACATCCTGGTGATGCCATTCCCCGACGAGGATCGTGTCGAGGCGTTCAAGAACGAGCTCACCCGCCAGCCGGGCGTTCTCGGCGCGACTGACGGGCTCCTGCCGACCCTGGGGCCCCAAGGCCATCGCGACGACGGAAGTCGGATTTCGTGGGAAGGAAAGAGCGAAGGGGCCAACGTGCCCATGGACTTCATGTTCGTCGACGAGAATTACCTGAAGACCTACGGGATGCGGATGGCCGAGGGCCGCTTCTTTTCCAAAGACCTTCCGTCCGACAAGAAGAATTTTGTCGTCAATGAAGCCGCCGTCCGGGCCATGAATCTTCAGGACCCGGTCGGAAAGGCGTTTGCCATGGGGAATCGGAAGGGCTCGATCATCGGCGTCCTCAAGGACTTCCACTTGGGCACGCTCCGTTCCAAGATCGGGCCGGCCGTCTTCGTCTGCAGCTCCTTCTCGCAGCTGTCCATACGCCTGGACCCCCGAAACACCCGGGAGACGATCGGTCGCGTCGAGGCCGTCTGGCGCTCCTTCATCAAGGACAAACCTTTCGAATACCATTTTCTCGAGGAATTGCTTGATGGGATGTACAAGGCCGACCGCGACGCCGCCCGGCTGATCTCGGTCTTCGGGATCCTGTCCCTGATCATCTCCAGCTTGGGCCTGTTCGGGCTGACGTCGTTCATGGCCGAGCAGAGGACCAAGGAGATCGGCATCCGCAAGGTCCTCGGCGCCACGATTCCGGCCATTGTCCGGCTCATGTCCCGGGAGTTCGCTGCCCTCGTCGGCTTGGCCGTGGTCGTGGCCGTCCCCGCCGCCTACTATGCCTCTTCCCGCTGGCTCGGCAGCTTCGCCTACCGCATCGACCTTGCGTGGTGGATCTTCGCCGGGTCGGGTGCCGCCGTCACTCTCATCACCCTGCTGACGGTCGCTTGGCCCTCCTTCCGGGCCGCAGTCGTCAACCCGGTGGAATCGTTGAGATACGAATGACGGAGATCGTGGAGTTGCCATGAGAGAAATCGCCTTATCCATCCCGACCCTGGAGTCGGAGCAGAACATCGACATCGAGGTCAAGATCAACGGCAAGCGCCGGCGCCTCCACTACCGCGTGGAGATCGTCGCCTGGGAAGACCACGGCCGGCCGGAAGAGGAAAAGGCCGATGTCCTCCGGCGCGTCATCAAGGCCTACGATCCGGACTGGCAGCTCGTCCAGATCGGCGCGCCGACGGACAAGACCATCCCCATCATGTTCCGGCAAGGCAAGGCCGGGGACGAGATCCCGGGCTGAGGCGGTTCCCGGCCCGGGCTGACACCGAATTCGAGGAGGATTCCATGATCAAGATGCGGGGAATCACGAAATTCTACGAGGCGGGGGTCATCAAGACCTTCGTCCTGCGCAACATCGAGCTGGACGTCAGGCCGGGCGAATTCCTGTCCGTCATGGGGCCGTCGGGGTCGGGAAAGTCGACCCTTCTCCATATCCTCGGCATGCTCGACACCCCCTCGGCCGGCGAATATTACTTTCTGGAGCAGGCGACGCACCGGATGAGCGAGAAAAGGCTGAACGAGCTCCACAAGAACTTCATCGGCTTCGTCTTCCAAAGCTATCACCTCATCGACGAGCTCACGGTTTACGAGAACCTCGAAACCCCGCTTCTGTACAAAAGGGTCAAGGGGCCGGAGCGGAAGGGCAAGGTCTGCGACATGCTCGACCGCTTCGGCATCGTCGGCAAGAAGGACCTCTTTCCGAACCAGCTGTCGGGCGGCCAGCAGCAGCGAGTGGCGGTGGCCCGGGCCCTGATCACCGAGCCGAAGCTGATCCTGGCCGACGAGCCGACGGGCAACCTCAGCTCCAAGGAAGGCGAGGCCATCATGGACACGTTCAAGGAGCTGAACGAGGCGGGGACGACGATCATCCAGGTCACCCATTCGGAGAAGAACGCCTCCTATGGAAAGCGGATCATCCGCCTGCTCGACGGCTGGATCGAAGCCTAGGGGACGCCGCACATCACCATCGGTCGGAGACTCAAGATGCCAAAGAAAACGCTCTCTCTCATCATGCTGGTCGCGGCCTCGGCCGCCATGCTCGCCTGGGGCCAGGAAAAAACCACTCCCATGACGCTCGAAGAATGCCTCGTCCGGGCCATGGAGAAGAACCTCGGGCTCCAGGTCCAGGTCCTGAACCCGACCATGGCCGACTTCCGTGTTTCGGCGGCGGGAGAGAAATTCCTGCCCAGCTTCTCGGTTGATTATTCCAAGACGAACAACGAGTCGAAGGCGACGTCGTATCTGGAAGCCGAGGGCCTGGTCAGCACCGTCAATCAGAACAGCTATTCCGCCGGCCTGTCCCAATTCCTGCCGACGGGCGGAAGGCTGAGGGCCTCGGTCGAGACGGGCATGTACAACACCAACGCCCGCTACCAGACGTACAACCCCTATTACAGCGCCCAGGTGTTGTTCACGCTGGAACAGCCCCTGCTCAAGAATTTCGGCTACAACATCAGCCGGCGGGAGATCCTCGTCGCCCGGAACAACAGCCAGATCGCCGAGGCGACATACAAGGCCACGCTTTTGGAGACGCTGTATTCCGTCGAGGAGGCTTACTGGAACCTCGTCTACAGCATCGAAAATCACAAGGTCATGCTGGAATCCCTCAACCTGGCCCGGAACCTGCTCCAGCAGAACAAAGACAAGCTGGCCATCGGGATGCTGGCCCCCATCGAGGTCGTCACGGCCGAGTCCGAGGTGGCCTCCCGGGAGGCGGACATCCTGCAGGCCGAAGTGCTGATCCGAAACCGGGAGGACGCCCTCAGGACGCTGTTGAACATGCACGCGGACAACGAGACGGACGCTTCGGTGATCACGCCGACCGACCTGCCCAAGGCGGAAAAGAGGGATCTCGCGACCGATGCCGCCCTCGCCCTGGCCCAGGCCAACCGTCCCGAGCTCGCGTCGGCCCAATACGACATCAGCAACAAGAAGCTGGACTTGACGTGGGCCCGCAACCAGCTGCTGCCGGACTTGAGCCTGAGCGCCCAATACTGGAGTCCGGCCTCGTCGGGCACGCAGATTCTCTATCAGGATGACAATCCCCTCACCGGAGTCATCATCGGCAGGATCCCCAGCAATTCCGGCCAGGCGTTCAAGGACGCCATGAAGTTCAAATACAAAAACTATTATGTGGCCGTGAGCCTGAGCCTGCCTTTGAACGCCATCTTCTCGCGGGCTCAAACCTCCGTGGCCAGGGCCGCGCTGGAACAATCCCAGCTCGCCCTCAAAAACCAGCAGGAACAGATCTTCCTCGAGGTCCGCAGCGCCTGCCGCGACGTCGAAAACAACTCCAAGCGCGTGGAAGCCTATGAGACAGCCCGCAAGCTGGCCGAGAGGAAGCTCGATGCCGAGGAGCGCAAGGCGAGGACCGGCTTGTCCACGAACTACACGGTGCTGCAGGTCCAGCGGGATTTAGCCCTGGCCAAGAGCCAGGAACTCCAGGCCCGGGTCGACCTGGTCCTTTCCCAGGCCAGGCTCGACCGGGCGACGGGGACCAGCCTCACCCGGCGGAACATCAAGATCACTTCGTAACGCCCGTTGTAACCAATCGCCATGTCCGAGCGTCAAACTAGGTGTAAGTTTAAAAAATTTAAATTAATCGGCCGGCGGCGCGGGCGGAAAGGACGAACATGAGCGGATTCCCATCGACAAGCTGGAAGGCGGCGGCCGCGGGGGAACGACCGTGACGGGCAAACGCCGCGCGGGAACCTGCGGCCGCGAATTTCTCACCCGCCTTGAAGAGCTGTACTTGCTCGCGATCCTCCAACTCAATGAGCCGGCCTGCCTGGTGAATATGCGCCGGTTTCTCCTCCAGCATGCCGGCAGGGATTGGGCTTTCGGATCGCTGTTCGTTTCCCTGGCCAAGCTGGAACGGCGGGGCTTCGTCCGCACCCGATACGGGGCGCCCAGAGGCGTCCGGGGAGGAAAGGCGATCAAGTATTATGACGTGACGTCCGACGGCCTGGCCGCCCTGGCCGCGGCCAAGAAGGTCGATGACGAGATGTGGCGGGGATTTCCCGCCCTGGCGCGCAAGGAGGTCTCCCATGAACAGTGAGACGGGTCTTCCCCCGATCTTCAGGCGGCTTTACGCCTTCTTCCTGCCCTCGGGGCAATCGGCGGATGTGTGCGATGCCCTGAACGAAGATTTCGAGCGCCTGGCCCGAGCCCGCGGACGGGCCGCGGCCCGCCGCTGGCTCTGGGGCCAGTTCTTTTGTTCCCTGCCGTCCCTCCTGAAGAACGCCGTCTCCTGGACCGCCCAGATGGTGGCCGCCGATCTCAAGGTCTCCCGGCGCGACATGATGCGGCACAAGGGATATTCGCTGATCGCCGTCGCCGGCCTGGCCGTGGGCGCGGTCTGCTGCCTGCTGATCTCCCTTTACGTGAGATCCGAATTGAGCTTCGACGACTACCACAAGGACGGCGACCGGATTTTCCGTCTCCTCGTCACGGCGAGGTTTTCCGAAGGGCGTGAGACAATCGCCTCGACCAGCGAGCTGGCGGCCCCGACGCTCCTGAGCGATTTTCCCGAGGTCGAGAGCGCGGCCCGGATGCAGCGGTGGATGAATCCGGTCTTCAAGCTGGGAACCCGCGTCTTCAACGAAGATCTCGTCATCTACGCCGACCAATCGCTGTTCGATATCCTGACGATCCCTTTTCTCCGGGGAGCGCCCCGAGGATCGCTCGACCGGCCGGGGACGGTCGTCCTGACGGAATCCCTGGCCAAAAAATATTTCGGCGCCGAAAACCCCCTCGGCGCCAATCTCTTCGTCAACGGCGCTCTGACCACGGTCACCGGGATCGTCCGGGACTGCCCTGCACGGAGTCATCTCAGGTTCCGCGCCATCCTGTCATACAAGACTTTTGAATCCAGGCTCACGAAGCCCAGCTGGCAGCGGTTCGACCCGCACACTTATCTTAAGCTCCGCCAGGGGACGGATCCGAAGGCGTTCGCGGCCAAGGTCCGGCGTCTTTCCGAGCCCTATCTGAGGGACGAGGATCCGGCCGACGAAGGCCAGGAATACGCCATCCAGCCGGTCAGGGGCATCCATTTGGACACGCGGTTGCCGTACGATAGCGCGCTCCGCGGCGATCCCGCCGCCCTGTGGCTGTTCTCCGGATTGGCCCTGGTCATTCTGATCCTGGCCTGCCTGAACTTCATCAACCTGACCACCGCCCGCTCGGCCGGCAGGGCCAAGGAAGTCGGCGTGCGCAAGACCGTCGGCGCCCGCTCGGCCCGGCTCGTCCGCCAGTTCCTCGGCGAGTCGCTGCTTGTCGCGGGAGCGGCCTTCGCGGCCGGCGGGCTGGCCGCGGCGGCGCTGCTGGACCGGTTCAACGGGTTCGTCGGATCGGACCTTTCCCCGGCCGATCTCTTGCGGCCCGAGATCCTGGCCGTCGCCGCCGGCCTGTTCCTGTTCACGGGCTTCGCCGCCGGCGTCTATCCCGCCTTCTTTCTCTCCTCGTTCCGCCCGGCCGCGGTCCTGCGCAAGGATCCCTCGGCCCGCCTGAAGGGCGGGGGGCTGCGACGGGCACTCGTCGTCGGCCAATTCGCCGCGGCCGTGACCCTGGTCGCCGTGACGCTGTCCATGGACCGCCAGATCCGGTTCATGAAGAATACGCCGCTCGGCTTCGCCAAGGAGAATAAGCTCGTCGTCGTCTTTCCGGGCGGCGGCGGCAGCATTCCCAGCTCGATCCCCGGCAGCCGTCAGGCCGTCATCAAGCAGGAGCTCGCCCGCCATCCCGGCGTGCGTTCCGCGACTCTCTCTTCGACCGTGCCCAGCGGAGGGTTCTTCTACAACGGGACTCGCCGTCCGGAAGATCCCCCGGAACGATCACAGTCCGTCCGGTATCTCTTTACCGACGCCGATTTTCTCGAGAACTATCGGATGGAGCTCGCCGCCGGACGGCCCATCGTCCAAACCGGAGGAGAACGGGAGATCCTTCTCAACGAAACGGCCCTCCGGTCTTTCGGCTGGGAGAGGGCTGAGGAGGCCTTCGGCCGGCGATTGGACACGGGCGTCGCCGGGGTGTGCACGATCGTCGGCGTCGTCCGCGATTTCCACCAAGCCGGGCTCCAGAAAGCCATTGAGCCCCTGGTCCTGGGCCGGGGCGCGGACCGCTATCACATGCTGACGCTCACGTTGGGGACGGGCCGTTCGGGCGAGGTCCTCGATTTCGTCCGTCGGGCGTGGTCCCGCCTCTTACCCGATACGCCCCTCGAATACTTCTTTCTGGACGAGAATTTAGCCCGCCAATACGCCAAGGAAGAACGGACCGTCATACTCTTCTCGGTTTTCGCCGGGCTGGGGATCCTTGTGGCCTGCCTGGGTTTATTCGGAATGGCTTCCTTCCTGGCCGCCAAGAGGACCAAGGAAATCGGC